>ERZ860322.1088-NODE-1088-length-16886-cov-2.913315_pt1 | contig 16886 bp, 17 predicted proteins | sample MGYA00509979_ERZ860322 | MGnify/ENA primary metagenome ERZ860322 (study PRJEB30046, sample SAMN00715217) | human gut metagenome | study: EMG produced TPA metagenomics assembly of the A metagenome-wide association study of gut microbiota in type 2...
TGACGATGTATATCCCACTTTTCTTATTCTCAGGCAGAACAGCATCGGGAGTGCCGCCTGTGATAGGTGCTCCGCTTTGGGGAATCTTAAGCTGCCAGCCGGCGTGGATCCGGTTCGGGTTCTTGATCCGATCACTGTTGGCTGCCACGATCTCGGTTATGGAGTAGTTGTATTTTCTGGCGATTGCCCAGAGGGTGTCACCATGCACCACGGTGTGGTTGCGGTAATCCTCGGAGGGTTTCGTGCCTGCCACGGCAAGTGCAGAGGTCTTGACCGGCGACATGATGGCGTACCTGCCGGATTCATCCTTATTGATGACCGCACGGTCGCCGCTGACCTCGACCACATACCAGCGGAGCTTTTTCACCCAGCCGGGAATGGCTTTGCCGTTATAGTAGGTGCTGCCAGTGATGGTCACGAGGTCACCGACCTTGATACCTACAGGTGTGGGCTTGACCGGGGCGGCAGGGTTTACATCACCGCCGAGAGCTGCCGTGACCTTGGATGCCAAATCGCCCATGCGGGCATACATCCAGTTGCCGGGGCAGCTCTTGTTCGCAAACCATCTGTGGACGGTCAGCACCATCTCGTCAGATTTCGGGGTGTAGTTCAGCGTCTTGGCCTTATCCCCCAGCCAGAGCAGCTTCGTCTTGCCATTGCGCTTGCAGATGTCGGTGCAAAGCTCGATGAGTCTCTTGTACACCACATCCTTGAAAGCATAAGGCTCGGAATTGTCGCTGGCGCACTCGATGGTGATGGCTCTCTGGTCGTTAGCTGCGGAGGAGGAGCACCAAGAGCGGTTTTTCTCCTCCACATACATTCCGACCCGCCCGTCGACACCGATGCCGTAGTTGCTGCTTGCCTGCCGTGAGGTCGGCAAAAAGATGTTGCCCAGCGTTTCCACGCTGCACTGACCTACCACGCAGTGCGGCGTGATGCGGTCAATGCTGTGGGTGCGCTGTCCGGAGTGGTTCGGGCTGAGTTTGGTGTAGGACACCAGGGAACTGTTCGTGTAAGCCATGTTATTCATCCTCCTTTTCACTGCGGTCATGAAGCTGCTCCAGAACGGATTTCAGCTTCTGCGGGATGGGCAGTCCCAGGTATGCGGCGTTTTCCAACAGGGACACGCCCTCATTCGATAGGTAGAAGAAAATGACGGCAGTACGCATCACCGAGCCGCTGCCGATGACGCGGGTGTCGAGAATATGCCCGATGCCGACCAGGGCAAAGATGAGCACCTTTTTGAAAATGCCCTTGAAGCCCACGGCGCTGGACAGCTTCTTGTCCACCACGGCGCACATGATGCCGGTGATGTAGTCGATGACTACGAAAGCCAGAAGCGCGTAAAGCAAGCCGTCACATCCTCCCAAGAACCATCCCAGCCAGCCGCCGATTCCGGCGAACACCACCTGAATGGTCGTCCAGAATTCTTTCATGTTGTTTGTCCTCCTTTGAGATTAAAAATGGGTATGAAAAAAGTGACGCCGGAGCGTCACACTTTTCCGATAGCATAGATTGATACTTTGTAGGTTGCCGATGGTACCGTATTTGGTCTTACGGCAAATATCTTTCCGGGGTTGATTGTTGTAGACCAGCTACTTGAACTGCCTCGCTCCACAAACATGGCGTAATTGCTGTTCTCCGTGGAGATATGGACATGAGGAATTTCCGCGAAGGTAAATGGAAAATTAGGGAGCGCAATTGCGCCACTCTCATAAAGCACGCCCCATGCCGTTGAAATGGCAGTCGTAAAGGAATACTGACCCCAACATTCCGCCGTACCGCTTTTCCATTTGCGGTAATTCCAGATGCCGCTTGTCCCTTGCTGAATGACAAAATCTGCGAGGGGTGAGCCATCAACACGCATATCCCCGGCAACATCCAGCATGGCTTGTGGCTCCGGCGTGTTGATGCCGACCTTCTTTTTCCGAAGCGCAATGAGCGGTGTACCTTGCGGGACAGTAAAATACAGATCCAGACTGCTCAAAGAATAGAGCTTGTCTTGGATCTGCAAATGGAAGTCGTAGGAACTGTTGGCATCCAGACTGCACAGTTCCAAATTGGAGTAGCTGAAAGAGGTTCCGCTTTTTGTCGTGCCGGAATAGATGCTGGTGTAGCTGCCGTAACTGCTCTCACTGGTTTTCTTGTACCGATACCGCACATAAACCACGCTGTTTTTCTGCGTCCCGTCTACGGTCACAGCAGAAATAGAGCCGCTGAATTTGAGCTGCATTTCCGCTTCAATGTCGTTGGTTCGTCGGAGCGACACCGAGGACACCTTCGGTTTTGCGTATGGGATGACCGTAATAGTTTGGGAAACGCTTGCGGTATAACCGCGGGAGTCCGTGACCGTGAGCGTGACCGTTACGCTGCCGGACTTGGCGATCTTTCCAACAGATAAGGCAGAGCCGGTAGTGTTAGAGGATGACAGCCCGTTGCAGGAAGCTGTGTAGTTGGAAATACTGGCACCGTTTTTTGCAGTTGCCGTTCCGGGCGTGACCTTGAGGGTCGAGTAGTTCTGAACGAATAGCTGGTCGTTGCCTGTGAGGTTTTTCGTGGTCGTGTAGCTGTCGGCATAAGTGAATCCGCTTATGGTCGGAGCAGAATTGGTTGCCGTGGTCAGTACAGTGGCGGTCTTGCTTGAGGTGCTGCCGATCTGCGTAGACCCGCTGTAAGACGAAACCGCAAAGGTACCTGTGAACGACTTGATGGATGCCATAGCGTTCAACAGCGTTGTCCTCTGCGCCGATGTCAGCGTGACCGTGCGGTTCGCCGTGCCCTTCGACCAGGAAAGCCCGGAAATAGTCAGGATGGTCGCGCTGCCGTTTTTGAGCACCAGCGTATTGGTGTAGGAGGCTTCGTACACGGTCACATTGATGGTAATGGAAACCGTGGCATTGTCCGCCGTCACCGTGTTGACACTATTCACCACAGCACCGCCCAGCGTCTTGACCGTGGAACTGCCGGAAGTGCCGTAGACATGGTTGTACTGCCGCCTTGCTCTGACCCTCACCGTATAGCTCGTGTTCGGCGAAAGCGAGGACAATGTTACGCTGGCGCTGGTGGATGCCGTCGTTGAGAACTGCGTCCAGCCTGAGCCGCCGTTTGTGCTGTACTGCCAGATGTCCGCCGTGGCAGAGGATGTAGCGGAGATTTTGAACCCGTTTGCCGTGACATTCGATGTGCTGAAGGTCACGGTAGGTGCGGAACGGTCGATGGTGGTCAGCGTCATACTGCCGCCGTATTCCTGTGAACCGTAGATATAAACACGGGTCGAGAATCCGACCGCAATCGTTTTGCTGCCGTTGCTGTCGTGAGCTACAGTAATCGTGCCACTGACAGAACCTTTCTTTGCCGGGAAAACACGGTCATCCCAATAGGTACGGCCCTTTGAGTATACGGTCGTACCATTGATCGTTACAGTGGTCGTGTCAATCGTGTAGTAAGTGGATGCGCCACCGGTAGAGGTCAGAGTCCAGGAAAGTGTCGAGCTGTTACCGACCACATTCACGCTTTCTGAAATGTCCAGTTGAAGATAGCGCCCATCGTATGCTGCACTTTTCCAAGTTGCCATAGCTTTTCCTCCTTAATCCAGAATGACGATGTTCAGCCCTTCGGACGCCGTTGGCATCGGGACAAACTTCGTTTTGCCCACGGTCAGTTCGCCGTCCACCGTGGTTTTCTTAGTCTGCGTTTCGTCCTTGTTCAGGGTAAAGATCACCTCATCGTTGTAATAACCGGCGAACTCCGTGTTCGTGATGACCGTCCGCTGGGACGATGCGCTGTTGGATACCTCGATGCCCCGCTTGTCGATCTTGACCTCCTGAGTGTAGATCTCGTTGGGAGCAGGCGTCCACTTGCGGGGAATTGCTCCTTCGGAGATCATGATGTCGGCGAGATAAATGGACGCATCCCGGCAATAGCAGTAAATACGCAGTGTGGGGTCGGTCACATCCGTGAGCGTTACGGAGTAATCCGTCCAGTCAAACGCCGTGGACTTATTGAACAGGTACTTGGTTTTGTTTCCGTTGTAGGTCACATAGAAATACCCGGACATGGTCGAGGTTTTCTTTGCCCGAACCGAGATCGTATAAGTGCCGGGAACCACACCTCGGATGTACTGCGACAACGAGGAGTATGCGCCCAGCACAAAGCAGGAGTCGGAAATGGTGTTGTTTTGCGTATCTGTGGAGGCATCCGTTTTCACCGTACCGGAGTAGCTCCAATCGTCCGTGATGCCGTTCAACCCGGAGGAATTCTGCACATAGTTGATGCCGCCGATGTACTGCTCCTGCATGGTGACGGACAGCCCGTCCACCGTGTGTTCCAGTTCCGAAACCCTGCTCTCGGAATTCAGTATCCGTTCCTCCAGGACACCCTGGTCATTGGACACTGTTTCCACCGTTTCGGTAAGGGTCGCCACATAGCTGTTCAGCCCGTCGATGGTCTGCTGAAACTGTGCGTCCTTCTCGGTCAGAATGGAAATGGTGGTGCGGATCGTTTCAATGTCGTTCTGCACCACCCATTCATTTCCGTCCCATATCTTCGTTTCCGGCGGGGTCACGGAAGTATCCACCCAGAGCTGCCCCTCATAGGGGTTCTCCGGCGGTGTGTCCGAGGTGACCACATCGCAGAGACTGATAATCGTGAACTGTGCCGATGCGATCATCTCACCACCTCCTTAAAGTGCCACAACGACCATAAAGGTTGCCTTGGTATCCACATCGGCGCTGGACACCGACAGGGTCTTGCCGGTCTTGCTGCCGTTGGTTCCCCAAGAGGTGTCGATTGCGCCATCCTTGTTGTACTTTGTCCATGTGTAACTGCCGTTTCCGGCCGCATCCACCTCTGAGCCCGCCTGGTAGCAGACGGCAGTCAGCACGGTCGTGCCCTGACCGTTCTTGAACACATCGCCGCCCGTGGAGGTGACGATGATCTGCAACGGGTCGGAGTTGTCGATGAAGGTCGCCACATCGAAAAACTTCGTGTTATAAGAAGCGGATGCGGAATCCGTGTCTTGGGCACAGCACTTGAATACGGCGTAGCTGTCCACCGCTGCGGCGTAGACCGTGAGCGTATTGGTGGCCGTGCCGGTGTATTTGTCGGCAGTATCCGAGAGCTTGCGCCAGCCGATACCGAAGTCCGCATCATAGCCGGTGGAAGAGGTAGCAGTGACAGATGCGTCCATGACCGCCCACTTGTAGCTGACCTTGGTGGTGTCCACCGTAGAGCCGCGCCACAGCTCGGCCTTGGCGGTCAGACTGGCGACTGCCTCGTTCTTGAACACATTTCCGTTAGGCGTGGTGACCAGCAGGTCAACGATGCCGGAGCCGTTGACCACACGGGAGAAGGAAATGGTCAGCGGATGGGTCAGCGATAGACCGGTGCTTTCGTCCTTGTAAGTGATGACACAGCGATAGTCGATGCCGGGCAGTTCCGCCATGACATTGGCCTTGACCGTGAGGATGTGGCTCTTGGCACCACTGAGGGCGTAGTTCGTGCCTGCGGTGATGGCGGTGTTGCTGTCGCCCACATACCACTTGACCGAGGTGACATTGGCGGTGGCGATCTGGTCGGCGGTGGTGCCGATGACATACAGACTGGGTGTCAGAACGAGGTTCTTCGTTTTCCAGTCGGGGGTGTAACTGCCGTTGTCGGGGTTATACATCTGAGTCTTGGCGAGGTTCGAGCCGATGTACCCCGTCAGCGTCAGTGCGTCATTGTAGTCGATGATGGTAAACTGACCTTGTGCTTTGCTCATGTGAGAAGCCTCCTTTAAAGTTGTTGTATCAGGAACGGGCGCTGTGCCGGTTCCTGTTGTGGGTTCTGCGGTTGCCATAATGAATTCCTCCGTTATAACAGGCTCTGCCTGGTCGTGGTGTCGATGAGGTCACAATAAAAAGTGGCGCGGACTTTGACATCCGCACCGGTGATGACCACGGACTTTGCGCCGCCGAAATGCTGCTCGTTCCAGACCTTGTCCGCTTCCGTATCCTCAGACACCCTTGTCCAGACAAACTGGTTGGCATCCAGCGTGTCGGTGATGTCCTCGTCCCAGGAGTACACCTTGGCAGAAAGCAGCGTTTTCACATTACCGTTCTTGAAGATGTTCCCGTTGGATGAGATGATGACCAGTCGGAGCATTTTCTGCTCCTCGATGGTGGTAATGCGGTCGCTGACCTCGGTGACCTCCTTGCTGGTGGCGTAGGCTCGAAGCACAACCTCGCCGCTCTCCAAGTCCCACCAGGACGAGCCATCCTGTGACTGAATGACACCAGCCTTGATGATGTTCGCCACCAAGGAGCCGGAAGTGATGAAGTCCGCAACGATCTGCCCGTCTGCCGTGATGGCAGTTTCATAGGGACCGTTGTAGCCGTTATGGGAAAAGCCCAGACCGCCCACATTCCACCGCCAGACATTCACGGCTTCGTCAATAGATGGAGCGTCCAGAATGAGAAGTTCATAGGGTTGTCCGTTCTCTTCGCCGGTGTGGATGACCACATAGCCGCCGCTCTGGCCGGTGATAAGCCCGGTGGCCTTAGAGATGGCGGTTTGGAGCAGTTTTGGAAAGCGTCCCACCGTGGATTCCACTTTATCCACCGTTGACTGCACCTCGGAAATGGTGGTGATCATACTGGACTTGCTCTGACCGAGGGAAATACTCTTGTACCGCTCGGCAAGGGTGTCGTATACGGTTTCAATGACAGTAGCCGACACGCTGACGCCCAGAAGCGAGTGCCGGATGGTGACGGTATCGCAGAGATTGACCCGCTCCAAGAGTGCCGAATACTCCGGCTGTTTCCAGAGCGGTTCAAAGGACACCTTCACCGTGGGGATAGTCGCTCCCAGCGGATTAGCTTTGATGTAGCTGTTGGCTTTGGTTCTGAGGGCATCCTCGGTTACAACTCCGTCAAATTGGTCGGAGAAATCCATGATGAGCGTTTTCGCCCGGACGATCTCCGAGGTCACAATGGGGAGCGTTACCTCCGGCAGCGTGACCACCGTTTCGGTGTCCGAGCCTTCCGGGGTGTACACGGCATACGGGAGCAGTGCAGTATACACACCGCTGTTGTCCTCGTCCTGTTCCAATGCGGTGAGGTTCTTGCCGTACTCAATGACCACACCGGTTTTCTGCCCACGGTGTGAATGGAACTTTACCGTGAAGTTGTCCCACTCAAACTCACCGTACCATTTGGAGAGCATGGAGCCTTCCGTGCCGCCAAGGCAGGCCCTGACGCTTTTCGGCTGCGTGACGGAAAACGCCTTTGCATCCGAGTAATCCGTCCAACCCGTGAAGCGTGTATCTCCGGCAAGGAGCTGCGAGAGAATGAGCTGAGGAGAGCGACTCTCGGTCGAAAAAGGCAACACCGGCACATTGGCAAGGTCATAGGAGATGTGCTGACCGTAGATGGTGACGATGCCGTTCAATGGCTTCGTGATACGGTAAATGCGGAACGCCTGGTCGGCGGCGGTGTCGTTGGGTTTTGCCTTGATGATGCACTCCTTGGTGATAAGCCCATAGTGCTGACCGCTGACAGGGTATTTGAGTAAGCACTCGAACACACCGTTTCGCTCTTCGGTCACTTCGCAGGAAATGGTGTCCGTCAGTACGCCAAGACCGAATGAGCTGAAATCGGTGGTATTTGCGGCGTAAAGTACAGGGATCACAGACAGCACCACCTTGGAATGACCTCAATCCTTGACACATCGCCATTGCAGTTAATGGTGCAAACACCCGGCTTGAGGGCTGGAAATTCCGCTCCTTTGACTGTGTCGTTTTTGAGGGCAGTGCCTTTAAAGCAGTTCATCAGCTCACTGTCGATCTCGATGTACTCATCCAGATTGGAAATCATCATACCTCGACCTTGGGGCTGTATCATTATTACCACCGTACCGCTGCCATAGAGCTTAATATACGGTCGGCTCTCAAAAGCAGTGGGATTTGTAATCGTCAGTTCGGATGCGTCTACTGTCACTGTCTGCTGTCCCGCAAAGCTATACTTGAAGGGTTTGCAGTTGAAGGTCACGGTAAAGCAGCCGATTTTATTCAGCTGTTCCTCAATGTCCAGATTGCCGGAGATAACACCGTAGCGAAAATACTCCGCATCATAGGAGTCGGTCAGCTCATGGTATCTGTCCGGCTCGGAGTACAACCAGCCTTTGATGTTCCGTAGAACACCGGCAAGGGCGGCGGTATTCTTACGTGCGAGGAACACCGTGTAGGTCACTTTGATGTTGGAAAATCGGCGGTTGGGATTGATGATGTCGCCGCTCCGACCGGGAATGGAGATGAACTCCGCATCGTATTCCGGTGCGGAGAACACGTCCTTCTTCTCGATATGCAGACCGAACTCAGCGGAACTGCGGCCGTTGTAGGTAAAATAGGTCATGCGAATACCACTCCTTTCCGCTGGGCGAACTGGTTCGCCGTTTCCATGACTTCATTGGTGAGCTGACGGATATCCTCACTGCTGTAATTGTTGAAATTCGTGATATTCAGGGCAATGGTGAAAGCGGATGCCGCCTTACCGACCACGCCGTCCACCGCAGAACGGATCGAACCGTTCACGTCAAAGTCGGTGGGCAGAGCCGTCTGCATATCGTGGGCAAGGTCACCCATGACGCCGTTGATGTCCTCGGCCATACCTTCGGCGGCTTTGACCGCTTCATCGCCGTTGTCGTCAATGGAGTCTGCAAGACCCTTGACCAGCATTTCACCGACCCATGCCATCTCCTTCGAGGGCGAATGGATACCGAAGAAATCGCAGATACCGTCCCAGATGGACGAGATCCACCCGGACACCTTATCCCACAGCCACGAGGCAAGCTGGGTAATACCGCTCCACAGTCCCTTGACGATGTTGCCGCCGATCTCCACAATTTTATACATCAGAGAGCCGAAGGCTTTCACGATGCCTGCAATGATCTGCGGCACGGCCTTGACGATCTCCACGATGATGGTGGGCAGGTTTTCAATCAGCGCAACGAACAACTGCACACCTGCCATGATGATCTTGTCGATGTTCCCGATGAGGGCATTGACAATGCCGGAGATGATTTGCGGAATCGCCTGCACGATGGTCGTAATGATTTGCGGCAAAGCCTGTATCAGCGAGATCAGCAGGTCGATGCCCGCTTGGATGATTTGTGGAATGGCGTTAAGCACGGCGGTAATAATGCCGTCTATGATTTTTGGGATAGCTTCCACGATTGCCATAATGATATCCGGCAATGCGGCAACAAGCGAGGTCAGAAGCTGAATGCCTGTCTCAATAATCTGCGGAATCGAATCCAGTAAGAAAGTAATGATGCCGTTGATGATCTCCGGCAGAGCAGCAATCAGCACGGGCAGTGCGTCCAGAAGTCCTTGTGACAGTCCCGTGATAAGCTGCAGCGCAGCATCCAGGAGCATCGGCAGGCTGTCCACCAGACCTTGCACGATGGTAACGATAGCCTGCACCGCTGCCGGGATGAGCGTGGGCAGCGCATCCGCAATGCCGGTCACCAGCGTGGACACCAACTGAACCGCAGCGTCAATAAGCAGGGGCAGATTCTCAATCAGCGTGTTCACGATGGTCATGAGCGCGGACACCGCCGCCGGGATAAGCTGCGGAAGCAAAGAAAGCAGCGTTTCCAGCACCTGCGAGAACAGTTCGGTGACTGCTTCCAGCAGTGTGGGCAGCAGTTCACCCACAGCCGTCAGCAGAGCATCCAGCGCCGTGGGCAGAGCCGCCACGATGTTCTCAATAACCGGGGTGATGTTCGCCACCACGGTCTTGAAGGCGTCAACCATGTTGTTGCACAGCAGCTCCATGTCAGCGTCCGCATCGCCGAAGCCTACGATGAGGTTCGACACGGCGGATTTCAGCGCATTGACAGAGCCGGAAATGGTGGCTTCCGCTTCCTTGGCGGTCGTACCCGCAATGTCCATGCTTTCCTGCATGACATGGATGGCTTCCACCACATCTGCGTAGGAAGAGATATCGTACTTGACGCCGGATATCTTCTCCGCATCGGCAAGCAGGCGCTCCATTTCCTGCTTTGTACCGCCGTAGCCCAGCTTGAGGTTGTCAAGCATCGTGTAGTTCTGCTTGGCAAAACCCTGATAGGCATTCTGAATGGAGGACATATCCGTGCCCATCTTATTGGCGTTGTCGGACATATCCGTGATTGCCATATCCGCATACTTTGCGGCTTTCTCGGTATCGCCGCCGAGGGACTGGATGAGGCTTGCGGAAAAGCCCGTGACCGTCTCCATGTACTCGTTGGCAGAAAGTCCTGCCGTTTTGTATGCGTTGGCGGCGTACCGCTGGATCTCCTGTGAGGAGTCCTTAAACAAGGTGTCAACGCCGCCGACCAACTGCTCATAGTCTGCATAGGCGGCGATGACCTCTTTGCCGAGCTTCACGGCGGCAACGGCCACAGCACCGAGTGCCACACCTACGGTTTTGAGAACCTTGCCGAAGCCTTCAAACTTACTGCCGGATTCCTCCGCAGCCTTGCCGCCCTCCTTGATGGCTTTCTCGTTCTCGTCCAGCTCCCGGTTCATGTCATTGAGGGCGGCTTCGGCATTGTTGAGTTGGATCTGCCAGTTCTGGGTGCGGCGGTCGTTCTCTCCAAAGGAGGTGGCGGCATTCTGCAGAGCCTTGCGAAGGGTGTCGATTTTTGTTGTCTGCTCGTCGATCTCTTTTCGCAGCACCTTGTTCCGTGCGGCGAGAGCCTCCACGGATTTGTCATTTTTATCGAACTGAGAGGTGGCGAGCTTCATTTCGGAGCCGAGCACCTTGAAAGACTGGTTGATGTCTGCAAGTGCTTTTTTGAACTCCTTTTCGCCCTCAAGACCGATCTTCAGTCCGAAACTGTCTGCCATGTACCGTCACCTCCTTAAATGCCGTCCGGGATAATATCGTCAATGTAGTGTTCATGAGCAGGAATAGCCTGCCCGTTATACTGTTTGTGGCACTCCCACAAATCCAGCAGCAGACCGAACGGCATCAGCCACACCTCATCCTGGCTGAGATGAAGGTGGGCAAGGCCGTAATAAAGAAGCCGGGTAAACAGCTCCGCATCGGAGACCGTTACCCGACTTGTGCGTTTTTTGCGTCTTTCTCGCTTTCCACATTCCGCTTGGTGCCCTTGTAGAGAGCTTCCGTAATGGCGGTTTTGTATCCTGCAAGGTCGAGTGGCGTGGTCAGAAGCTCCACCACATCCTCCGTGAGCAGCTCCTTGGGATGCTCCTTGTCCTTGAGGTTGTGGATGAGAATGCTCTGATTTGCAAGAAGCGTGATAAGCCACACGATCTCTCCGATGGCCATTTCAAAGTTCTCGGACTTCATCAGCTTCTCGCCGAGATTCTCCAGACCGCCGTAGCGACCGGCGATTTCCTTGGTAGCCTTGGTCGTGAGGAGCAGCGTATATTCCTCATCACCGATGGTGATGACTGCGGTTCTTTCGTTATCCATTGTGCGTTACCTCCGTTAACCCTGTTTTTCGGGTGTCGTGGTATAGGTCGGCTCATAGACTTCCTTATACCAGTTCGTGATAGTCGCAGCGGTCACATCGCCCTCCAGTGCCTCCGCTTTCCACGGATGTTTGCCGCCTGCGTCTGCCTTGTTGCGGCGCAGAATGGTGCCCTCAATGGTCGGCGTAGAGAAAGTAATGCTGTCGCCCTTGGTGGCAAGGTTCGTCGCCGGAATACCGAATTTCACTCGGTAGAGCCAGTAATACTTGTACTTGCCGTTGGACTTCTTGGCGCGGAAGCCCACCGCCACAGGGTCGCCGCCGTCCTCGGATGCGGAAATCAGCACCTTGTTTTTGTCGATGGTCGCACCTGTGAGGTCGGATGCCGCCGTAGAGCCGATATCGTCAATGCCGAGGGAGAGTGTGCCGGATTTGAATTCCTTCACGATCTCCGAAGCGCCGTCATCGGCATAGAGCGTCGCTTCTGCCAGTTCCACCGAAAGGTCAGCGGAGATGGCTTTCGCAAGCTGGGACGGCGTACCGTATGTTTCCTCACCGGCATCGTTCTCGGTGATTTTTGCGTAATACAGTCTGTCAAGACCGATCGTTGCCATGATTCATTCCTCCAGTTCGTAGATTTGCGCCACATCAATGGCGTAGTGATGATAGCCGGTTTCGGTCTCAAAGCCGATGTACCGGCGGTCGGTAATATAGAAATCCGCACCCAGCAAGGCACGGACAAGTGAATTTTTCAGCTTGGTATAGCTGCCCTTTGTGAAGAGGGACAGCCGTGCCTCCTGTGTCTCACAGCCGGGAGCGTTGTCGGCGTGAAGCTCGAAGTTGTCCGACAGCGGTGTGATGACCAGATAGGTGTCCGGTGCTTTGCCGGAGAACACACCCGTTTCCACAGACACGCCGCAGCTTTCGGCAATGGTTTGTAAATCGGATAGCAGGCTCACAGCTTTTCCACCTCCTCATCCAGCGCCTTGGTCATGGCATCGATGCATTCCTGCCGGGACGCTGTTTTCGCGGGCTTCAGAAACGGCTTTGCGGGCTGCCCGTGCTTGCCGTATTCGAGAATGTTGGCAAGTTTGGCATTGCTGCCGCCGTCCGAGCGAGGTTCGGCAAAACCGACCTTGATGTCGTGGTTGCCGTCCCGGTTCAGCTTGGAGGGCGAAAGGCCGAGCGCACCTTCCAGTTCGCCCGTGGAGCGAGAGTCATATTTTGTTCCTCTGCCAATAACGGAGGAGAGATTGCTCTTGACCTTCTTCAGCACCACCTCGCCACCGGCCTGCAGGACGGTATCCGCAACGCTGTCAAAGTTGCTGCCGAGCTTGGAGATCTTCAGCAGGAAATCCTCTGGCATTTTCATTTCAGCTTTTGCCAATGGTGGGTTCACTCCTTTTCGCTAAAACCTCGATGTACATCCCACGACCCTTTACATTTTCAACAGAGATGATATTAAATCGCTCTCCGTCACAAATGAGAAAATGATCGGTAGTGACCGTCAGCCCAGGAATACACCGAAAGCGGAACAGGTCGGTCGCTTCACTGAACGCAGCGAGGTTTGCCCAACGCTGAGAGCCGTGCCGACCTTCCCGGTACACACGGACGGAAGCGAGGACTTCATCCTCGGAATGGGTGAAGCCCTCGCTGTCCTTGACTTGGCGGATTTTTACGATGTCGGCAAAGCCGTTCATCTTTCCGAAACTCATACCTGCCACCGCCTATCCAAGCGGAGCAGCAGATTGACCGTGTTCCACACCTGCTGTGCCGCTCCGGTGTTATCCGCAAAGAAGCCGCCCGTGCTGCCGTCCCGGCTTTCATAGAAGTGGGATGACAGCATGATGACGGCTTGCTCTGTGGTGGGCGGCATGGGGTTCTCCTTGTAGTAGCCCTCTGGGATGTGCTGGTAGCTTTCGGCGTAAGAAACAGCGGCGGTGATGTAGCTTTTCAGCAAGGTATCATCCGCCGTATGTTCCAGGATAAGGTTGGCTTTTACTTTGGAAAGAAGCTCGTCCATCACCGCCGCCTCCTTTCATCAAGACGCCTTCATCTTCAGAAGCTGGATACCCTCCGGCAGGATGATCTTGCCGTCCACACGCTCGGTGGCAACAAAGCCGACCTGACCGTTGGTGGAATACAGCTCGTTCAGACGCTGAACGGTTCTGCCGGTGCGGTCAGCGATCCAATAGCTCTGGAAATCGCCGAAGGCAATGGAGAGCGCACCTGCCGCCAGCGTGGGAGCATACGGGCTGGTGTAAATCTCGTAACCGAGCAGTCTGTCCGGCTGACCCGCCTGCAGGGAGGGCTGCCACAGATACTGACCGTTGGAATCCTTCAGCTTACGAAGTGCGGAAACAGTAGCATCGTTCATCAGGAACTTGGCATTCTTGCGGTAAGGTGCTTTCAGCGCATAGATTAGGGAAATCACCTCGTCGGTGGTGACGGCGGTCGCACTGGCTGCGGTAACGCCGACCGTGCCACCGTTGGTGGTGAACAGGCCGGTGGGCTGACCCGTACCGGTGCCGACGCAGAATGCCTGTTCCTCGGCAGCACCGAAGGCGTAGGCAAACTCACGGGCGATGTACTCTTCCAGATCGAAGGCACTGTCGTCCAGAAGCTCAATGCTTACCTTCACAAGGTCGGTCAGCTTGTAGGCATCAATGGTCTTCTGTGCGAAGGTGGGATTGCTCTCGGTGTAGGCAGTATTTTCAGCAGTCCACGCAGCGGTGGAATGGGTCGCTGCAACGGGGATCTTACGCTCGTTATCGGTAGTGATGACCTTGCACAGACGGCGCATCACATTTTCCTCCTTGAGCGTGTCCACGATGAACTTCTCAAACTCCGTGGGGACGAGATAGCCGCCGTTGGCGTCCACGCCCTCGGAGAGCACATTGTGGAGCATACGTTTGCCGCGCAGATGCAGACCGAAATCCTCGCGGTAGGCGTTAGACGCTCTGCCGGTCTTGATTTCGCCGCTTGCTTTCTGGGGCTGCTCTGTGATGGGAGAGGATACCGGCTTTGCAAGCTCTGCAGCAATGGCGTCGCGGCGCTCCATGCGTCTGACCTCATTGGTGAGATCGTTCAGTTCCTTCTCCATATTGGCGTAAACGGCATCGTCCTCGGCAGACAGAACGCCTTTTCGGTCGCGGTGGGTGTCGAGGAAGCCCTCCATCGTAGCCCACAGCTTGGCGCGCTTTTCGCGCAGTTCAACGATAGTCATATTGAAATACCTCCATATTAAATGTAGTTTTTGATGGTGTTCAGCTTGGCTCTGAGTTCATCTACAGAGCGTCCCGTGCGCTCCGGCACAGCGGGTTTGGGTTCAATGGCACACTTTGCGGCGATCTTCTCCATGAGAGAGTTCACCACATTCGCCTTGGAATACAGCATGGAAACGGTGGGCGCGGGTACGCCATCGGATTCTGTGCTTCTCTGCATGATTTCGTCCGCAAAGCCGAGTTCCACAGCCTTGTTTGCGTCCATCCAAGTTTCGGCATCCATGAGGTGCGAGAGCTTGGCACGGGAAAGCCCCGTCTTGATCTCATAGGCGTTGATAATGGAATCCTTGACGCTACCGAGCATTTTGATAGCTTTCTGCATCTCGTCCGAATTGCCGAATGCCGCCGTCATGGGGTTGTGGATCATAAGCATGGACACGGGAGATACCAGCACCTTCGTGCCTGCCATAGCGATGACGGACGCTGCGGATGCCGCAATGCCATCGATTTTCACGGTCACATCACCCTTGTAGTCCATGAGCATATTGTAGATTTGCGCTGCAGCCACGCAGTCGCCGCCGGGAGAGTTGATCCACACGGTAATATTTCCGCTGCCGGACATGAGCTCGTCCTTGAAAAGCTGCGGGGTGACATCATCGTCAAACCAGCTTTCCTCTGCGATGGTTCCGTTCAGGAACAGGGTTCTTTCCTGTGTCTGTTCCTGCGTCTCCGAGTTCGTCACCGTTCGGCTCTTCCAATTCCAAAATTTCTTCATCGGTTTTTTCCTCCTTTCCGTCATCGGTAGGTGTATCTGCAAAAGCACCCGCATTCTTCAGTGGGAGCATATTGCCGTTAATGAGGTACAAGTCGCCGCCGTCCTCTGCCGGGATGCGGTCGAGGTTTTCCAGCTCCCGGATGTCGTTTGCGGACATCCAGCCGTTCTGGCGGCCGATGGCGTACCCGTTCATGCGGCTTTGGTAATCGCCGCGAAGCAAGCCTTCCAGATTGAACTTCACGAAATACACGGCTTTTTCGTCCCGCGAAAGGAGTGACCGCTGAATGGACTGCTCCCAGCGGATGACCCAGGGGTCAAGGGTGTACTTCACGAACTCCAAGGACTGCTGCTCAATATTAGAAAAGCTCGACTTTTCCAGGTCGCCGACCATGTGGGGCGGGACTCGGAAAATTCGAGCGATTTCATTGATTTGGAATTTGCGTGTTTCAAGAAACTGCGCCTGCTCCGGCGAGATGCCGATGGGCGTGTATTTCATGCCTTCTTCCAGAACGGCGATTTTATTGGCGTTGCCACTGCCACCGAAGGTGGACTGCCAGCTCTCCCGCACACGCTGCGGATCTTTGATCGTGCCGGGGTGTTCCAGCACACCGCTAGGTGCAGCGCCGTTGGCGAAGAATTTTGCACCGTACTCCTCGCAGGCGATAGCCATGCCGATGGCGTTCTTCGCCATAGCGATGGGACTGTAACCGACCAGACCGTCAAAGCCGAGTCCCGGTATGTGGAGTACATCCGAGGGATGAAGCGTTACGGCAAACTCCTTGTTTTTGATGGCTTCGTCCGAGCCACGGTAATAGGTGTAGTAGAGACGCCCATTTTCATCTCTGTCCACCGACATCTTGTTGGGCATAAGCGGATACAAAGCAACGATTTCATTTTTACCATTGCGGATGATTTGCGCGTAAGCGTTGCCCCAGAGAAGAAGGTGCGTCATGAGGGTTTCCCGGAACACGAAAGAACTCATCTCCGGGTTCGGCTCATCGTGGAGCAAGCGGTAGAGCGGATGGTCGAGCGCCATTGCCTTGCCGCCGTCGCTGTTGTATCGGTAAACATGAAGCGGGAGCCCTGCGATAGCTTCGGCCAGAATACGGACGCAGGAGTAAACCGCAGTCATCTGCATGGCACTGCGTTCTGTTACCGTTTTTCCGGAGGTGCTGCCACCCATGTAAAAGGTGTAGCGAGAGCCGACTGTGCTGTCGGTGGGCTTGTCTCTGGATTTGAATAGTCCACTGAAAATACCCATATCACATCACCGTCCTTTCATAAAAATAAAAGAAGGAGAACGGAAAAATGTGGAGACAAAAGATACAAAGATAAAAAATATAATTAAATGTACAGCAAAAGCTGCAATTACTATAGAGGCAACAATTTCATTAACTTTATTTATGTTTGTTGTGGTATTTCTAGCC
>ERZ860322.1097-NODE-1097-length-16776-cov-2.890198_pt1 | contig 16776 bp, 13 predicted proteins | sample MGYA00509979_ERZ860322 | MGnify/ENA primary metagenome ERZ860322 (study PRJEB30046, sample SAMN00715217) | human gut metagenome | study: EMG produced TPA metagenomics assembly of the A metagenome-wide association study of gut microbiota in type 2...
GTCCTGATTATAAACCCTCGTTCCAACTTTAGGGGCGATAGTCGAACCGCGAAAGGCACCCCCGCATTATGCTTTGCATTGCCTTGGGGTACCGAAAGCATTAGCGTCGCACCCGCGCCTGTCTTCTTAGACGGGTATTATAAGAGGGGCGGACGGCACAATGGGATGGATTCTATTGCCGAATGGTGTAACGGTAACACTAACGACTCTGACTCGTTCATCCTTGGTTCGAATCCAAGTTCGGCAGCCACAAAAACCTTTGTTCGGATTTTCCGGCAAAGGTTTTTGTTTTTGTTTTTGTTTTCTTTTTATTCCCCCGTCTCTCTGCACACAATAATCTTGAAACCACCGCGGCAATCGGGTATAATAAGCGTGATAAAGCAACAAAAACCGCTGCGTACCGCAATGCGTGCGCTGCGGTTTCATCGGAGAATAAATGGCAAACAAACCAAACGGCAACCTGACCGGCATCAAGTCCGCAATGTTGGACAGACTGAAGAGCCTTTATGACTTTAAGCAGGGGCTTGATGAATTTGCATCATTTGAACTTTTAAGCGAGCTTTGCGCCTGCTCCGGCGAAATGGAGATGGGTTTATAGCTCATTCCCTCTTCGAGGACGGCGATGCGATGGGCATTTTTGCTGCCCTGATAAATGGCGTTCCAGGAATCGCGCACGCGCTTGGGGTCTTTTACCACGCCCGGATGCTACAGCGGAAAGGTCAGCATGCCTTCAATGCGCCTCGTGCGCAATGAAGACAGACTCTGCGGCGTTCGCTGCATCCACACGCACCCAAGCGGGGACGGCAGGCTTTCCGGAGTTGATCTCGGAACGCTGCGCTCAATGAAGCTTGACTGCATGGCGGCTGTCGGAGTTTCGGACGGCAAACCCACTCAGCTTTACGCGGCCTATCTCGGCGATTTCGACGAAGACACAGGCAGCCGCGCCGCGCTTGTGTACGGACCCATGCGGCCCTACAAGCTCCCGCAAAAAGCACTGATTGCGGAAATTTTCAATTCGGATGACCGTTTCCGCAGCACGACAAAAGAAGTTGAAGCCGTTGAGCAGGAACGCGCCGTCCTTGTGGGCATGGATAATGACGAAGGGTACGACACTCTTGAGGAGCTCAATGAGCTTGCAAAAACCGCCGGCGCACTTGTGGTCGGCAAAGTTCGTGTCCGTCGGCGCACAATCGACAATGCAACCTATGTCGGAAGCGGCAAAGCCAACGAGCTCAGCCTTATGGGCAGCGAGCTTGAAGCGGATCTGTTCATTTTTGATGATGAACTTTCCGCAATTCAGCTCCGCACGCTTGAGGAGACCCTCGGAGCGCGCGTTATTGACAGAACAACGCTTATACTCGATATTTTTGCTGCCCGTGCAACAAGCCGTGAGGGCAAATTACAGGTGGAGCTTGCGCAAATGCGTTGCCGTCTTCCCCGCCTTATCGGACAGGGGCAGGTTCTCTCGCGTTTGGGCGGCGGCATCGGAACGCGCGGCCCCGGCGAAAAGAAACTTGAAATCGACAGGCGGAGAATAAGGCGGCGTGTTTTCGAGCTTGAAACCGAACTGTCCGAAATTGAAAAACAGCGCGGACTGCGGCGCGAAAGCCGAAAGGCGAACCGCATTCCGCTTGTTGCGCTTGTCGGGTACACAAATGCCGGCAAATCCACAATGCTCAACGCTCTCACCGACTCAAACGTGCTTGCGGAAGATAAACTCTTTGCAACCCTGGATCCCGTTGTGCGCAAAATCACACTTTCCGGCGGCACGGAAGCTTTGCTTTCCGACACGGTCGGGTTCATCAACAAACTTCCGCACGACCTTGTTGAGGCGTTTAAATCAACATTGGAAGAAGTTTCAAACTCCGATCTGATCCTTCAGGTTGTTGATATTTCCTGTCCTTATCACGAAAAGCAGATGCGCGTTGTTGACGGCGTTCTCGAATCCCTCCATGCAGCGGATATTCCGCGCATAATCGTTTTCAACAAAGCCGATGCAATCGCCTCCTGCGATCTTCCGGCCGAAAGTGAAAACAGGCTTAACGTCAGTGCGCTGTGCGGCACGGGCATTGAAAAGCTTCTCAGTGCAGTTGAGCTGAAACTCAATTCCGCCCGCACAGAGGTGGATATTCTTGTTCCGTACAGCAAATACGAAGCTGTCTCAATGATTCGCGATCGCGGAATGCTGCTGAGTGAGGAGCATACCGAAACAGGCACGCACATTCGCGCCCTGCTTGACGCGGAAAGCATCGGTCAGCTGCGCAAAATTCTCGATTTTAACGACTGCGGGCATTGAATCGGATATGAGTAAAACAAAGATAATAACAATCGAAGGCATTGACGGCAGCGGCAAAACAGTGCAGTTTGAACTGCTCACGAAGGGGCTTCAGGACAGGGGGTTCACGGTTCAAAAACGTGCTTACCCTGTTTATGATGCTTTTTTCGGCGAACAGGTCGGAAGGTTCCTTTCCTGTTCGGAGGGCGTAAGCGCAAGCACCGTTGACCAAAAGAGCATGGCGCTTTGGTTCGCAATGGACAGATTCATGGATTTTCGGAATTATCGCGACGGGGAAGCGGATTTTCTGCTTATCAACCGCTATGTTCTCAGCAACGCAGTCTATCAGAGCATACGCGAACGTGATATCAGCGAACCCGGTTCGGATAATTCCTCTTTTGCCGATTGGGTTTTCCGTCTTGAATACGATGTTCTGGGGCTTCCGCGCCCGACATTAAACCTGTTTTTCGACGTTGACACTGAATGCGCAGGCAAAAACGTTGATAAAAAGGGTTTCCGTGACTATATCGGCAGCGGCCGCGATGTTTACGAGAAGAGTGCGGGCATTCAGGCCCGCGCAAGAGCCAAATACCGCGAAATGTCCGAACGCTTTTCCGACACGGTCATCATTCCGTGCACCGAAAACGGTGCGATGCTTCCTCCGGAAACGATATCAAATGCGGTTTTCGAGCTGCTGCGCGAACGCGGGCTCATCTGACACACCCATGCTTTTTTGATTCCCCATCGGGCAAAACATTGTATAAACACAAAAAGGAGAAAACAACATGAGAAAGATAGGCATTTTGACCGGCGGCGGCGACTGTCCGGGACTTAACGCAGTTATTCGCGGCGTTGTTGAAAAATGCGCCGAAGCAGGAATGGAAGTTTTCGGCTTTCGCGACGGCTGGCGCGGTGCGCTGAACGCAAAGGGGCATTGGCTCACGCTTTCCGAAGTGGAAGGCATACAGACCCTCGGCGGAACCATTATCGGCAGCTCCCGAACAAATGTTCTTGCTCAGCCTGACGGCACTTCAACAATCATCAACGTGCTCGATGCACTCGGGCTTGAAGGTCTTGTCGCCATCGGCGGGGACGACACTCTCGGCGTTGCGAATGCGCTGCGCAAACTCGGCGTGAACGTTATCGGCGTTCCGAAAACCATAGACAATGATTTGAGCTGTACCGATTACACTTTCGGCTTTGAAACCGCCTCCAACATTGCAATGGAGGCCATTGATCGCCTGCAAACAACCGCAAAGGCTCATTCCCGCTGCATCGTTGTCGAATGCATGGGGCGGCACACGGGCTGGATCGCATTGCAGGCAGGACTTGCCGCAAATGCCCATCTTGTGCTTATCCCCGAATTTCCGAAATCCTATGATGAGATAATCTCCGTTGTTCGCCGCAGATATCTTCGCGGAGACAGATATACTATCATTGTTGTTGCGGAAGGTTTTGAACTGCTCGGCGGCGATGAAATAGACCTCGGAACCGACGCGTTCGGCAACAAGCTGCTTATTCACAAAAACCTTGCAAAGAACCTTTCCGACATGATTGAAGATACGATGCGCAACGATCCGCTTCTCGGCTCCGACGCACAGTATTTTGAATGCCGCCCGGTCGTTTTGGGTCATGTTCAGCGCGGCGGTGCGCCGTGTGCATTTGACCGTGTTCTCGGAACAAGACTCGGCATAAAGGCCGGAGAGCTTGTTGTCAGGCGTGATTACGGAAAAATGGTTGCATTGAACGGCAATTCGATCGTCGGAGCGGATCTTGAAACTGCCGTCACCGTCCGAAAGGAAGTTGACAGGGAATTTTATGAGGCTGCATCGCTTTATTTTAAATAATTCCGAGTATATCGGACTGAAAAGCGGGTGTTCGCGAGCGAACAAAGCCTCGGAATCGGCCCGCAGAGTCAGCTCTTATAAACAGCCCGCAGATACTGTTTGCGGGCACTGCGCCGACCGTCTCAAGCACAGGATAAGCGGCATGGAGTCAGCTTTTCGATATTTTTTCTTGACAAAGTCGGTTTTTGGGCGCATAATATGCACTTAAAAAGTTTGCGGCAGCTCAGGGCGAACAAACGTTTTTCTCCGCCCGAAGAAAAGGCTGCAAAAGGAAAGGAATCGCAAAATGGAAACGGCAAAAGAAAACTTTGAACCCCGCAATTTCATCGAGGAGCTCATTCTTGAGGATATGCAGCGCAGCCCCGTTGTTAAAACGCGCTTCCCGCCCGAGCCGAACGGTTATCTTCATATCGGCCACGCAAAGGCTCTTTGGATAAATTTTACAACAGCCGAACGCTTCGGCGGCAAATGCAATCTTCGCTATGACGATACCAATCCTGCCAAGGAGGATGTCGAATTTGTTGATGCAATCGAACAGGATATCCGTTGGCTGGGCTTCAATTGGGATAAGCTCTGCTACGGCAGCGATTATTTTGACGCCTGCTTTGAGCTTGCCGTAAAGCTTATCAAAAAGGGCGTCGCCTATGTTGACGACCTGTCCAAGGACGAGATGCGCGAATACAGGGGTACCCTTACGGAGCCTGGCAAAAATTCGCCCTACAGGGACAGGAGCGTTGAAGAAAACCTTGATTTGTTCTACAGGATGAGGGACGGCGAATTTGAGGACGGCGCAAGGACGCTGAGGGCAAAGATAGACATGGCAAGCCCCAACATAAATATGCGCGACCCGGCAATATACAGGATAAAGCACGTTGCGCACCACCACACCGGCACAAAGTGGTGCATATATCCCATGTATGATTTCGCCCACCCCATACAGGACGCCATAGAGGGCGTTACGCACTCCCTCTGCTCGCTTGAGTACGAGGCGCACAGGCCGCTTTATAACTGGGTCATAGAGCAGTGCGAATTTGAGCATAAGCCCAGGCAGATAGAGTTTGCAAGGCTCAACTTGACAAACACCATAATGAGCAAGCGCTATTTAAGGCGGCTTGTTGAGGAGCATTACGTCTCCGGCTGGGACGATCCGCGCATGCCTACCCTTTGCGCATTGAGAAGGCGCGGCTACACGCCGGAGGCAATAAAGGACTTCCTTGTGCGCATAGGCGTAGCCAAGGCGGATTCCATAGTGGACAGCGCCATGCTGGAGCATTGCCTCAGGGAGGATCTTAACGCTAAGGCCTACCGCATGTGCGCCGTGCTTGACCCGATAAAGCTCGTTATAGAAAACTGGCCTGAGGACAGGGAGGAGATTGTAGAGCTTGAAAACCTGCCCGCCTGCGACGCCGCCGGAAAGCGCGGCGTGGCGTTCGGACGCGAGCTGTATATAGAAAGGGACGATTTCTCCTACGACCCGCCAAAGAAGTACTTCAGGCTCAAGCCGGACGGCGAGGTAAGGCTCAAGGGCGCCTATATAGTAAAATGCACCCGCTATGACGCCGACGAAAACGGCCGCGTTACAACGGTATACTGCACATATGACCCCGATACCAGAAGCGGCGAATGTGAGCGCAAGGTGAAGGGCACGCTGCATTGGGTAAACGCGAAGCACGCCGTGCCCGCCGAGTTCCGCCTTTATGAGCAGCTTATGCTCGACGACCCTGAGGACGGTGTGGAGCGCGACTTTACGGAGCTTATGAATCCGGACTCCATCACCATAAGGCACGGCTATGTTGAGCCGGCGCTTGCAGCGTCAAAGCCGGGCGACCACTTCCAGTTCATGCGCATAGGCTACTTCTGCACAGACCTTGACCATACCCCCGAAAGGCCGGTGTTCAACCGCTCTGTCGGCTTGAAGGACAGCTTTAAGATGTAAGAGCGGCACTAAAGCTCAGAAAGGATACACAAATGTCTGATACGCTTAAAACAGTCAGGACCAGATTTGCCCCGTCGCCCACGGGCTATATGCATATAGGCAACCTCAGGAGCGCGCTTTATACATGGCTCTACGCAAGGCATCATGGCGGCAGGTTTATACTGCGCATAGAGGATACCGACCAGAACCGCTATGTTGAGGGCGCTACCGAGGTGATATACAGGACGCTCAAAAGCATAGGCATGGATTGGGACGAGGGTCCGGACGTAGGCGGCGAATACGGGCCGTATGTTCAAAGCGAAAGGAAGAATATGTATCTTCCTTACGCCCAAAGGCTTGTTGAAATGGGAAAGGCATATTACTGCTTCTGCACCAATGAGGAGCTGGACTGCCGCAGGAAGGCCGCAGCCGACAGGGGAGAAACCTTTAAGTATGACAAGCACTGCCTGCACCTTCCCAAGGAGGAGGTCGAAAGGCGGCTTGCCGCGGGCGAACCGTATGTTATACGCCAAAACGTGCCGGAGCAGGGCGAGGCCAGCTTTGACGACGCCATATACGGCCACATAAGCGTGGATTGTTCCGAGCTTGACGATATGATACTTATAAAGGCGGACGGTATGCCGACATATAACTTCGCCAACGTCATAGACGACCATACCATGGGCATAACCCACGTTATGCGCGGAATGGAGTATCTTTCCTCAACGCCCAAGTATAATCTGCTTTATGACGCCTTCGGCTGGGAAAAGCCCGTATACATACACATGACCAGCATAATGAGGGACGCGCAGCACAAGCTTTCCAAGCGCGATGGCGACGCTTATTATGAGGATTTTATCGCCAAGGGATATCTTAAAGAGGCGATAATAAACTACGTTGCGCTGCTCGGCTGGAACCCGGGGGACGACAGGGAGTTCTTTACGCTTGACGAGCTTATTGACGCCTTTGACGTGAGCGGCATGAGCAAGTCCCCCGCAATATTTGACGTTGCAAAGCTGACATGGATGAACGCCGAATATATACGCCGCATGAGCGAGGCCGAGTTTGACGCGGCCGCCGCGCCCTGGTATGAACGCTCAGGTATAGGCCATATGGACAAAAGCCTGCTCAGGCGCATATTGCAGCCAAGGCTTGAGATATTTTCACAGATGGCGGACATAACGGACTTTCTTGTTAAGATGGACGAGCAGTTTGACCTTGCCCTGTTCACCAACAAAAAGTCAAAGACAAATCCCGAGATCTCCGCAAGCGTTCTCGATATGGCGATACCGGAGCTTGAGTCGCTGCCTTCATGGGACGAGGAAAGCCTGCACGGCTGCCTTATAGGCATGGCGGAGGCCAACGGCATGAAGAACGGCACGCTGCTTTGGCCGGTGCGCATAGGCATGGCCGGAAAGGCCGTGACCCCAGGCGGAGCCATAGAGATAGCCTGCTTATTGGGCAGGGAGGAGAGCCTGAGGCGCCTTAAGCTCAGCCGCGACAGGCTGAAGCAGGCGCTGTAAGCTTTGGCTTTGAGCCTAAAACAACGGCTTTGGCCGCAATTATTACGGAGGTATAGCCTAAGATGTACTCGGCAGATGAAGAGCAGCTTATAGACATGTGGCGCTTTGAAGAGGCTTTCCCGTTCGGCGGATGGGATATGATGCATCTTGACGGGCGCTGGCAAAGCGAGCAGCTTCCCTGGGATTATCGCGAGGAGCTGCTCGGCTATCTTACGGCAAACGATATGCTCCTTGATATGGATACCGGCGACGGCGACTTCCTTTTGAGCCTGAGGCACCCATATGAGCTGACCTGCGCCACGGAATCCTGCGAGCCGGATTACGAGCGCTGCATAGAGCAGCTCGTTCCGCTTGGGATAAGGCTTGCATACTGCGATGTGGACAGGGAGGAGCTGCCCTTTGGCAGCAATATGTTCGATATAGTTCTTAGCAGGCACGGCGGCTATTCGCGCGATGAGCTTTTCAGGGTGCTTAAGCCGGGCGGAGTGTTCATAACCGAACAGATAGGCCAGCGCGACAACAGGGCCTTGTCAAAGCGGCTTTTGCCTGAATATGAACCGCCATTTCCCGGGCATTGTTTGAAAAATGCGGTTGAAGCCTTCCGCAGCGGCGGCTTTAACGTGCTCTTCGGCAAGGAATACTTCCCAAAGCTCAAGTTTTGGGACGTTGGGGCGCTGGTATACTTTGCGCGCACGGTAAGCTGGGAATTTCCGGGCTTTTCGGTAGACCGCTGCCGGCGCGAGCTTCTGGCCCTTAATGAGGAGATCAACGAAATGGGCTGCATAGACAGCCTGCTTCACCGTTTTCTGCTGATCGCCCAAAAGCCCGAAAGGCTGTAGGGCGTGTGCAGAATCAAAAGCTCCACCTATCTTTAAGGCCGCCCTTTAAGGGCGGTTTGAGAGTGTCAAAAAAGTGGCTGGTCGCCACTTTTTCGAGTTTTTATATGCTAATATCGTTTATCCGCCAAGATAGGCCTTTTTAACATCCTCGCTCTCAAGCAGCTCCCTGCCGCTGCCGCTCAGCGTTATCCTGCCCGTTTCAAGCACATATGCCCTGTCCGTTATCTTAAGCGCCTTGTTGGCGTTTTGCTCAACAAGCAGTATCGTGGCGCCGCTCTGCCTAAGCTCGGCTATAATTGAGAATATCTGCTCCACAAGTATTGGCGAAAGGCCCATGCTCGGCTCGTCCATCATTATCAGCTTTGGCTTGCTCATAAGCGCCCTTGCCATGGCAAGCATCTGCTGCTCGCCTCCGGAAAGGGTGCCGGCCTCCTGCCTGCTGCGCTCCTTGAGCCTTGGGAAGCGGCTGAACACGTCCTCCACCGCTTCCTCGGGAACGCGGCCGAGTATGTACGCGCCCATCTCTATGTTTTCCATAACGCTCATGTGCGCAAACACACGCCTGCCCTCCGGAACCTGCGCAAGGCCAAGCCGGACTATCTTATTCGGTTCAAGCTTCGTTATATCCTTGCCCATGAATTCTATGCTGCCCTGCTTCGGGTGCAAAAGGCCGGATATGGTCTTAAGCGCGGTGCTTTTGCCTGCGCCGTTAGCGCCTATAAGCGAAACTATCTCGCCCTGGCCGACCTCAAAGCTCACGCCCTTTACGGCGTGTATCTTGCCATAATAAACATGTATGTCATTCACCTTCAAAAGCGTACTCACTTTTCAGCCTCCTTGCCAAGATAAGCCTCTATAACAACAGGGTCGTTCCTTATCTGCTCCGGCGTGCCTTTGGCTATTATACGGCCGTAGTTCAGCACGGCTATGCCCTCGCATATGCCCATAACAAGGTTCATATCATGCTCGATAAGCATTATTGCTATATGGAAGCTATCCCTTATCTTCAATATGTTCTCCATAAGCTCGGCAGTCTCGGACGGATTCATGCCGGCCGCTGGCTCGTCAAGCAGAAGTATGCCCGGGCGCGTTGCAAGCGCGCGCACTATTTCAAGCTTTCTCTGCGCGCCGTATGGCAGGCTGCCCGCCTTGGCGCCGCACATATCCTGCATATTGAATATGCTCAATAGCTCCCTCGCCCTCTCCCTGGCCTTCTTTTCCTGCTTCCAATAAGAGGGCAGCCTCAGCATGCTCGCAAGCACGGAGCACTCCACAGAATTGCTCAGGCCTATAAGCACGTTCTCCTCAACGCTCAAGTCCTTAAAAAGCCTTATGTTCTGGAACGTCCTCGCCACGCCCCTCCTGTTGACCTCGTCCGTAGTCATGCCGAGCGTATCCACGCCGTTTACAAGTATGCTGCCGCGCGTTGGCCTGTACACATTGGTAAGCAGATTGAACACCGTCGTCTTCCCCGCGCCGTTTGGGCCGATTATGCCGCATATCTCGGTCCTGCCTATGGCTATGGTAAACTCGTCCACCGCGCTGAGGCCGCCAAAGTCTATGCCGATGCGCCTGCACTCAAGTATGGGCGTTTGGCCAAGATCCCTTTCCGGTATAAGGTTGTAGCTGGGTTCCCTTACAAGCTTGTTCATGCTTCGCCCTCTCCTTCCGCCTTGTCAAAAGCCCTGCTTTTGCGTATGCGCCTGAATATATCGCCGTTTATGGCGTTTTCTATTATCCGCTTCATGGAGAAGTCATACCTTCCCATAAGTCCGGAGGGCTTGAATATCATAGTCGCTATCAGGAGCAGGGAGTATGCTATCATTCTGTAATTATCAAACGCCCTAAGCAGCTCAGGCGCGGCAGTCAGCGCTATCGCCGCCGCTATGCTGCCTACCATGGAGCCCATGCCGCCAAGCACCACCATTACAAGTATCTCTATCGACTTCATAAACCCAAAGCTTGATGGATTCAATATGCCAAGGTAGCCCGCATAAAGCGCGCCCGCGGCTCCGGCAAACGCCGCCGACATGGAAAAAGCAAGCGTTTTGTAATACGTTATGTTTATGCCGCAGGCCTCTGCCGCTATCTCGTTTTCCCTTATGGACAGCACCGCGCGGCCGTGGCGCGACTTGATAAAGGTATGTATCAGGAAGCACGTCAGGCCCACCATGAGCCATGCGTTTACAAACGTCGTGGTCTTTGGTATGTTCTGCAGGCCCGCCGCGCCGTTAGTCAGCTTAAAGCCCAAAACGGAGTCTATGTTCAAAAGCACAACGCGTATTATCTCGCCAAAGCCGAGGGTGATTATGGCGAGATAGTCGCCCTTCAGCCTCAGCGCCGGTATGCCTATAAGCACGCCAAACAATCCGGCCACGGCAGCGGCTATTACTATGCCGATAGGGAATGCTATGCCCGCCGGTATGGAGGTATGCGTCATAAATATTGCGCTTGCGTAAGCGCCAACGGCCATAAAGCCGGCATGGCCAAGCGGCAGCTGGCCAAGATAGCCCGTCGATACGTTCAGCGATACGGCCAATATCACCTGTATGCCTATGAGCATGGCGACCTTTGTTATAAAGCCAGGCAGCGCGCCGCTTGAAAGCAAAACGCCAAACAGCGATATAAAGGCTATAAACAGGCCCAGGTTTATTATATATGCAGCCCATACGGGCAGCTCAAAGCGTTTTTTGTTTGCTTTGTTGTTTGCTCTGTTATCCATAAAGCTCACCTTAGACCTTCTCCGTCATAGGCCTGCCCATAAGTCCGGTAGGCTTTACAAGAAGCACTATTATAAGTATTGCAAACACTACCCCGTCCTTCCACTCGCTAAGTCCGGCAGAGGATACCAAAGCCTCCGCTATGCCTATGGCGAAGCCTCCCGCCATGGCCCGGGTATAGAGCCTATGCCGCCAAGCACGGCCGCCACAAACGCCTTTAACCCCAGCATGGAGCCCATAGTAGGCGTGGCCTTCGGGTATGCGCAGCAATAAAGCACGCTGCCTATGCCCGCAAGCGCGCTGCCCACGGCAAAGGTAAAGGAGATGGTATTGTTTATGTTTATGCCCATAAGCTGGGCCGCGCCCGCGTCCTCGCTAACGGCGCGCATCGCCTTGCCCATCTTCGTGTGGGAGGTGAAGAACGTGAGCACCAGCATGATGATGATGTTCGCCAGCACAGTCACGATTGTTTCGCCGGTCAGAATCAGCTGCCCGTCAAACAGGCTGATGGACGGGATGCTGACGAAGGACGGAAACGACATGGGGTTCGGGCCGAACACCAGCAGCGCCAGGTTTTGCAGCAGGTAGCTCACGCCGATGGCCGAGATCATGACGGACATACGCGGCGCGCTGCGCAGGGGCTTATAGGCCGCGCGCTCGATGACGAAGCCGAGCAGGACCGTCAGCACGAGCATGAGCGGAATGGATACGTACACCGGCAGGGACGCACACATGAAGACCATCATGAGGCCTGCACACATGAACACGTCGCCGTGGGCGAAGTTAATGAGACGCAGGATGCCGTAGACCATCGTATAGCCGATGGCGATCAGGGCATACTGGCCGCCCAGCGAAACGCCGGATAAAATTTGTGCGACTAGAAATTCCATCTGTTTCCCTCTCTATCGTTTACGAATGCGGACATTCAGCCGCCGCGAAAACCGCGGAGCTTCCGCAGCTTTCGCAGCGGCTCAAAATCCCAAAGGGGGAGCCGAAGCTCCCCCCGGATTTTTGGATCTCAGACCGATTCAGAAGCTCAGGAAGCCTTCTGCTGCGTCACGAACTTCCACGCGTTGGTGGCCGAGTCGATGGTCTTGATATAAGCGGTGTCGCGGATCGCGTCGCCAGTCTCGTCAAAGGCGATGTGGCCGGACACGCCGTCATAGACCACGCCGGGCAACGCTTCCATGACCTTGGCCGGATCGGTGGAACCAGCAGCCTTCAGCGCCTCGAGCGCAACATAATAAACGTCATAGCCCATGGCCGTCACTGCGGAGATGGTATCGTCGCCGCCGTTGGTGGTCTTGGCGTCGGCATTGCTGTTGATATAGGCCTTGATGCCGTCGTCGAAGGTCTTGTTGCCGCCTTCTGCGTAGAAGGTGGAGACAAACGCCTGGACACTGGTGCCCTTGGCAGCCTGCAGGACCATGTTATCATCCCACGTATCGGAGCCGAGGAACGGAATACCGATGTTCAGGGAAGCCGCCTGAGAGACGAGCTGCGTGGAGTACGCGATCGACACGGGCGCGAAGATAACGTCGCAGCCCTGATCCTTCGCCTTGTTCAGGTAGGAGCTGAAGTCGGAGTTATCCTTCGGGAAGGAGTCGGTGACGACCGTGCCGCCGGCCTTCTCAAACGCCTGCTTGAAGAAGGTGACCAGGCCCTGGTCATACTCGTTGCCGTTCTCGCCGAGGCAGTAGGCCTTCGTGGCCTTGAGCTCGGAAGAAGCGTAGTTGGCAAGGACAGTGCCCTGGAACGGATCCAGGAAGCAGATGCGGAAGTAGTGGCTGTTGCCGGCCGTGACGTTCGGGTTCGTGCAGGTCACGCCCACAGCCGGGATGCCGGCCTGCTTGAACGTGTCGGACGCAGCGATGGACACACCAGAGCCGTAGGAGCCGAGCACGATGGAGACCTTCTCATTGACGAGTTTGGAAGCCGCCGAGACAGCCTTCGCGGAATCGGAGCCGTTATCGGAGTAGACGAGCTCGACCTTGTAGGTCTCACCGTCGATCTCTACCGTCGGCTGTACGCTGTTTGCGTATTTGATGCCGAGGGATTCCTGTTTGCCGCCCGCGCCGTTGGCGCCGGAGGCAGGCTCGAATATGCCTATTTTGAGAACTTTATCGCCGCCCTTGCCGTCGCCGCAGGCAACAAGGCACGCCGCAAGCATTACTGTGACAAGCACAAATGCAAGAATTTTTTTCATTGTTTCATTCCTCCGATCGAAAGATCAGCTTTTCACGCGCATATTGCAGCTGATATGCAACATTTTGATATCTGACTTTCATTTTTTCATGATTATACCCTCAAAACGGCGTTTTGTCAACCCAAAAATGAATAAAAAAAGGGCGGCGGGGGCATTTTCTGCTTTTTCCACAAAAAAGCAGCTTCAAACGATCCCGCCGTGGTATTATTTGTTCATATTCAGTTTGCTTTTTCGACCGCAGCCGTGCGTTCGTTTATCTTCTTTATGATATCCGGGTCGAATTTGAACTTTCTCCCGTATGTCATAAGTCCGTTCTGCTCCTGCTCTACGTCATAAAGCTGGGTGTAGCAGAAGCCGAGGATGTATTCGTTGTCAAGCAGCGCGTCGGTCAGCCCGCGGTAGCGCTCGATGAATTCCTCTTCGGTCTTGGGTCCCTTGCCGTAGCCCCAGCCCGACTCGCCCTCGGGTATCCATGCTATGCCGCCGTATTCGCTGACGAAAACGGGCAGCTTGCCGTCGTATTTCTGTCTGTCGCGGCGTTTGGGGTTGCGCTGTATCTGGTCGTTTACGATCCCATCGGATATCTTTTCGTAATAGCTGCGGAAAAGCTCGGGGTTCTGCTCGTAGTCGTGTACGTCGAATATATCGGTCTCAACGTGGTAGTTTCCGCTCGTGTCTATGACGGGGCGCGTGGGGTCGAGCGCTTTTGTCACGCGGTAAACGGTCGAGAGCACGCTGTTGTCCTGCGGTCTTCCGTCGCGGTCCCATGTCTCATTGAAGGGGCACCAGCCGATTATCGACGGGTGGCTGTAGTCGCGCGCGACGGCCTCGAGCCACGTGCAATGCGTCGGGACGCGAAATGTCCACGCCCCAGTTCGGGTATTCGCCCCAGACCAAATAGCCTTCGCGGTCGCAATGGTACAGGAAGCGCGGCTCAAACACCTTTTCGTGCAGGCGCGCGCCGTTGAAGCCGAGGCGCATCGAGTTTACGATATCGCTGCGCAGATCGTCATCGGTCGGTGCGGTGTAAACGCCGTCGGGATAAAAGCCCTGGTCGAGCACCCATCTGCCGAACACGACTCTGCCGTTGAGGGTGAATTTTCCGCCGTCGAGCGAGACGCATCTCAGCCCGAAATAGCTGCCCACATGGTCGAGCACCTCGCCGCCGCGCGAGAGGTCGAATACGATATCGTAGAGGTTGCCCTGGCCGACATCCCAGAGATGGCGTTCGGAGAGGCTCACGGCAAAGTCAACGGTGCGGGCGCCGATGTTAACGGCTTTGGCACTGCCGACTTCTCTGCCGTCAAACAGCACGCGCGCCGAAAGGTCGGTGCCGCGGAAGTCGCCCTCAAGCACGCAGCCGACGGTAACGGAGTCGGTCGCGGTATCGGGGGTGAGCTTAAGCTCCTTTATATAGCATCTTGCGTCTACCGCCTCAAGCCACACGGTCTGCCATATACCGGTTGTTCTTGTATAAAAGCATCCGTAGGACTCATAGCGCGAGCTTTGCTTGCCGGCGGGCTGAAGGTGAGAGCGGAGGTCGTCGGATGCCGAGAGCGTCACGGTGTCGCCCTCGCCGGTGAGAAGGTCGGTGATATCGGTGCAGAAGGGGGTGTATCCGCCGCGGTGCTCGCACGCACGCTTGCCGTTTATATACACGGTCGCGTGATAATCGACGGCGCCGAAGTGCAGGAGTATCCTCTTGCCCTTCCATTCGTCGGGTATCTCGAGCGTGCGCTTGTACCATACGCACGCCATAAAATCGCGGTGCCCTACGCCGGAGAGCCTGCTCTCGGGGCAGAAGGGAACGGTTATCCTGCCCTCAAGCGTTCTGTCCTTTTCGTAAAGTCCTCTTTCCGCTCCGCTTTTCGAGTTGTCGATCTCAAACTGCCATTCGCCGTTGAGGCAGAGCCAGTTGTCTCTTACAAGCTGCGGACGGGGGTATTCGTTTCTCGGTATCATTTTGTTTTCTCCTTTTCGGGGTATATGCGGTCGATGGATTCACACGACCTGAAAAATATAGAATTTCAGATAATCGGTCTCCGGCACGTTCCAGAGTATTGGGTGGTCGCACGCCTGCTGTCGCACTTCTATCTGGCGCAGCCCGACGTCGGCGTCTCGCGCCGCTTCGCCGAGCATTGTAACAAAGAGCGGGTTCGGCATAAAATGAGAGCAGGAGCAGGTCGCAAAATATCCTCCGCGCGGCAGCGCCCTCATTGCGCGGGTGTTTATCTCGCGGTAGCCGCGAAACGCGTTATCCACCGTCCTGCGGGATTTCGTGAATGCGGGCGGGTCGAGGATCACCATGTCGTATTCGCCGCGCGTTACGGTGGGCAGAAAGTCGAATATGTCGGCGGCGCGGAAGTCGATGATCCCGTCAAGCCCGTTCATGGCGGCGTTTTTTCTCGCAACGGAGAGCGCATCCTCCGAAATATCCACTGCCGTGACGTGTTCCGCGCCCGCCTGCGCCGCATTGAGCGCAAAAGAGCCGGTGTGCGTGAAGCAGTGGAGCACACGGAGCCCGTGAGGGAGCCGCGCCACGGCAAGTCGGTTGAACTTCTGGTCGAGAAAGAAGCCTGTCTTTTGGCCGTTCTCAAAATCGACGAAGTATTTTATCCCGTTTTCGGTTATCACCGTCGACGTTCCGCCCGGCTCGGGCAGCCATTCGGCGCGATACCATCCCTTGCCCTCTTCAAGCCCCTCGCGCGTGCGCAGAGCAAGGTCGTTGCGTTCGAAAATCCCGTTTACCGTCTCGCCCGAGGCGCGAATGACCTCGGTGAGCACGCGGTATACCGTGTCCTTTATCATTTCCATGCCGTATGACGTTATCTGCGACACGAGAATGTCGCCGAAGCGGTCAACGGTCAGTCCCGGAAAGCCGTCGGATTCGCCGAATATCACGCGGCAGGCGCATATGCCGTCGCCCATCACGCGCAGGCGGTAGTTCCATGCGTATTCGGCGCGGCGGCGCCAGAAGTCGGCGTCAAAGCGGTCGTTGGCATTGCGCGAGATCAGTCTGACCCTGATCTTGCTTGCCTCGCTGAGGAACCCGGTGCCTATATATTTTTCCTTGCCAGATACCACATCGACAAGCCCGCCGTTTGGGGCGTCGGGATCGGTGTGCGCTATGTCGCTTTCGTAAAGCCAGGGGTGTCCCCCGCCGAGCCACCGCGCGCCCTTGTCGGTAACGGTCACTTTTGCAAAATTTCTTTCCGCTTTCATTTGTCAGCTCTCCATTTTATCATTGCCGTCTTATTTTATCACGCCGCGGCGGAAAATGCAATATTTCCGGGTAAATTCTCGGGTGCCAAAAATTCATAAAGCAGTCCCCCGGCGCTGTTTTTTTCGTAAAAAATGCGGATTATAATAGAATTACCGAAAACACAGGGAGGCAACATATGAAAATAACCTTTCTTGGAGCGGCACACGAGGTGACCGGCTCCTGCACCTT
>ERZ860322.1098-NODE-1098-length-16768-cov-3.079100_pt1 | contig 16768 bp, 13 predicted proteins | sample MGYA00509979_ERZ860322 | MGnify/ENA primary metagenome ERZ860322 (study PRJEB30046, sample SAMN00715217) | human gut metagenome | study: EMG produced TPA metagenomics assembly of the A metagenome-wide association study of gut microbiota in type 2...
CCGGCTTGGTTTTGACCTCCAGCCATGTAACATGACGGAGGAGGACATGGTTTTTTCCAAACGGGCTCTGGCGGAATACAAGCGCATCCGCCCCGTAGTCCAGTTCGGTGACTTGTACCGGCTTTCCTCCCCGTATGAAAGCCGGGTGGCCTCCCTGATGTATGTATACGGAAAACGGGCTGTCGTTTTCGCCTGGCTGATGGATAAATGGCTGGCGGATTCCCCTCCGCCTCTGCGCCTGAAAGGCCTGAATCCTTCCGCCAGGTACTTGGTGCGGGAAATCAACATGAATGAAGACGGCTCTCTCACGGATGTTCACGAACGAAGGCTGGGAGGCGACTTTCTGATGGACGCCGGCATCCGCATCCGCTGGAAAAAGGCCTTCCAGTCCGTCTGCCTGGAGGTGGTGGAAACAAACCCTGATGCTCCGGCTTCATGATAAAAAGCGGAATTATGTGGAATAGTCTTCCCGTAAGATTTTCAAAATATTCTGGCTATTGATATTCAGTAAATTGCTCCGATAAAAAATCGGGAAGATCAACGAAACAAGGCTAAAGTAAATAATACCGAAAAAGAATACGGCTTTTTTCTGTTGTTGGATGAACTTTTTCCCATCATGAAGATCAGTATTTGGTGTGGGGAGCATCATAGCCGCCTCATTTGTATGGAAAGCTAAGAAGATTTGGTAGTGAAGTTATAACGCCCATGTAACAGAAGACGGGTGCGTTCCAATGTCGGTTTGCCAATATTCCTCTCTTTTTCTACAGGAAGAGGCTGATCATTCAATCTTGATGAGGCCCTCCCTGATGAGCCGTGCCGCTTCCCGTTCTATTTCCTTTTGATGTTTTTTCATGTAGGCCTGGTACGCTTCCTCAATATCGAAACGGATGGTCAGGACCCATTCCTCGTCTTCGTTTTGTAAATCAAACTCCGAATAGTGACGGCTGTCAAAATAATCCTGCTCTTGCCCCTCTATGACGATTTTGTAATCCGGATAATGTTTTTTTATGTATTCCCGCTGTTTTTCCAGGAGCTTGTCCAAATCCTTCTCATTAAACACAGCAGGGTTGGTGATGACAGGGATATCTTTTTCTTCTTCCTGCTGCTGTGCGTCCGGCTGCTGCGGCTGTTCTTCCTGTGCCTCAGTCTGGCTGATGAACCCCAACATGCAGGAGAAGAATATGGCGAATATGTTTAATATGGATTTCATGTTTCTGTTCAGGTTATTGATGGTTTTTGCAATCTTCTTTTAATTGTTTTTCCAAGAGATTTTTAATTTTTGTTTTTCCTTCCTTTACTACGTAAGAAATATCTTTTGGAGGATGGTAGTCCACTCCGGACCGGGATATATTGGTCATGTGGCCTATTTTCCATTCTGATTCTACCTTTCCGTGATGGACAAACCGATAGATATAAACGATATGCACGTGGCGGAAAGCCTTATCCGTTTTCAGATTCTCAGCCAGGGTAAGGAGGCCGCTCGCTTTTTTGATGGCCTGGAGGGCAATTTCGCTCAATACTTTTTTGGAGATTTTTCCCAATCCTTTTTCTGCCGCGCCCAACGCAACCGGTTTGGAACCGCTGGCAGTAGTATAGGGAATATACTTGTCTACCTCAACTTTGCAATCCGCCGAAACGGGCAGGAAGCTGAAAGAGCAAAGGAGCATTGCCGCGATATATGACCATATTCGTATGGATGGTTTCTTCTTCATATCAATTTATTTTCGTGGAGCCGGGTTTCATTCCCGCGTTCTTTTCCGTTGAGGCGGAAATTTTTTCAATAAACTCTTTTCCCTCTCTGTTTAACTTCCCATCCCCCAAGATGCTTAACAGGGTTTGATAGGTTTCCACATAGTATTTTTGCGTCTTATCCCTTTCCGTCAGCGCTTCAATGGACTTTTGCATCACTTTGACCGAATATTTTTTCATTTTAGGTGTCCATACGGCGTGTTCTCCCTTTTGGGTCCATAGGGACAGATGTTTTCCGGTAAAACCCGGCTTGTATTCGGCGATCCCTTTGATTTCAGGACAATCCCCCACTAACCTGTTCCAGACTAGGCGGGTAAAAAGTTCTTCCGCATGGGGCGTGCAGTCGGGGCCGAGCGTGCAGGCATAGAGTTCATAGGGATTCACCCTGTTTTCCCGGATATTCAGCACGCTTTTCGCCGCGTGCCAAATGAGATTGTGCTCGTTGGGCATCGCTTGAGCCAGTTCCCTGAGCAAGGCGAGTTTTCTCCGGTCGCTGGCGTTTTTGGCCTTGATATCCAGATAACGCTGCCACGCAGGATAATTGAAGGGATTGAATTGACGCGCTTCCCGCAAGAGCAAATCCACATGTTCCTGTTTTTGTGTACAGAAGGACAGATAATATGTTAAAGCCGATTCTTCCGCATGAGGATGATGAATGAATGAATCGTAAGCCGTCACCAGTTGAATAGGGCCTTTCCAAGGAATCTGAGCGCTGCCGCTGGCCCAATTCCAGCCGCCGAGATTGTTGCCGATTTGCCAGTGGCCATTGGGGTGTTTCCATACGAAGGCGCAGTGCCCCGGCTGTCCAATCGGGTAAGCGGGAACTCCTTTGGAACGCAGGAATCCAGCCGCGCCTTTGGAGACGGCGCCGCATACTCCTCCGTATTCCGTGTAAAGTTTCAGCGTGATGGGCTTGTGGTCGTAAAAAGCGCTTCCGGCATGGACGCTGATACCTTTGTCATTTTTTTTACGATAGGGAATGAATCCGGGAAATCTGCTTCCGGCTTTCTCCGGCCTGATTTTTTTCCCTGCGATAAATTGCTGTGCCCATGCCAGATCTTCAAGACCTTCTTTTCCCCGGAATACGATGGCCCATTCCCAAGGTTGCAAGGTTTCTGCCTGTGGATAGCATCTGGCGTGGTGATGAGAATCCCGGTAGAAGTTAAATTTGGCGATGCATTCTTCAGGAGAAAAGATGTTTGCGACAAGGCCGGCTCCCAATGCCATGCTGAGTTCAGCGGGATTGAAATTCTGATCGTTGGTATTCCAGATTTGGTAAAAAACGGAAAGAGTACTTTTGCCGGCAGGACCAGATTGGGCGAGCATGTTGAATACTTCCGGGTGGCTGGAAAGCCATTTCCTGAAGATCTGATCCTTGAGTTCCTCCTGAGTGAAAGGTTTCCCTCCTTCGGCAGTATTGAAAAATTGGTGCAGGCAGCACAATGCCGCCACTTGAGGGGATTGAATCAGTTTTCGTATTTTGTCGGAGGTAAGCGGGCCGGAATCAAGCCGGCTGCGCAGGACTTCCCGGATTTTCCCGGCAATGAAGGAGGACCGCCCTGCAGAAAGCAGTGTTTGTATGTCTGATTCAGATGAAGCCAGCGTGCCAAAGCTCTCTGGAGACATGAGCATGCTGAAGAGGAAAAGCCAGAGGATGTTTTTCATAAGGTATGAAAGGCAGACTTAAATGCATGGCAACATAAATTGGAAAAATGTCAATAAAATATGATTTTTTTGAATATGAAAAAACATCTTATATTTCTATTTTATATCAAAATGATATTGATATAGATATTATCAATTATTGACGGTAAAAGGATTTTTTTCAAATGGAGAATTGAGATCATTGATTCTGAGAGACAGTGGATTTTCGGAGCCGAATCCGGGATGATTTTTGTGTCTATCCCTCCCGCAAGATGATGAAAACGGGGTTCCATTCGGAAAAAGAATGGAACCCCGTGCTGAAGTGGTAAAACAGAGATAATAGTTTTCAGGTCAGATGATCTCTGCCATTGTCAAATTCCCACCACGCCGCCGATGGTCTGGATGATGACCTTGGCAATGATGGTCATCAGGATAAGGGCCACGGGGTAGGCGGTGGCGTAGCTGACCACGGGAGCCTGGGAGTCCGTTTTGCTGGCGATGGCTCCCAGAGCCGGGGTGGAGGTCATGCCTCCGCAGATGCCGCCCAGGCATTCCAGAATGTTCATCTTGAAGACCTTCATGCCCACGAAGTAACCGGCAAACATGCCGGAGCAGGTGACGATAACGCCCATGATGAAGACGGCCGCGCCGTGGGTGGCTACCGTATCCACCAGGTCCGCTCCGCCCTTGATGCCGGCGTCAGCCAGGAAGAAGACCAGCCCCAGGTCCTGCAAAAGAAGGCGGGTGGGGCGCGGGATGTAGCCGACGATGGGGCCCAGCCGTCCGAAGTGGCCGAGCAGCAGGGCGACGATGAGGGGGCCTCCCGCAATACCCAGGGAGATTCCCGCGCCGTTGCCGAGGCTGAAGTTGACCAGGCCAAGAATGATGCCCAGGGAGAGGCCGAAGCCCAGGGAAAGCAGGTCCGTCTGGTTCATATCCTGGCTGCGGTGGCCGATTTTGTCCCCGTATTTGGTAAGGTTTTCCGGGGTCCCCACCACGGTCAGCACGTCGTTGCGTTCCAGCGTGGTTTCCCCCGTGGGGACGAAAGTGAAGCCCAGGCGGGAAATGCGGGAGATAATGATACCGTCCGTACGCAGGGTTTTCAGGTCGCGGAGCTTGTGCCCGGCATAGTTTTTGTTTGTCAGAATCAGTTTGCGGCGCTCCTTCTGGGAGTCCATGGGGTAGGGATTGTCACATACTTCCCCCAGAAAGGCGATGTCGTGGGGCATGGTGTCGCTGTTGCCCACGATGAGGACTTCCGTTCCTTCCCGGAACGTGTCTTCCGGAGTCAGAGGCATCAGCCTGTCGTTGCGAACCACGCGGGTGACCATGCAGTGCAGGCCGTCCAGCAGCTTGCAGTCCGCAATGTTCTGGCCTATCAGGTTGGGCTGTGTGACGCGGACAAGGCGGGAAATGATGCTGACCTCCTGTCTGGAATGCATGGCTTTGGCCTCTTTGTTGAGGTCAAAGTGCAGCAGGCGCGGCAGAAGCTGGACGAAAAGGACCACGCCCACCACGCCGAACGGATAGGCGATGCCGTAACCGATGCTGACGCCGCTTCCGGAGGCTCCCGGCAGGCTTTCCGTGGCGGCCGCCAGCGCCGGGGTGCTGGTGCATGCGCCGGCAAAGATGCCGGAAGAGATTCCCGCGGGAACTTTGAACCAGATGCCGAAGAGGCAGGGGAATAAAGCTGACACTCCTACAATCACCGCAGACATGATGGCCAGTTTGCTGCCCTGCTTGGCGATGGCGGAAAAGAAGCGGTTGCCCGCGCTGAGGCCCACGCAGTACACAAAGAGCGCCAGACCCAGCTGCCCTACGCCGTCGGGAATGGCCAGGCGGCCAGAGCCACGAAAAGAACGCCGGAAAGGCCCAGGTTCAGTCCGTATATTTTAATGCTGCCGAGAGCGATGCCGAAAAAGATGATTCCGAAAAGAACCAGGGTACTGTGATGGAGCAGGATATCAAACATAAAGGCGGTTAGCGGTTTTGTTCCCTCCCTTGACGAAGGGAGGGGGAATGCCCGTCAGGATGAAAATGCGTGCGTTGAAAAAGTAGAGGGTGCGGCGTATGCCTTCCAGCCCCGTCAGTTTCTCCGCAGGTAATCCAGCAGAGTGACCTGGTCCAGGCAGGACATATAGGGCATGTGGTCGATGCCCTTGTCCATGATGAACCTGGTCAGCAGTTTGCGGGCGGTCGCAAGGAGAACGGCGGGATCCCAGGGTTTTTCCAGATAGTTGTCAATGTGTGCGTCATTGACGGCCTGGATGGTGTCCGCGTGGGTGGCCTGGCCGGTCAGCAGGATTTTGCGTGTCCCGGCAAAACGGTCGTCTTTGGCGATGCCTCCAAGCAATTCTACTCCTGAACCTCCCGGCATGACGTGGTCGGAAATAATCAGTCCCGTCAGTTCTCCGTCCTGGTCGAATTCTTCCAATAGCTCGCGGCATTCGGATGCGGATTCCACCCCTTCCAGGCGGAAGCAGGAATTCAGCGGACGAAGGTCGCGCAAAACGCTGTCCAGGACTTCCGGCTGGTCGTCCACGCAAATGATGTTAATTTTTTCCATGATTGTTGATGGTTGGTATGACTATCGTAAAAACAGTATGGCCCGGAACGCTCTCCAGGCGGATGCGGCCGCCGTAGCTGTCCACAATGCGCCGGACGATGGTGAGCCCCAGCCCCAGGCCGAAGGAAAGACCTTTCTTTTTGGTAGTGAAGTTGGGACGGAAAATTTTTTCATGCAGGTCCTTTGGGACGCCGGGGCCGTTGTCTGTGACGGAGACCAGAATTTCACGGGTGGTATGGGATGTCTGGTCCTTGCTGCTGATTTTTTCCACCCGGCATTCTACGTGGATGGAAGGGTTGGGGGTATTTTCTATTTTCAGAGCGTCGCAGGCGTTCTGAAGCAGGTTGATCCAAATTTGAACGAGCTCCGTCATATCTGCGAAGATGCCGGGCACGGAGTCTCTGGGGGGCAGGACCATTTCAAAATCAACGCCGCGCAGACTGGACTTGACCAGAGCAACAGCTTCCGTAAGGGAGTCCGTCACGTTTACGCCTTCTTCCCGTCTGGTGTTGCCTCCTCCCAGCAGGCGAACGGAACGGACAATGGCTGTAGCATGCCTGACAGCCAGTTTCATATCGTGCAGGTCGTGTCCCAATTCCCAATAAGGGAGGTTTTGTTCCAGCTGGCTGAGGAATGGCTTGTTCAGCAACTCCGGCTGATTCTGTATGTCCGGAATCAGGGCCAGGGCCTTGGCCACGTCCTGGGAAAGCCCGTAATTTTTTTCAAACTGGCGCGCCAGCCTGCGCTGTTCGGAAGTGGATGCGGAGGAAGCTCCTTCCAACCCTTTGTTGTACAGGGTGTAACGGAAGGCGTTTTCCTGGCGGAACATGTTGTCCAGGGTTTCCAGAACAAAGTCTGTTTTACGGGACAGGACTCCCAGGGAATTGTTGAGCTCATGGGCTATTCCGGCGGATAATTGCCCCAGGGTGGCGGCCATTTCAGAACGGTGGAGCATCCGCAGCGCTTCTTCCTTTTCCGCAGTGCGGTCAAAGACGCGGGTATTGCGCGCCGCCAGTTCATGGACAATGGCGGGAACAAACTGTTCCAGGAGCGTGCCGTAGTGTTCCACGTCCACGGCAGGGGTGGCGGTGTCGATATAGGCCAGTTCCAAATCAGTTTCCGCAATGAGATCGGAGGAGCTGCGGAACCATCCGGAAAAGAAACTCTGCACTCCCAAATAGTCTCCGGGACCGGCCCGGAACGCCTTGTAGATTTTGTGGGAAGTGGAAGCTGTTTCCGGGTCTTCTTTAACGACGTGGCGGTAGGAAACCACGCTGCCGGATAAAATCAGGTAAAGCCTTTTGTTCTGTTCCCCCTGGCGGACGACGCTGTTTCCCCTGCTGATGGCAATAATTCGGTCCGGATCGGAGAAGTACGCCAGATTGATGCGTTTTAGTTTTTTCTGGAATTCTTCCTGTTCAATGATCATAGGGCGCTTTTCCCGTTGATGTTGGCCATGCCGGGGCAACATGTCCCGGCATGGAACATTACCTTACTTAAAAAGCATGGCATTGGGCAAGAATCATCATCATGACGTAGGTTAAAATCATGCCCAGGATGCCCAGGATGACGCCGGAAATGGCCATTCCCTTGGAGCTGACCAGGCCGGTGGCATAGGCCAGGGCGTTGGGGGGAGTGCTGATGGGAAGGCTCATGCCCAGGGAGGAGGCGAAGGCCACGGATACCAGCAGGGCGGTAACGCCGCCCAGGGGGGCCAGGTTGTCACCCATGTTGACGCCGACAACGGCAATAATCGGAATGAGCAGGGAGGCCGTAGCCGTATGGCTCATGAAGGTGGCCATGAACAGGCAGATGATTCCCGTACCCACCATGAGCGGGAAGGGGGACCATTCGGCAAAGGGAATGGAGCCGATCAGGTTTTTTGCCAGTCCGGTGTCTTGCAGGGCCAGCCCCAGGGCAAAGCCGCCGGCTACCAGCCAGAGCACGTCCCAGCCCATTTTCTTCAAGTCTTCCTTGGTGATGGTTTCCGTAATGGCAAAGACGGCAATGGGAATCATGGCGATGGTATTGGAGTCCAGCCCGTGTACTCCCTTGCCCGTTACCCACAGCAGGACGGTAACGGCAAAGGTGACGTAAACGATAATGGCCTTGGGGGTTTTCAGGAATTTCCCTCCCACCTGCAGTTCCAGTTTCTTTTGGGAGATGGGGAACAGCCACAGCAGGAGAAGCCATGCAATCAGAATCATGACGATGACGAAAGGAATGCCGAACATGAGCCATTTGCCGAAGGAGACGTCCAGCCCCATACCCTGCAGCGCCTTCAGCGCGATTGCGTTGGGGGGCGTGCCGATAGGCGTTCCAATGCCGCCGAGGTTGGCGGCGATGGGGATGGCCAGGGCAAAGGCGGCGCGGCCTTTGTCTTCCGGAGTGAACAGGGCCAGCACCGGAGTCAGGATGGCGAGCATCATGGCGGCCGTAGCTGTGTTGCTCATAAACATGGAGAAAAGAGCCGTTACGGACATCAGCCCCAGAAGTACGAATTTGGGATTGGTGCCGAAGGGTTTTAAAAGTACTTTGGCCAGGTTCATGTCCAGCCTGTATTTGGTTGCGGCCGCAGCCAGGAAAAAGCCGCCCAGGAAAAGCATGATGATGGGATCCGCGAAGGTGGCCATCGTGGATTTTTGCTGCATGGTGTTGACAAATTGCAGCCCCTGGATGCGCGCGGTTATTTCCTTGCTGTACAGGCGCCCGGCCGCGGTCTTGAGCTGGGCGGCTATGGATTCCTGCCCGGCGGCTTCTTCCGTTTTTCCTTCACGGGACAGTTCCTGTGCGTTCAAGTCTATTTTTTCATAAGCATCCATGAGCTGGAACCCCAGGGTCATCCTCACTTCTTCCGCGTCCAGCTTGGTTTTCTTATTTAACCGGTTTTCGACATTTTCCTTCAATTTGCCGACTATCTCCGGATTGATCCCTTTGCCTATGGCGTCATCCAGAATGGAGGATACCGCCGCCTTGTCATAGCGCTCCGGCATCAAGAATGAGAGAGAGCCGTTGGAGACGCACAGCAGGGACAGGGTAATGACCATCACGGAGGTGGTCCAGATAGGGATGGGTTCCAAAATCCAGAAGAGCGCCGCCATGACAAACATGGCGATGACGCGGATTTCAATAGGGCTTAATTGGATTCCCCATGAAGCGAAAGGCAGGAAGAAGACGACTCCTGCGGCGGCCAGGCTGATAGCTGCCTTGAGCAGCTTGTTTTGGGTTTCACTCATGAATAATAGCTGGTAATATGGTTGGCGGGCGGAAGGGTACTTCCCGATTTTACAAATAGAAACTTTTATTTAAAAAAATTATGTCAGAGGGGACGGCTGCCGTTTCCCGGAGCTGGAGCCGGGAGCTTTCTCCGTGATGGGAAAATTGCGCAACCCTATGGGGATATGTGTGTTTAGCAGAGATAAGTCAATCATCCGTTCGGGAGCGCCGATTTGGCCGAGTGTTTCCTCTGTATTAAAAAAATTCTGAAGGTAGTAGGTTCCTCTATAGCCGCGCGACGTCAAATCCCCGCTGATCTGGTTGATTTCCTTTTCCCCGAGAAGGCCGGAGTGGATTGTCGTTCGAACCTCAAACGGGAAATTTCTGTTGATCAGATAATCCAGCGTTTGAGTGAAGCAGGGGAATAAGTCCGGACGCCCGGTAATGGAGCCGAACAGTTTTTCCGGCGCTTTGTAATCCAGGGCAATATAATCGCAAAGCCCTTCCTCCACCAGCGTTTTCACCACGCCGGGCCGGGTGCCGTTGGTGTCTATTTTGACTGCGAAGCCAAGCTGCCGTATATTGCGGCAGATAGGGATAAGGTCGGGACACAGCGTGCACTCGCCTCCGGACAGAACCACCCCATCCAGAAATCCCACCCGATCTCTGAGAAAATCAAGATAGTCCGTCCGGTCTCCGGCAGGAGAATCCGTTCCCCTGACCAGGGAGACGTTGTAACAGTACTGACAAAACAAATTACAGCCTCTCAGCCAGAAGATGCAGGCCACCTTATTTGGAAAATCCAGCAAGGTGAGCGGCGTGATGTCTGCTATGCCCCGACCCGTTCCCATCGACTTCGCATATGTTGTTGGGAGAATTATCGCGGCTGTTCCGTTTGGGCGGAGCAGGAGCAGGGGCGGCCCGGTTCCACGAAGTGGACGCGGTCATGGAACTCGCCCTGTTTGCCGGCGTTGAAAGTTTCTACAGGGCGGTGATAGCCCATGACGCGCGTGTAAACGGTGCAGCGGGTCCGGTCCTGTGCGTATTTGCTTAATATTTCCTGTTTGGTCATTGTCGTATTAATGGTTGGGTTTGAAGTCGGGAGCCTATTGGAAAAGGGATTTTATTCATGCCTGTGGATGTGGAGCAGCTCCTCATCGCAGAAGGGGCAGTATTCGTGCTCCCCGCGCAGATAGCCGTGCTTCTCGCAAACGGAAAAGAGCGGGGTGACGGTGAGGTACGGCATGCGGAAGCGGGTCAGCACTTTGCGGACAATGTCCCGGCAGGCTTCCGGGGAGCTGATGGCTTCGTTCATGTACATGTGGAAGACGGTTCCTCCCGTGTAGCAGCATTGAAGTTCATCCTGAAGCTGGAGCGCCCGGAACAGATCACTTGTGTGGTCCACGGGAAGCTGGGAGCTGTTCGTGTAATAACGCTGCCCCACGGGGCCGGCCTGGATGATGTCAGGATAGCGTTTCTGGTCTTCGCGGGCGAAGCGGTGCGTGGTGCCTTCCGCGGGCGTGGCTTCCAGGTTGTACAGGTTGCCGGTTTCCTCCTGGTACTCCTGCATGCGCAAGCGGATGAATTCCAGGATCTCTTCAGCAAAGGCCCTGCCTTCTTCAGAGGTAATGTCCATCGTATCGTTGGAGAAATTGCGCAACAGCTCGTTCATGCCGTTGACGCCGATGGTGGAGAAATGGTTGCGGAAGGTGGGCAGGTAGCGTTTGGTGTAGGGGTACAGGCCGCGGTCATACATTTCCTGAACGAAGGCCCTTTTCTTTTCCAGGCAGGATTTGGCCAGGTCCAGCAGTTCTCCCAGCCTGGCGAACAGGGCCTCCCGGTTTTGCTTGAACAGGTAGCCCAGCCGGGCCAGGTTGATGGTCACCACGCCGATGGAGCCGGTCATTTCCGCGGAGCCGAAGAGACCGCCGCCGCGTTTGAGCAGTTCCCGCAGGTCCAGCTGGAGGCGGCAGCACATGGAACGCACGGCATCCGGCTTGTAGGCCCGTTCGTCAGGCACGCGTTCCCCGTGTTCATTGACGGTGTACTGGCTGCCGATGAAGTTCTGGAAGTAAGAGGAACCGATTTTAGCGGCGTTTTCAAACAGGAGAGGCACGTTTTCCCCTTCCCAGTCAAAGTCTTCCGTGATGTTGACGGTGGGGATGGGGAAGGTAAAGGGCTGTCCGGTGCTGTCCCCTTCCGTGAGAACTTCGTAGAAGGCCTTGTTGATCAGGTTCATTTCCTTCTGGAAATGCTTGTAGGTCAGTTCCGTCAGCTTGTTTGCCCCGCGTTCCCTCGCCAGGGCGAGCAGGTTCGCGTCTTCTATTCCTTCAAAGAGGTGTTCCCCTCCGCTGAAGGGGGCCTGGTCCCGCAGGTCGCGCGGCACAGTCCAGTCGATCGTGACATTGGTAAAGGGAGACTGTCCCCAGCGTGAGGGTACGTTCAGGTTGTAAACGAAACTGCGGATGTCTTTCTTGATGCGGGGGAAGTCCGTCTGGTCCTTGAAAACGTAGGGCGCCAGGAAGGTGTCAAAGGAGCTGAAGGCCTGGGCACCGGCCCATTCGCTTTGCAGAATGCCCAGAAAGTTCGCCATCTGGCCCAGGGCTTCCCGGAAGTGGCGGGGCGGCCTGCTGTTCACGCGGCTGCGCACGCCGTTGAATCCTTCATTGAGCAGGTTGCGGAGGCTCCCTCCGGCGCAGTATCCGGTCAGGCAATCCAGGTCATGGATGTGGTAATCCCCTTCCCGGTGCGCGGCTCCTTCCCGTGCGGAGTAAACCTGGTCCAGCCAATAGTTGGCGATTACCTTGCCCGCCGTGTTGTTGATGAGCCCCGCATTGGAATACGTGGTATTGGAGTTGGCGGCAATGCGCCAGTCGCTTTGCCCGATATATTCCTCTACCGTCTGCTTGCAGTCCACGTAGGTATTGCCGGAATAAAGGCCGCCAAGCTGTTCGCGCTGCATTTTGTGCAGGAAACGGTAGGTGATGAAGGCCTTGGCCGTGTCAAAATATCCGGAGCGGAACAGGGCGCGTTCAATCATGTCCTGAATCTCTTCCACATGCGCGCTGTCCTGATGGCTCAGCTTGGCTTCCACCTCTTCATAGATGGAACGGTTGTAGGCGGTCCCGGAACTGTGGAAGGCTTTTCTAATGGCCTCTTCAATCTTATAGCCCTGGTATTGTTCCTTTTTCCCGGAACGTTTGATGATGCTTGTTGCCATGATGGGTGTCTCGCTTGGAAAGGGTGGTGACCGCTCATCCGCGAGCCTGGGCAAAAGCCTGGAAAAACCATAGGCAGGGGCCGACCGCATGCGCGCATTCCCGGAAAGGGGGGCATGCCGAAGACCTGTGCGTATGTTCATCCTGTCCGCGGGATGGGAATACGGCAGCATCAGGTCGTCTTCTGGCTTCCGGTGCGACATGTGATGGGGACTTCCCGGCTGCCTGGGCAGCCAGTGTCCGGTCCATCGTCTACCGGTTACAGCGGCGCGTCCGCGACGGATTTTCACCGTCTTCCGTTACCTGCGCTGGAACGCAATGAACCACAGAAAGAGACCTCCCGCAAGAAAAATGTATAAATAATGTGTTAAATAATTATTTATATGCTATATATGGTATATAACGGTAGAAAAATGATTGATAACACAGCCTTCTTTTCCGTCATGGCACCATATATGCCCTTGCGCCCCTTTCCCGGTCTGGAGGAGCGCGGGAAAAGAAGAATTCTTGTTGCAAGAAAATTCCAGCCTTCTTTTCCCGTATAATATAACATGCGTTTCTTTGCCTTTTCAAAAAATGGATGGAAGAAATACTTTCTGTTGCCGGTCCTTTCCATGCTTTCCGCAGGAACTTCCGTTTCCGGGGCTTCCGCAGACTGGAATGAAAAGACCATCCGGGATAATCTTCAGCTGGTGGCGGAATGGCAGGCGAAGCATCCCAAAAAACGTTCGCCGCTGCATTGGACTTACGGTGCCTTTTATTCCGGCCTGGTGCAATATGGCCTGTCCGTTGCTGAGAAAAGCGGGAGAAGAGCAGGGGTGGAAGACCCTGAACCGGCATTATCATGCGGATGACCATGCCGTGGGGCATGCCTGGATGGAGATGGCGATGGAAGACGGCAATCCCGCCGCAGCTGAAAAGATCCGCGCCGTGCTGGACAAGGTGATGAACCGGCCTTCCTCCGCTTCCCTCCAATTCCTGACTCCGGGCTGCCAGGACCGCTGGAGCTGGTCGGACGCCCTGTTTATGTCCCCTCCCGTGTTCGTAAAATTGGCGGCCTATACCGGAGACCGCCGTTATCTGGAGTTTATGGATAGGGAATACAAGCTTACCTGCGACTATCTTTTTGACCGGGAGGAGGGCCTGTTTTTCCGGGATTCCCGCTATTTTACCGTTCCGGCGGCAAATGGGAAAAAGATGTTCTGGAGTCGGGGCAACGGCTGGGTGATTGCCGGATTGCCTCTTATTTTGCAGGACATGCCTGCGGACTGGCCTTCCCGCCCCTTTTATGAAGACTTGCTTAAACGTCTGGCGGCAGCCCTGAAAAAATGCCAGTCGCCCGACGGTTCCTGGCATGCGAGCCTGCTGGATCCGGACGAACCTCCCTTGAAAGAGATGAGCGGCACCCTTTTTATCATGTACGGGATGCTGTGGGGAGTGAACCAGGGATATCTGGATGCGGATGAATACCTTCCCTCCATCCGTAAGGCCTGGAAGGCCGCCTGTGATGCGGTCAGCAAGGAGGGCGCGCTGGGCTGGGTGCAGCCTATTGCGGACAAGCCGGGCCATTATTCCGGGAAAGATACGGAGGTGTACGGCGCAGGGGCCTACCTGATGGCCGGGAGTGAGTTGCGTAAATATGTCATTGGCCGGGATCATCCGCAGAAGAAGATCGTGACCGTTACGAATCCCCTGGGCAGGTTCCGCCCTGCTGAGACTGTGTCGGTTCCATGGCCGTCCGGAGGTTCCGGTGATGCCGCCGGCCTTCGCGTTTTTGACGTCCGTCACGGATGTGTTATCCCGCATCAGCTGGCGGATACGGATGGTGACGGAACAACGGATACCCTTTTGTTCCAGAGCAATTTCCGGCCCGGAACGGTTCGTGATTTCTGGATTCTGGAGAATTCCTGCCTGGGCGAAGCGCCTTCCGCGGATGTCTGTTTCAGCCGTCCGGTACCGGAGCGGCTGGATGATTTCGCGTGGGAAAATGATCTTACGGCGCACCGGATTTACGGTCCGGCCGTCGCCAGGCCAGCCCCTGAGGGAGAGGGCCTGGTTTCCAGTGGGACGGATGTATGGAGCAAGCGCGCGGGCGCTCCCGTTATCAATGAATTTTACAAACGGGGGGATTACCACCGGGATCACGGTCGGGGACTGGATATGTACAATGTAGGTCCGGGGCGGGGCTGCGGCGGCATTGCCGTGTTCAGGGATGGAAAACCGCATGTGTCCGGAAACTGGGCCAGCGCCCGGACATTGTACAATGGCCCGGTCCAGACTGCTTTTGAGGTGGTTTATGCACCGTGGGACATTGGCGGCGGCGTGCGTGTGGCGGAGACGCGAAGGGTGACGCTGGATGCGGGAAACCGTTTCTCCAAAGTCCGCAGCGTCTTGAACGTCCGGGGGACTGAAACGGTGAAGGCCGGTGTGGGAATGGATACCGGAAAGCGCAGAAATGATTATGAAGCGGTTATGGAGGACCGGGAGTCCGGCGGCCTGATGACCGCATGGAGCAGGCCCCGGAAGGATGACGGATGCCTGGGAACCGCCGTAATCGTGCCCTGGGTTCCGGAAGGCCGTGCGGTGGATACGGAAGGCTGTACCTACTTGCTCAGGAAGGTCGCGAACGGAGAACCCTTTGAATGGTACATGGGGGCGGTTTGGGACAAGGCTTCTCCCATTCGGTCCGCTGCCGGCTGGGAAGCGGAGGCTCGCCGTGTCCGGGAGTGCATCGGCCATCCTCTGCAAGTCCGGGTGCGGTAGGAGCCGCCGCATCCTGTTGTTTCTCGCGGAGCGCGTGGCGGCTTCCTTTTGCTACGGCTGCGGCGGTGCGGGAATGGGCTGCCATTCCGCCAGCGTTTCCGGCTGGAGGGGGGCCGGAGTTTCCCGCGCGTCCGGAGAAGCCAGATTCAGGTCGTTCCTGACGATTTCCGACCGGATGGAAGCCAGGGAAAGAAGGGTATGGAAGATGTGGTCGTGGGAGACGGCTTTCAGCCGGTTGGCTTTCAGGGCGCGCACCATGTCCGGATAGCGTGAGGCGAAGGCGTCCGAATACCAGATGAACATGGCAGGCCGGTAAACAGGCGGCAGGATATGGCCCTGGAACATTTTTCCTTCCTCTCCCAGCGCTACGCCGTGGTCGGAGCAGTAAAAATAAATGGCGGGCCTGTTCTTCAACAGTGCGATCATGCGGTGGATGGAGGCATCCAGGTCGACGATGGAATTGTCATAGGCATTGACGGTTTCTTCCAGACGGGCCTTGGGGTCGTCCATATTGCAGGATGCCGGGGTAAAACGTTCCGCCTGCGCGGGATAGCTGAACGCCATATGGCTCCCGTTATTGTAAATGATATAAAGCTGCCTGTTGCGGCCGAAGTTTTTCAGGGATTCCTCCATGACCAGGGAAGTTCGTTCCTGCATCATTCCGGGCGTCTGGTGCTGGAGCGGCGTCTGTCTCCGTTCACGGCAGTTCCGTGTCAGGATGCCCAGGGAATAATCATGAATGGAATCTCCGCTCAGGTCCATGATACGGACGGTGCGGAATCCGTGTTTGTTGAACAGGTCAATGAAGGAGGAGTGACCGGGAGTGCGGCGGCACAGTTCCGCATCCGTAAACATGCCGATGGCGGAAATTCTGGTCACGATGCCGAAGGAAGTGGCGTGGGGGAAGGAAACGACGTTGGGTTCTTTGGAAAGCCGGGGCATTGTGTTCCGATGGTAACCGTTCAGGGGAAGATGGTCCCCCCGGACACTCTCCCCCATGTGGAAAACCACGGCCAGGTCGTCTGGGGCTTCGCACTGGGAAAGGGGCTCCGCGCAGGACGGAAGGTTCCGCAATGTGTTGAAACGCCCCGCATCCTGGGTGATGTATTCGTCCGCCAGTTTGCACGTCATTGCAATATCCACGAGAGGCCAGCCTTTGGCTTTGTCAGACGTGTAGTAAAGATAAAGGGGTTCCGAGCTGTAGGAGGCTGCCGGAATGCTCAGCAGCAGAAGGGCCGCGTACAGGCCCCAAATGCATGCCAGTGCGCCCCACGTGGCTTTTTGGCGCAGGGAACGGCGGCTCCAGTAGATGGCCAGGTAGATAAACCCGGCCAGAAGCAGGGTTCCTGCAATGGAAGCGGGGGTGCAGAAGGCGCAGGCTTCCTGGAAATTGGTCTCCGCCATGCTGGAAAGCACGGAAAGGTTCAGGACCAATCCGTACCGCATCTGCATCATGTACAGGCCCGCATTGAACAGAATGATGGCGGGAAGAAGGACATAGGCGGTGAAGCGGTATTTCAGGCAGAGAAGAATGGTGCCGCAGAGCAGGGATGCGGAGCAGGCGATGCCCATGCTGCTCATCAGCAGGCTTTGGCCATCGTTGAGCACATAG
>ERZ860322.1109-NODE-1109-length-16690-cov-3.007755_pt1 | contig 16690 bp, 14 predicted proteins | sample MGYA00509979_ERZ860322 | MGnify/ENA primary metagenome ERZ860322 (study PRJEB30046, sample SAMN00715217) | human gut metagenome | study: EMG produced TPA metagenomics assembly of the A metagenome-wide association study of gut microbiota in type 2...
GGCAGCCGAGGGTGACCTTAGGGAAAGTGCAACAGAAAACAAACCGCCGCAGCAATGCGGTAAGGATGAAACGGCGAGGTAAGAGCTCACCAGCGCATGGGTGACCATGCGGCTTTGTAAACCCTACCGGAAGCAACGCCTATATGGGACGTACAGCGCTGCTCGCGTGTCCCGAAGGCGGCACGAACCTGTCAGCAATGGCAGGTCTAGACAGATCGTCGTTTAATACAGAACCCGGCTTACGGTCTATCTCGTTTTCCATTTTTCAGTCTTTGATTCCCGCACATTTTTGTGTGGGATTTTTTATTTTTTGTCTTGCCCGCTTTCTCCGTCGGGCAGTGCGAGATGGCGAGAACGCGGCTGTTTTGTTTTTGTCATTGTTCTTTTACTTCCCGTTTGGGTCTGTTTGTGGTATACTATGTGCACTGCAGGAAATTGCAGTCAACTAAGAAAGACAGGATGTGAAATCCTCCGATGAAAGATGGTTTTTTGAAAGCAGCCGCCCTTTCTCCCGCACTGCGGGTGGCCGACTGCGCCTATAATGTCCGGCAGATCACGGATGCTTTGCACAAAGCCGCAGCCCGCGGCGTAAAGCTGGCCGTGTTCCCCGAGTTCTGCCTGACCGGCTATACCTGCGGCGACCTGTTTCTGCAGCGCACGCTGCAGACCGGTGCACTGGATGCCCTGAGCACCCTGCTTGATGAAACAAAAGCACTGGACGTTGTCACGCTGGTGGGCCTGCCGCTGCTGGTGCACGGCAAGCTGTACAACTGCGCCGCCGTGCTATGCCATGGCCGCATTCTGGGTCTTGTGCCCAAGACCTATTTGCCCAACTACGGCGAGTTCTACGAAAAGCGCCAGTTCACCCCGGGCAGCACCGAAGTGGAGCTGGTGGAGGTGTGTGGTCAGCAGGTGCCCTTTGGCACTTCCCTGCTGTTCCGCTGCCGCCAGATGCCCAGCTTTGTGCTGGGCGTGGAGATCTGCGAGGATCTGTGGAGCGCCCTGCCGCCCTCCACCTTCCACGCGCTGGCCGGTGCGACCGTGATCGCAAATCTTTCCGCCAGCGATGAGACCGTCGGCAAGGCCGAGTACCGCCGGGCGCTGGTGTCCAACCAGTCTGCCCGTCTGCTGTGCGGCTACCTGTATGCTTCCGCCGGGCACGGTGAGAGCACGCAGGACATGGTGTTCGCCGGCCACGACCTGATCGCCGAGAACGGCACTATTCTGGCGGAGAACGCCCCCTTTGACGGCGGCTGTGCCGAGACTGAGATCGACTGCCAGCGCATGGAAGCCGAGCGTGCCCGCAACACCAGCTTTGAGCACACTGCCGAGGGCTACGTCACGGTGGAATTTGACCTTACACCGGAAGAAACGGTGCTCACCCGCCGCATCGACCCCGCGCCCTTTGTGCCCAGTGACCCGCAGCGCCGCGCCGCCCGCTGCGAGCTGATTTTGAAGATGCAGGCCGACGGCCTTGCCAAACGGCTGGAGCACGCCCACGCTAAAACGGCGGTCATTGGCATTTCCGGCGGCTTGGACAGCTGTCTTGCGCTGCTGGTGGCCGTGCGTGCCATGAAGCAGCTGGGCCGCCCCGCCCGGGATGTGCTGGCTGTGACCATGCCCTGCTTTGGCACCACGAAGCGCACCCGCAGCAATGCAGAGATCCTGTGCGATGAGCTGCAGGTCTCCTTTAAGGAGATCGATATCGCCAACACCGTGCACAGCCATTTTGCGGACATCGGTCAGGACGAGAGCGTGCTGGATGTCACCTTTGAAAACGGTCAGGCCCGCGTGCGCACGCTGGAGCTGATGGACACCGCCAACCGCACCGGAGGCCTTGTAGTGGGCACCGGCGACCTTTCGGAGCTGGCGCTGGGCTGGGCCACCTACAACGGCGACCACATGAGCATGTACGGTGTGAACGCCGGTGTGCCCAAAACGCTGGTGCGCCACCTTGTGCGCTACGAAGCCGACATTGCCGCCACCGATGCTCTGCGCACGGTGCTGCTGGATATTCTGGATACGCCCGTCTCCCCGGAGCTGCTGCCTGCCAAGGACGGCGAGATCGCGCAGAAGACCGAGGACCTTGTGGGACCCTACGAGCTGCACGATTTCTACCTGTATCAGGTGCTGCGCTTCGGCTTTGGCCCGGCCAAGATCTTCCGGCTGGCAAAGACTGCATTCGCAGGCCGGCCGGAGTACCCGGACAGCGTGCTGTACAAGTGGCTGCGCAACTTCTACTGGCGGTTCTTTGCCCAACAGTTCAAGCGCAGCTGCCTGCCCGACGGCCCCAAGGTGGGCAGCGTGACCCTTTCGCCCCGCGGCGACTGGCGGATGCCCAGCGATGCCTGTGCCGCACTGTGGCTGGCCGAGCTGGAACAATTACAGATCAAGGATTAACGCATGAAAAACAAAAAGCTGCTTACCGATCTTCTCTTTGCCGTGGTCATTCTGGCCATTGCCGCTGTGCTGCTGGTGGTGCGCCGCGTGCACGCTTCCGGCTCCGGGCTGCGGGCCGAGCTGATCTACGGCGACAACAACACCACCATGAACCTGCCGCTGGACGTGGATGAGACCTATGATGTGGACACCGGTTACTATACCGTCCACATTCAGATCAAGGACGGTGCAGCCCGGTTCGTGGATTCGCCCTGCCCGGATCACATCTGTGAAGGCTTTGGCTGGCTTTCCAACGAAGACCAGACCGCCACCTGCCTTCCGGCCCGTGCAGTGCTGACCATTGTACCTGTTTCCTGACAAAAAAGGAGTGGTTTTGAATGATGGATGAAAACGATCGTTCCCACGAAGATTACCGTTCTCTGCGGCACATCAGCCGCAAGGAAGGCTCTGAGGATACTGCGCCCATCGAGGTAGACAGCTCGGCGTTTTTTTCCGAGCTGCCGCCGGAACAGCCCAGCACACCGCCTCCGGCCCAGCCTCCCCAGAAGCCGCCGCGCAGCGGCCACAACACACCCGTACCGCCCAAGGCCCATCCGCCCGTGGATGGAGCCGTGGCAGTACCTTCCAAGTGGGGGAAAATTTTGCTGATCTTACAAGGTATTTTAAGCATTCTGGCACTGGTGCAGCTGTGGCGCACCCAGATGCTGCCGGTGCTGTATCTGGTCATTCTGGCCGCGCTGCTGGCGCTTTTGTGGCTGCTGGTAAAGCGCTGTCAGGAGTACAATGTTCCCGGCAAGGTGGCCCGGGTATTTTCGGTGTTCCTGTGCGCTGCCATGGCGCTGGGCTGCTTCTGGGCCCAGCAGGGCCTTTCTGCCCTAGGCAGCATGACCTCTGGCCTGCTCACCGGTGCCGAGGCCAACAAGATCACCAAGGAACCGTTTGTGATCTACCTCAGCGGCGTGGACACCCGCGGCGAGCTGACGGAAAATGCCCGCAGCGACGTGAATATCCTTGCTGCCGTGAACCCTGTCACCAAGAGGGTGGCCCTGATCAACACCCCGCGCGACTACTACGTAGACCTTGCCGGCACTGACAGCAAGGATAAACTGACTCACGCCGGTCTGTACGGCGTGGAAACCAGCATGGCCACACTGGGCAATCTGTACGGCGTCAATGTGGACCATTACATCCGCATCAACTTTGCGGGCTTCATCAGCATCATCGATGCGCTGGGCGGCGTGGATGTCTACTCCGATCAGGCGTTCACCTCGGTGGGCAGCCCCGGCTACTATGACCCCACCACCTTTGTGGAGGGCTGGAACCATCTGGACGGCAAGGCCGCTCTGGCCTTTGCCCGTGAGCGTCACGCCTTTGCATCCGGCGATATCCAGCGCGGCATCAACCAGATGAAGGTGATCGATGCCATGCTGAACAAGATCAAGTCCCCTGCCCTGCTGATGGGCTTTTCCAAGATCATGGATGCCGCAGCCGACTGCTTTGTAACCAGCTTTTCACAGGATCAGATCAGTGCGCTGGTACGGATGCAGCTGAGTGACTTTGCCGAGTGGGATATTGAAAGCTATACCGTCACCGGCACAAGCTCCAGCAGTACCAAGTGCTACTCTGCCAAGGGACAGAAGCTCTACGTCATGAAACCGGATGATGCTTCTGTGAGCAAGGCTAGGGAAATGATCGCGTCCGTGCTGGGCGGTGAGGGCACCGTTGCCGACACCACCCAGAAGCCGGAAAAGACCGATGTGTTCACCCCCACCACCGACCCGAACGCCGCTGTTTCGGAGGTGCCTGCGGAGAGCGTTCCCGAGGAAGTGCCCGCCGACAGCCTGCCGGAAGAGACCGTCCCGGCTGACCAGCCTGCAGAGCAGCCTGCCGACACCCAGCCGCAGGAGCCGGAAGCTCCCGCCGAGGGCGAGACCGGCAGCGGTGATACGGCCGGAGAAGCACCGTCCATCTCCCTGCCCACACAGGAAGAGGTGGAACAGGCTGCATCGTCCATCTACAATGCGGCTTCCTCCATCTGGGGTGCCATTCAGGATGCTGCTTCGCAGCAGAACGACGCGGCCTGACGATTTGAAATATCCTCTGCGCAAGCTCCGGACTCTATCGCGGAAATATTATTTTATTTGCAAAACAGGAAACGACTGCGGTCATTTCCTGTTTTGCTTTTTCACCAGAAAGTCCGTGCCGATAAACTGCATAAAAATGCCGCCTGCATCTTGAACCAATGCAGGCGGCTTTCTCATTCAAAATAATTATGCCTTGATCTCGTTCCAGACGCTCTTGCCGTCCAGAGAGGAAGCATCCACATCAAGATACTCGCAGATGGTCTGGGCGATGGTGCCAAAGCACAGACGGGTGCCAAGGTCAACGCCAGGCTTCACGCCCTTGCCGCAAATCAGGTACGGCACATACTCGCGGGTGTGGTCGGTGGTCTTGGTATAGGACGGGTCGCAGCCATGGTCAGCGGTGACCATGAGGAGATCGCCCTCCCGCATTCCGGGGATGAAGTCGGCCACGAACTTGTCAAACTCGGTGGCAGCGGCGGCATAGCCTGCTACATCGCGGCGGTGGCCGTAGAGCATATCGAAGTCCACCAGATTCACAAAGGCAAGGCCCTCAAAGTCGCGGGTCTGCAGTGCCTTGGTGAAGGCGATGCCATTGGTGTTGCCAGTGGTCTTGATCTTTTCGGTCACGCCCTCACCGTCGAAGATGTCAAAGATCTTACCCACAGCGATCACATCCCTGCCAGCATCTTTCAGCAGATCCAGCATGGTAGCGCGGGGCGGCTTGAGGCTCAGGTCGTGGCGGTTGGTGGTGCGGTAGAAGGTATCCGCAGTGTGGCCCAGGAAGGGGCGTGCGATCACGCGGCCCACGCCGTACTCGCCCTTGAGCATCTCGCGGGCGATCTCGCAGTAGCGGTACAGCTCATGCACCGGCACCAGCTCTTCGTTGGCGGCCACCTGAAATACACTGTCGGCACTGGTGTAAACGATAAGGGCGTTTTCTTTCATGGCCTGCTCGCCGTAATCCTTCAGTACCTGCGTGCCGGAGTAAGGCTTGTTGCACAGCACCTTGTGGCCGGTCTTTTCCTCAAACTCGTGGATCAGCTCATCCGGGAAGCCGTTCGGGAAGGTGGGCAGCGGCTTGGGGCTTACCACACCGGCGATCTCCCAGTGACCAATGGTGGTATCCTTGCCCATGCTCTGCTCCTGCAGGCGGGCAAAGGCAGCCGCCGGGGCATCCGTTTTCTCCCCTGCGGTCACGCCGTCAATGTTGAACAAGCCCAGCTTGCGCAGATTGGGGCAATTGAAATTGGGGTGGTTCGCAATGGCACCCAGGGTGTTGGTGCCTGCATCGCCAAAGGCAGCGGCATCCGGCTCTGCGCCAATGCCAAAGCTGTCCAGCACGATCAGAAAAACGCGTTTTTCCATAATGGTCACTCCATTTCTCCGGGGCGCGTCCCGGAACAGTACTACTTTATTATCCTTATTATAAGCAAAAAGCTCCTCGGATGCAAGAGGAAGCAGCCTTGTGCGGTCTTATCAGTTTTTGCGTTTTGCAGCAGTTTTCCCCTGTCAGACAGCACGCAGAAAGCTGCGGCGCATCGTTAAAAGTTTTACAATCTTTTCTTTGGGCATCAACAGATGCAAAAACTTGTATTCAAGCAAAAATTCCTCTTGCTCTCTTGCGCCGGAATGATTATAATAATAGGTGGTAGAGTTTTGGGTTTTCCCGCTCTGCCACATAAACCGACCCGCTGTACCGGGAGTTTTTTGCTCCCATTGGTCATACACAGCAGCCTGCAGGGATGCTGTGCCGGATATAGGTAAGAGAGAGTTGACGGAGGTATATTGCATGAGAAAGACGAAAATTATTTGCACCCTTGGTCCTTCCACCGATAAGGAAGGCGTGCTGCGCGATCTGATTGCCAATGGCATGAATGTAGCCCGCTTCAATTTTTCCCACGGTTCCCACGAGGAGCATCTGGGACGCCTTGAAAAGCTGAAGGCTCTGCGCGAGGAGCTGGGCAAGCCCGTGGCCGCACTGCTGGACACCAAGGGCCCCGAGATCCGCCTGAAGGACTTCAAGAACGGCGTTGAGAATCTGGTTGCAGGCCAGACCTTTACCCTGACCACCCGCGATGTGGAGGGCACCAACGAGATCTGCTCCATCACCTACAAAGATCTGCCCATGGACGTGGAGCCGAACGGCACCATCATGCTGGACGACGGCCTGATCAAGCTGCAGATTCAGACCGTGAACGACACCGACATCGTCTGCACCGTGCTGAACAACGGCAAGATCAAGAACAAGAAGGGCGTCAACGTGCCCGGCGTGCACCTGTCTATGCCGTATATGAGCCAGCGCGATAAGGACGATATCATCTTCGGCATCCAGCAGGGCTATGATTTCATCGCCGCCTCCTTTGTGCGCACCGCACAGGACGTGTACGATATCCGCAACCTGCTGAACCAGTACGATTCCAACATCCGCATCATTGCAAAGATCGAGAACCGCGAGGGCGTGAACAACATCGACAGCATTCTGGCTGCAGCCGATGCTGTCATGGTGGCCCGCGGCGATCTGGGCGTTGAGATCGACTTTACCGAGCTGCCCGGCATTCAGAAGAATATCATCGAGCGCTCCTTCTCCTTTGGCAAGCCCATCGTCACCGCTACCCAGATGCTGGACAGCATGATCGTGAACCCCCGTCCCACCCGCGCCGAGATCTCTGACGTGGCAAATGCCATCTACGACGGCACCTCTGCCATCATGCTTTCCGGCGAGACTGCTGCCGGTGCTTACCCCGTGGAGGCCCTCAAGACCATGTCTGCCATTGCTGAGCGCACCGAGCAGGAGAATCACTCCCGCTTTGCGCCCCTCGCCGAGAACACCGGCAAGATCAGCGTGAGCGATGCAACTGCACATGCTGCCTGCCTGACCGCCAAGGACGTGAATGCTGCCGCCATCGTTACGGTGTCCGAGTCCGGCAACACCGCCCGTCTGCTGAGCAAGTACCGCCCGGAGCAGCCCATCATCGCCTGCGTGATGAAGGAGCAGGTGCAGCGTCAGCTGGCCCTGAGCTGGGGCATCACCCCGCTGATGATGCCTCTGGCACACAGCACTGATGAGCTGATCGAGATGTCCACCTCTCTGGCCAAGGAGAACGGCTACCTGCACAACGGTGAGCTGGCCGTTGTGACCGCAGGCGTGCCTGTGGGCGTGTCCGGCACCACCAACATGATCAAGATCCACATGGTAGGCAACTGTCTGGCTACCGGTGTGGGCGTTGGCCGCGAGAATGCCGACGTGACCAGCGCCACCGGCAAGGCCTGCGTCTGCCGCACGCTGGAAGAGGTGCGTGCAAAGTTCAAGCCCGGCATGGTGCTGGTGGTGCCCTCCACCAGCAACGAAATGCTGAGCTATGTGCGCGACGCCGCCGCTCTGGTGGTGGAAGAGCCGGGCCTGAACAGCCATGCCGCCATTGCCGGCAAGGCCCTGCTCAAGCCCACCGTTGTGGGTGCTGCCGGTGCCACCAGCCACATCCGTGACGGCCTGATGGTCGCTGTGGACTGCGCGCATGGCAGCGTGCAGCGCCTGCAGGCATAAGCCAAAGGAGAAGATCATGGAACGCATTGCAAGCTTCTGTGTTGACCATACCAAACTGGACCGCGGCATGTATCTGAGCCGTCAGGACGGCGATGTTCTCACCTGGGACATCCGCATGAAAAAGCCCAATCAGGGCGATTACCTGACCACTGCTGCCGCCCACACGCTGGAGCATCTGTTTGCCACCTACGCGCGCAACAGCGCCGTGAAGGACGGGGTGATCTATGTTGGCCCCATGGGCTGCCGCACCGGCTTTTACCTGCTCACCCGGGGGCTGACCCCTGCGCAGGCATTGCAGCTGACGGTGGACGCCTACCGCTTTATGGCCGATTTTGAGGGCGCTGTGCCCGGTGCCAGCGAGGTGGAATGCGGCAACTACCGCGATATGGATCTGCCCGCCGCCAAGGCCGAGGCCGCTGCCATGCTGCCGGTGCTGGAAGCTCTGACCGGCGACGAGCTGCATTACTAAGCTATCTTCACCCTTCAAATTCATCATCATAAAAAAGCGCTCTCCCACCGGGTTTCCGTTGGGAGAGCGCTTTTGTTTTAGTTATTCTTGATCGCATCCAGTGCCTGCCGTGCAGCACGGATATTTTCTTCACCCGTCTGCCATACCTCAAACTCTGAAAAGCCCGGCAGCCCCATGGGCACACCCTCGCGGCGGAAGGTCATGCGGCTTTGCAGCACCTGCTTGCCGGAAAGGTGGAACGCACGTGCCCCGGTCTGTGCGGCCAGTGCCGGGATGTTTTGTGCCGTGACACCGGCACCTACCAGAATTTCCACGCTGTCCCCTGCCCGCTCCACCAGTCGGCCGAGAAGCTCCGCTCCCTCTGGGGCACTCGCCGCCTGCCCGCTGGTGAGGATGGTACAAAGGCCCATGCTCCGGACCGTTTCCAGTGCCGCAAAGGGGTCGGCGCTGACATCAAAGGCACGGTGCAGGGTACACGCCACCGGACGGCCTGCCTTTTCCGCTGCCCTGCGCGCCGCCGCATAAATGGGCCGCATGGCATCCGCATTCAGCTGCCCTTCCGGGGTCAGCACACCGGTCACGATACCATCCGCCCCGGCCTCCACCAGCTCTGCGGCCAGCTGTTCCATCTGGGCAAGCTCGTAGCTGTCGTAACAGAAATCTCCGAACCGGGGCCGCAGCAGAGCACGCACCGGCAGGCCGGTCTCCGCCTTGACCTGACGCACCAGCGCAAGGCTGGGCGTTGTACCGCCCACGATCAGGTCGGCACACAGTTCCAGCCTGCTGGCACCGCCGCGCTTTGCTGCCAGTGCACTGGCAGTGCTGTCCACACATACTTCCAGAACGGAACGCATTTCAATTCCTCCCTTTTTGCCGGGCTTTGAACCCGGCATTCTGGTTTATTCTACCACGTTTTTCCGTTTTATAAAACCCTGTGGCAGCAAAAAAGCTGCGGCCCGGGTCTTATCCCTGCCGCAGCCTTTGTTGTTTTTTTCAGATCAGACCCAGCGCCTTGAACTCCTTTGCAATGCCGTCCTCGTATACCGAGGGAGCAATGCGGTCGCACCGCTTTTTCAGGTTTTCGGAGCCATTGGCCATGCACACACTGATGCCGACAACATCGGTCATCTGCAGGTCATTATCGCTGTCACCAAAGCCGATGGTATCCGCCAGCGTGCAGCCCAGATGATCACAGATGGCCTTGATTCCGGTGCCCTTATCAAATTTGCGGTTGATGAGCTCACCATTCACAAAGCCATCGGTCAGGCGGTCCAGCTTGCTTTCGCAGAACACGAACTGGTCGGCATAGAGCTGCTTTGCCTCGGCAAGGTCGCTCTCGTGGTCGGCAATGAACACGATCTTATACAGCGGTTCCCCTTTGTAATCGGAAAGCGGCAGGATGGACATGCCCTCTTCCATGGCTTTGCGCCAGCGTTCTGCTTCGCTGTTCAGCGGTGCATCGTTCTTTTTGTGGATAAATTTCCACCTCTCAGCCATCTTGCTTCCGCCAAAGGTGGCATCCCGGGCTTCCAGCGTGCACTCCACGCCATTGCGTTCCAGCGCCGCGCGCACGCCTTCAGCCTGCTGCGGCTCCATGGGGATATCCACCAGAGTCTTTCCATCGCACAGCACATAGCCGCCGGCGCTGCACACTGCGCCCGCAAAGCAGTCGTGCCGCAGCAGCGGTTCGGTCATGCGGTGGTTGCGGCCGGTGCACAAAAACAGCTTGTGTCCGTTTGCTCTGGCGCGATCCAGTGCAGCCAGAGTGCTTTCCGGGATGAGCATATCACCCGGCGGCAGCAGCGTGCCGTCAATATCCAGAAAAATCAGCTTACGACCCATACTTTTATCCTTTATCATCAAAGGGAGCCTCGCTCCACGATCTGATAGCCCAGCGTCACCTGACGCACAGGCCCGCTGCTCCCATTTTCTTCCAGCATCTGCAGCAGGATCCGGGCAGCCTCCTGCCCCACCTGCTTCTGGTAAAAGCGCACCGTGGCCAGCCCCGGTTCCATCATGCTGCCAGCCCAGCTGTCGCCAACGCCTGCAAGACCCACATCCTGCCCCACATGCCGTCCTGCTTCCCGCAGGGCACGCATGGCACCAAAGGCCACCGTGTCAGTCACGCAGACCACACCGTCCAGATCCGGGCAGCGCACCAGCAGTTCCTGCATGCAGCGCTGGCCCTCCTCCATGGTAAAGGCGTTACAGCAGATGCGGGGCATCTGTTCGCCGTTCAGTCCGGCAGCGTTCAGCGCATCCTGCACGCCCTCACGGCGCTGCACGCCGGTGGCATCGTCCCGCTCTGTACCGCCAATATAAACGATCCTTTTGCGGCCATGGTCCAGCATCCGCTGGGCAAGTTCCCGGGCTGCAGTGCGGTCGTCGTTGTACACGCAGGCCACATCCTGAAAACGCTGGCCTGTTACCACCACCGGCACACGGCAGTTTTTCAGCGCCTGCGCCAGCTGAGGAGTATAATAGCTGCCCAGTAGGATGATGCCCGCCACGTGGTTGCGCTGCATGGCAGTCAGATAGCCCAATTCCCGCTGGGCATCCAGCTCGGTGTTTCCCAGCAGCAGCAGATAGTTCTTTGCATCCAGCTCACTGGCAATGCCTGCCGTGATCTGCCCCACCGACTGGGAGCCGATGCTGGGAGCAATCACCCCAACCTGATTCACTTTTCCGGTGCGCAGAGTCTGGGCGGCGGTATCCGGGCGGTAGCCGGTCTTTTCCACTACCTCGTGGATGACAGCCCTCTTCTGTTCGCTCAGGGGGCCTCCGTTCAGGTAGCGGCTGACCGCCGCACTGGATACACCCGCCATTTTTGCAATATCACTGATGGTCATTTGCAGTACTTCTCTCTTTTGGGATGCATTGTTATGTGTAAACGTTTTCATGCTTATTATAAACCGCTTTCACCCATCCCGCAAGATGCGCTTTTCCCGGTTTATTCCGAACGCATTTTTGTTTTTCTGGCAACTGTGTACAAAAGACGGCTTTTTTCTGAGAAGCAGGGCATTACAGGCGGTCAGGCTGCGCCCATGCTCCATGCACGCACGGCAAGCCCCAGCAGCAGGACCACCAGCAGAACGATGAACACGGTTTTATTGCCAGTTCTTCTCTGTTTCTTTTTGCGGCCTGCCGTGCTGCGGCTTTTGGCCGAGCTGCTGCGCGCTGTGGTGCTTCTGCTGCCGGAGGAACGGCTGCCGGCCGTTTTGCGGCTCTGGGTGCTGCGGTTCTGGCCCTGCTTTGTGCTCTGGCGGGCTGGCTCGTGCGCAGCCGTTTTTTCTTCCGGCGCACGGCTGGATGCGATCGGCTCCTTTGCGCCACAGCGTGCCAGATAATTTTCTGCATCGCGGTAATAGCGGGCAAGTTCATTCTCGCGGAAAGCCGTGCCCACATAGCCGTCTTCCAAGCTCTCCACCGCCTCATTGAACAGGATCGCCGCCTGAGCAGCATCGGTGTGATCGGTGGCGTGGGCGGCTTCGTTGCGGGCGGTGCGCACAGCATTGCAGGCGCGGCGGGCCGCACCCGGATTGCTGGTATTGCCCAGCAGATCCAGCGGTTTGGCGGCATCCTTTTCCGGGTCCAGCAGAACCCGCATACAAATGGTGGTATCCAGCTGCTGCCAGCTGTTTTTGCCGGAAAGATCCGGCATACGGTCGTAGTAGTCCGGGCTTTCCTGCTGGCGCTGTGCAATGTGATCCAGCAATGCACCCAAGCTGTGCGCACCGGGTTTGTGCTCCCAGTGCCAGCGCAGCAGGCGGCGGCTGATCTCATCGCAGGCAGTCTTGATCTCAAAGGCAGCCTGTAAGGCTTCTTCCGGCATAATGGTTCTCCCTTCTTCTGGCATACAAAAAAGCGGAGAAGGCATACCGCCCTCTCCGCTGCTGTTTGTGTTACAGCACGAACTGGTAATACACGAAGCCGCACAGTGCCACTGCTGCACAGACAATGGCAGTGATGGGCGGCACCCAGCGGATCAGCGCTTCGGCCACGCTGTCGCGCTCGTCCTCGTATTCTTCCTCGTCGTCATAGGCAGGCTCCGGCTGCTGAGATATCGGCTGTGCACGGCGGGCTGCAGCAGGCATCACACGGGTGCCTTCGTCCGCAGCTGCATGAGATGCCCTGCCCGGGAACTGTGTCCGCATTCCGGCATCCAGTACACGGGTCTGCTCTGCAGCAGGTTCTTCCGGCTGTGGTTCTGCTTCACGGCACGGTGCACCCATGATCCGGGTCGGCTCCTCCTGCACGGGCGCTGCGCCCATAATGCGGGTAGGCTCTTCGGCCTGCGGGGCAAGAGGCGTTTCCAGTTCCGGCTCGGTCTGGGCAGGCTGTTCCGGCTGCAGCAGGGTGTTCAGCGCGTTCTGCAGCAGGATGCGGTCGCAGCCGCACTCCGAGCAGTACACGGTATCCTCCTCCTTCGGGTGGAAGGCACCGCAGGCGCAGTACCAGCCATTTTCAAACACCTGCGGCTGATACTTCAGCTCCGGGCGGTTCATGCGGGTCTCCAGCGCCTTTTCCAGCTCAGCAGACAGGCGCTTGGGGGCAGGCAGGCGCACGCGCTTGATGCCGTCCAGATGCACCACCCGCTTGCCGTTGTACACGTTGCACAGCGAAACATCCACGCTGGTGATGGCCTTTGCGGTAACGAACACCGCATCGTCCATGCCAAACAGTTCGCCGGGCTTTACTTCCAAGTCACGGTACTCGAACCGGTCCTCGCACAGGATCACGCCGTCCACGCCCTTGCACTTGAAGTGGATCTCCAGCGCGGTCAGGGTCACCTTGGAAATATTCTTGAAGGTCAGGCAGACCGCGTGCTCCCCGCTGACATCACCCTTGAGCAGCTCCACGCAGACGAACTGCACCGGGCTGCCGGGGGTGTAATAGTTTGCGCGGGTCCGTGCGACCGGGTTAAAATTTTCCTCCACGACACTCGCTCCTTTCCATTTGGATCAAATCAGTTCTGCGGGTCCTGTGCATCCGGCGTTTCCGGTGCAGCGGTCTCCGGCAGCGGCTGGGCCGTTTCGGCCTGTTCGGCAGGCTCAGCGGTCTCTGCAGGTTCAGCAGTTTCGGCCTGCTGAGCGGTCTCTGCAGTGGCAGCCTGCACGGTCTGAGCAGACTGTTCCGGCTTCGGCTCATCGCCTTCACGCGGGGGCAGTGTGCCGCCCGCCATAATGGTGTTGAACTCCTGCTCGTTGAGCTTCTCGCGTTCCATCAGGGCCTGTGCCAGCGCGTGCAGCTGATCGATGTGCTCGGTCAGGGTGCGGCGGCAGGTCTCGTAGGCTTCATCGATGATATCCCGCATCTCGCCGTCGATCTCGGCAGCGGTGGTCTCGCTGTAGCCCTTGCCCTGACCCAGATCGCGGCCCAGGAAGGTCTCCTCCTGCGAGGTACCGTACACCACAGGGCCAAGCCGCTCCGAGAAGCCGTACTTGGTGATCATCTGGCGGGCAATGTTGGTGGCCTGCTGCAGATCATTGGAAGCACCGGTGGAGATATCCTCCAGGATCAGCTGTTCGGCCACGCGGCCGCCCAGACTGGAAACGATATCCTCGAACATTTCGCCCTTTGTCACGTAGCTGCGGTCTTTCTCGGGCAGGTACATGGTGTAGCCGCCAGCCTGACCACGCGGGATAATGGTGATCTCGTGCACACGGGGGTGATGCTTGCAGTAGAAGCCCGCCACAGCGTGGCCTGCCTCGTGGTAAGCAGTCAGCTTCTTTTCCTCCGGGGTCACAACGCGGCTCTTCTTCTCCGGGCCAGCCATCACCTTCATGGAAGCTTCCTCGATATCCTCCATGGTAATGGCCTTGCGGTTGCGGCGTGCAGCCAGCAGGGCCGCTTCGTTGACAAGGTTCTCAAGGTCTGCGCCCGCAAAGCCTGCGGTGCGCTGTGCAATGACCCTGAGAGAGACATCCGGGGCCAGCGGCTTCTTTTTGGTGTGGACCTTGAGGATTTCCTCACGGCCCTTGACATCCGGCAAGCCCACATAGACCTGACGGTCAAAACGGCCGGGACGCAGCAGCGCCTTATCCAGAATGTCGGCACGGTTGGTGGCCGCCATGACGATGATGCCGTCGTTGGCCTCAAAGCCGTCCATTTCCACCAGCAGCTGGTTCAGGGTCTGCTCGCGTTCATCGTGGCCGCCGCCCAGACCGGCACCGCGCTGACGGCCCACAGCATCGATCTCATCAATGAAGATGATGCAGGGCATGGACTTCTTTGCCTTATCGAACAGGTCACGCACGCGGGATGCACCCACGCCGACGTACATTTCCACAAAGTCAGAGCCGGAAATGGAATAGAAAGGCACACCGGCCTCGCCTGCGCAGGCGCGGGCCAGCAGGGTCTTGCCGGTGCCCGGAGGGCCGACCAGCAGCGCGCCCTTGGGGAGCTTTGCGCCGATGGCGGCGTATTTCTGCGGGTTATGCAGGAAATCGATGATCTCCACGAGCGATTCCTTGGCCTCGTCCTGTCCGGCAACGTCCGCAAACGTGACGCCGGTGGACTTTTCCATATAGACCTTGGCCTTGCTCTCGCCGATACCGCCGATGCCGCCGATGCCGCCGCCCATTTTCTTCGACAGGCTGCGCATCAGCAGGCTGAGCAGCGCATACATGATGATGACCGGCAGCAGCCATGTGACGACAAAGGTCACGATGGGGCTGGCCTGCTCGACGATCTCGGTGTTGTATTCCACGCCCTGCGCGTCGAGCCGGTCTTTCAGATCGTCATTCGAAACGTTGGGGATATAGCCGGTGTAGTACAGCCGCTGCTGCGACGACGGCTTTTTCGCCTCGTCGCGCGTCAGGATGACCATGCGGTCGGACTGGAACTCCAGCTCGGCGATCTCGTCCTTGTCGAGATACGTCTGGAACTCGTTATAGGTGATCTCCGACAGATACGCGTTGGCAATGGTCGTATAGAGCGAATTGATAAGCAGTGTCGCAATCAGCGCCGCGACCATCAGGAATATGATCCGTCTGCCCTGCCGTCCATCGTCGCCGTTCTGCGGCTTATTGTCCTGCGGTTTTTTGTTTTTGGGGTCGTTATTCAAGAAACGCACCTTCCTTCTGTGAAAACGTGGGAAGTTTTAGTAGGGAATTTTCTGTTACAAATCTTATCACACCCATTCCCCATTTACAAGAAAGAACCTGCGGCGGGCAGGTAAATTTTCTGTGAATTGTGAGATTGGGATTGAGGTTTCCGAAAGAAGCTGTTATACTATATTGTGAATTATTATGGCAAGCTGGAGAAACTATGGAACAGAAAAAATGGAACCGGAACGACCGCCGCCCGCCTGCCCGCCGTGCGCAGGAGCCTGCGGAGGCCGCCGAAAATATGCTGGAGGGCCGCAACGCCGTACAGGAAGCGCTTGCCGCAGGCCGCCCCATCGACAAGCTTTACATCGCCGCCGGAGAAACCGACCGCGCCCTTGCACGGCTGGCCTCCATGGCAAGGGAAGCAGGAGCCGCCGTCGTGGAAACCGACCGGCGCAAGCTCGACCAGCTTTCGGCCACGGGCGCGCATCAGGGCGTCATTGCCATGGTCGCGGCGCACGCCTATGCAACGGTCGATGAAATTCTCGAAAACGCGAAAAGCCGGGGCGAAGCCCCGCTGATCGTCATCTGCGACGAGCTTTCCGACCCGCACAATCTGGGCGCGATTATCCGCAGCGCCGAGTGCGTGGGCGCGCACGGTGTGATTGTGCCGGAACGCCGCGCAGTCGGGCTGACCCCGGCAGCAGTCAAGGCATCCGCGGGCGCGATTGAGCACATCAAGGTTGCGCGCGTTGTGAACATGACCCGTGTGATTGAAATGCTCAAGGCGCGCAACATCTGGACATACGCGCTGACGATGGACGGCACGGACTACGAGAAGGTCAACTTCAAGGGCGGCGTGGCGCTGGTCACGGCCGACCACGGCAACGCCGAACAGATGGTGTATTACGGTTCAGATATTCCTTTTACGGCGCATACTACTAACAAAGTTCCTTTTATTTTGGCTTCTCCTGAGCATAAAAACGCCGTTTTGCGCCAGGATGGGAAATTGGGCAATATAGCGCCTACAATTCTGGAGCTTATGGGGCTGGAGATACCGTCGGAGATGGATTGCGGAAGCATGATTATAAAATAAACAAAGGCGCGATGCAGCGCATTTTCAGCGCGCGTCTCTTTGATGGCA
>ERZ860322.1114-NODE-1114-length-16619-cov-4.414393_pt1 | contig 16619 bp, 9 predicted proteins | sample MGYA00509979_ERZ860322 | MGnify/ENA primary metagenome ERZ860322 (study PRJEB30046, sample SAMN00715217) | human gut metagenome | study: EMG produced TPA metagenomics assembly of the A metagenome-wide association study of gut microbiota in type 2...
CCAAAAAAAGAGAGAGGCCCCCGGACGATTTGCCGGACTCGCCCGCCGTCTGTCCGTATCAACGGCCCGAACGTTGAGGAATGGCGGACGCCTTCTCCCCAAAACAAAAAGGACGGGAAAATATCCCGTCCTTTCCGTATTGTTGTTGTCTGCCGGCTAGTTCTTCAGGCTGTGGATGGGAGCCGGGATGCGACCGCCCAGACCGATGAAGGCGCTGGCATCGCCCTTGGGCACGGGGATGATGGCCGCCTTGCCCAGCAGGCCGCCGAAGCTCACTTCTTCGCCCACGCCCTAGCCGGGCACGGGGATGACGCGCACGGCCGTGGTCTTGTGGTTGATCATGCCGATGGCCATTTCGTCGGCGATGAGGCCGGAAATGGTGCTGGCCGGGGTGTCGCCGGGGATGGCGATCATGTCCAGGCCGACGGAGCACACGCAGGTCATGGCCTCGAGCTTCTCGAGCGAAAGCGCACCGGCTTCGACGGCGGCGATCATGCCGGCGTCCTCGGACACGGGGATGAAAGCGCCGGAGAGACCGCCCACGCTGGAGCTGGCCATGACGCCGCCCTTCTTGACGGCATCGTTGAGCATGGCGAGCGCGCAGGTCGTGCCGGGGCCACCGCAGGTGCCCACGCCGATGATCTCGAGGATGCGCGCGACGGAGTCGCCGATGGCGGGCGTGGGGGCCAGCGACAGGTCGACAATGCCCTTCTCGACTCCCAGGCGATGGGCGGCCTCGCGGCTCATGAGCTCGCCGGCGCGGGTGATCTTAAAGGCGGTCTGCTTAATCTTTTCGGCGACTTCCATCATCGAGGCGGAATCGGGCAGCGTCTCCAGGGCTGCGGCCATAACACCGGGGCCCGAGACGCCTACGTTGATGACGGCGTCGGCCTCGCCACCGCCGTGGACGGCGCCCGCCATAAACGGGGAGTCCTCGACCATGTTGGCAAAGCAGACAAACTTGGAAGCGCCGACGGAATCCTGGTCGGCCGTGAGTCTAGCGGCATCGATGATGGTCTGGGCCGCCATAAGCACGGCGTCCATGTTGATGCCAGCGCGCAGGCTAGCAACATTGACGCTGGAGCAGACGCGGCTGGTGGTAGCGAGCGCCTGGGGGATGGACTGGATAACGCGGCGATCGGCGTCGCCGATGCCCTTCTGGACGAGTGCGGAGAAGCCGCCCAGGTAGTCGATGCCGAGCGTCTCGGCCGCGCGGTCGAGGGCGTGCGCGATAGGGGTGAGGTCCTCATCCTTGCAGCAAGCGGCGATCTGCGCCACCGGGGTAACGGAGACGCGCTTGTTGACGATGGGGATACCGTACTCGCGCTCGAGGTTCTCGGCGGTCTCGACCAGATGCTCAGCCGTGTGCGTCACGTGGTCGTAGATCTTCGTGCACATGCGGTCGAGGTTCTCGTCACCGCAACCCATGAGCGAAACACCCATGGTGATGGTCCTGATGTCGAGGTTCTGTTCCTCAACCATGCCGCGGGTTTCCGCGATTTCTGCGGGCGTGATCGCCATCCTTGCGCTCCTATCTGCCAAAACGAGCATAGTCTTATCTATTCTAACGTGCCGCACGTGCCAAGTGGCGCGTGCGGCACGTTTTGGTGCTCGGTTGTTTCCGTTGTGTTACTTCCCAAAGACCTCTTCGGCGATGCGCGCGCTTTCGGCGGCATCCTTGGCGTAGTAGTCCGCGCCGATCTGCTTGGCGTATTCGGGGGTGAGCACGGCGCCGCCTACGATGATCTTGACGCCCGGCACCTCGGCATGGAGCAACTTGATGGTCTCCTCCATGGCGACGACGGTGGTGGTCATAAGCGCCGAGAGGCCGACGAGCTTGATGTCACGCTCCCGCACGGTCTTGAGCACCTCTTGCGGGTCGACGTCGCGGCCTAGGTCAAAGACGGTATAGCCGTAGTTATCGAGCAGCATCTTGACGATGTTCTTACCGATGTCGTGGATGTCGCCCTTGACGGTGGCCACGCAGATCTTGCCCTTGTCGGCAATCTCGCCGGCGGGCATCAGGCGCTTGATGGTGTCGAAGCCCACGCGCGCGGCCTCGGCCGAGGCCATGAGCTGCGGCAAGAAGAACTTACCCTGGTCAAAGAGGACGCCAACCTCGTCGAGGGCGGGGATAAAGTGATTGTTGATGAGGTCCATGGCGTCGTGGTCTGCCAGCAGGCGCTCGGTCTCGGCAGCGATCTCGCCTTTGCGGCCCGAGACGACCATGCGACGAATCGGGTCGTCGTTGCCGTCGGTGCCGGCGGTGCCAGCAGCGGGCACGGTGTCGGTCGATGCGGCCTGAGCTGCTGCCGGGTTTGCGGCAATCTTGTACGGATCGGTCCAGCCGGCGTAGCGCTCGATGTATCCGGTCGAGCCCTCGTCCTCAACGCTCAGGACGCGATAGCTGTAGACGGTATCCATAAAGCGCTTGGAGCCCGGGTTCATGATGGGGGCGTCCAGGCCCGCGCCAAAAGCGGCAGCCAAAAAGACTGAGCCCAGCAGCGGGCGGGCAGGCAGGCCAAAGCTGATGTTCGATACGCCGAGCGCGCATTTGACGCCCAGACGCTCCTTGCACAGGGACATGGCGCGTAGGATCTGCTCGGCCTGGCGTTGATTGGTCGAGGCGGTCATGACCAGGCAGTCGATGAGGATACGGTCCGGGCCGATGCCGTAGCGGGCGGCCTCGGCCACGATGCGTTCGGCGATGGCAAAGCGGGCCTCGGCGGTATCGGGGATGCCGCCTTCGTCGAGCGTAAGGCCGACAACGTTGGTGCCGTAGTGGGCGACCAGCGGAAAGATCTCATCCATGATCTTTTGCTTGCCATTGACCGAGTTGATGATGGGCTTGCCAGCGTAGCGGCGCACGGCGGCCTCGACGGCTGCGGGGTCGGTGGAGTCAATCTGCAACGGCAACAGCGTGGAGCCCTGGAGCTGTTCGGTCGCCTGTTGGATGATCTTGACCTCGTCGATCTCGGGCAGGCCCACGTTGACGTCCAGGATGTCGGCGCCCTGTTCCTGCTGGCTGATGCCCTGGCTCACGACGTAGTCCAGGTCGCCGTCGCGCAGGGCCTGCTGCAGGCGCTTTTTGCCGGTGGGGTTGATGCGCTCGCCGATGACGGCAATCTTATGGCCGTCGCAGGGAAGGTCCACGACCGTCTGGGCGCTCGTGACCGACATACTGGGCTTGCGATGGCGTGGGCTGGGCGTGTGGTTGTCAATAAGCGTGCGTAGGGCCGCCATGTGCGCCGGCGTGGTGCCGCAGCAGCCGCCCACGACGCTTACGCCGTCCTCAATCATACCGGCGACGGCCACGGCGTACTCGGGCGCCTGGATATCAAAGACGGTGTTGCCGTCGTCGTCCACGTGGGGCAGTCCTGCGTTGGCCTGCACCATAACGGGCTTGTCCGTAACGGTGAGCATGCGAGCGGCGAGTCCTCGGAGCTCGGCCGGTCCCTGGCTGCAGTTGATGCCCAAAACGTCGGCGCCGATGGCATCGAGCGTGATGGCGGCAACCTCGGGACTCGTGCCCAGGAAGGTGCGACCGTCTTCCTCAAAGGTCATGGTGGCAAAGACGGGCAGGTCGGAGTTCTCGCGGCAGGCGAGGACGGCCGCCTTGATCTCGGCCAGGTCGGTCATAGTCTCGATAATAAAGAGGTCCACGCCCGCGGCGACGCCGGCGCGCACTTCCTCGGCAAAGAGGTCATAGGCCTCGTCGAAGCTGAGGGTACCCAAGGGGCGAAGCAGCGCGCCGATGGGGCCGATATCGCCGGCGACGTAGTGGGCGCCGGCCGCGCGGGCGCAGGCGACAGCGGCGGCAAAGACATCTGCCACGGTGGCGGTACCGTCGAGCTTGTGGGCGTTGGCGCCAAAGGTGTTGGCGGTGATCACGTCGCAGCCGGCCTCGACGTACTGTCGCTGAATGTCGGTAATGACCTGGGGCTCCTCAAAGTTGAGCAGCTCGGGCAGGGCGCCTGCCTTCATACCAGCGGCCTGCAACATGGTGCCCATGCCGCCGTCGAACAGCAAGTGCCCCGTGCCCTCGATGGCCGCACGCAGGCGATCGTCCTTAATGCGCAGATCGTCGATCGTGCGCGTCTTGTACGCGGCGCCGTTGCAGCGCGCGGCATTGACAGGTGCCGCCAGCGCAGCACCGTCCAGATCATGAGTGATAAGCGGAGTAAACATCGAGGGCTCCTAATGGCTGGAATAGCAGGTGGTGTGGGCGGCACGGAAGCGGCAGTGCTCGCGCATGCGGCAGATATTGCAGGTGGGGCGGCTCTGGGCGTCGTGGACTTCGCCGTCAAACAGACCAATCACCGCGGTCACGCTCTTGGTGGGCATGAGCAGGCTGGTGGGCGTGACGGTAAGCCCGATGAGCCGCGTGGCGTTGAGCGCATTCACGATCGAGCGCTGGGCCGAGAGCGGGCAGTCGCCATAGCCGGGACTAAAGCGCCAGTTGCCGGCGAGCCCATGAACGGCGGCGTCCGTCTTGACCTGCTGGTCCATTTGCTCAACGGCGGCTTCTACATAGGCAGAGCATGCGGCGTCGAGCACGGCTCCCTCTAGGGGCTGCTGAGCTCCCGTGGTGCGCAGACGACGCTCGGCGTCCATGCCGAGGGTGCATGCCATGAGCGCGGCCATGCGGGCGTCCTTGAGATGTCGATAGATGTCGCGACCGCGCAGCTCAACGTTGGTGCCAACCAGACGGATGCAAGGCTCTCCCTGCTCGTCCACGCCCGTGGCATCGACGGTAAACACGCGCCGCACGCCGCGGGGCTCAATGTCCAGCTCAAGGCGCTCGACCACAAGCTCAATACGTCGTGACAGCTCGGGCTCAATCTGCTGGCCGCCGTAGCCCAGATACCGCAGCATCTCGGCACGGTCGACACGGGGATGGTGCGCAGCATCGACACGGTAAAGCGCCGGCGACGCAAGGTCGGCCGGCACTTCGACAGCGGTTGTATCGATGTGCGGTTTTTCCATTACCCCAGGCGCTCCATAATGGTCGCGGCGATCGCAGGACGATTCATAGTGTACAGGTGCAGACCGGCGGCACCGTGCTCCTTAAGGTCGCAAAGCTGACGGGCGGCATAATCTACACCGGCTGCCTGCAGGCTCTCGGGGTCGTTCTCGTACTTGGCGAGAATCTTGATGACGGGGGAGGGCAGCGACGCGCCGCACATAAAGACCATGCGGCTGATCTGGGACTTGCCCATAAACGGCATGATGCCCGCGGTGATGGGCACCGTGATGCCCGCCTTGTCGGCAAGCTCGCGGAAGCGGTAGAAGCACTCGTTGTCAAAGAAGAGCTGCGTCACAAAGAAGCTCGCGCCGGCGTCCTGTTTTTGCTTGAGGTATTCGACCGAAGCGTTGAGGTCCTCACAGGCAATGTGGCCCTCGGGGTAGGCCGCGGCGCCCACGCAAAAGCCGGCGTCGACGAGCTCGGGGATGAGGTCGCGGGCGTAGGCGTAGTCCGAGGCGGGCTTGTCGTCCTCGGTCGCGCCAGCAGGAAGATCACCGCGCAGGGCCAGCACATTTTCTACGCCGGCGGAGCGGTATTCGTCGATCTTGGCGGCGATGTCGGCATGCGTGCGGCCAACGCAGGTAAGGTGCGCCACCGAGGGCGTGTCGAATTCGCTCGAAATCATATGCGCGATGGGGGCGGTGGTGGCACCGTTGCCCGAGCCGCCGGCCGAGCAGGTGACCGAGACAAAGCTCGGCGAAAGCTTGCACAGATTGCCTGCCACTTCGCGAGCCGTGTCGAGGGTCAGCTCGCCCTTGGGCGGGAACATCTCAAACGAAACGGGTGCGGTGCCCTGGGATGCTGCCTGCTTAAAAACCTCGTCGACGCGCATATCGTGCTCCTTTAGATACTTAAATAGTGTGATGTGTTGTAAGGATTCTACAGCACCACTATGCCACGGTGGAGTTTCACTCACTATTTGGGGGATACCAATCAAAGATGCCTTGCTATCGACATTCCCTATAGCAGAGCGGCCAATCTAGGATGGGGCTATAAAGACTGGTATCTGATGCGAAATACCAGTTAATAGAGCCCCATCCCAAATTGACTACCCTTAAACCATGGGGAGAGGTCTGCAATTTATACAGTTGATTGGCCGTTGAGGGCGGCAACGCCGCCGCGATGCGGTAACCTCATTGATTGGTTTCGTGACAGCAACATAACGGTAATGTCGCGGAAACACGACGAGCCTAATCTATGACTCGTTCGTTAGTAATCAACACCGCTTCTCACGCGGTGCCGATACGAAGGGAGTTCCGTATGGCCGAACTTACTGACCGCTTCGGGACCATGGTGTTCTCTGAGGAAGTCATGAAGGACTACCTCCCCAAGGACATTTGGAAGCGCCTTGCTGCAACCCTCGAGGACGGTGAGCCGCTCGACCTGGATGTGGCCAACGCCGTTGCCCACGCCATGAAGGTCTGGGCCATCTCCAAGGGCGCGACGCACTACGCGCACTGGTTCCAGCCGCTTTCGGGCATTACTTCCGAGAAGCACGACAGCTTCCTCGAGCCCAACCACGACGGCACCGCCATTACCAAGTTTACGGGCAAGAACCTCATCCAGGGCGAGCCCGATGCCTCGAGCTTCCCCAACGGCGGCCTGCGTGCCACCTTCGAGGCCCGTGGCTACACCGCTTGGGATCCCACTAGCCCCGCCTTTATCAAGGACGATGTCCTGTGCATCCCCACGGCTTTCTGCTCCTACACGGGCGAGGCCCTGGACAAGAAGACCCCGCTGCTGCGCTCCATGACCGCGCTCTCGCGTGAGTCCAAGCGCGTTTTGGCGCTGTTTGGCAAGACCCCCAAGAAGGTCGTTCCTTCCGTGGGCGATGAGCAGGAGTACTTCCTGATCAAGAAGGACGCTTACCGCAAGCGCAGGGACCTAGTCATCACCGGTCGCACCCTCTTTGGCGCTGCTCCCTGCAAGGGTCAGGAGCTCGAGGAGCACTACTTTGGCGCTATCCGCCCCACCGTCTCGGCCTATATGAAGGACCTGGACGACGAGCTGTGGGCGCTTGGCATTCCTGCCAAGACCAAGCACAACGAGGTCGCTCCCTGCCAGCATGAGCTCGCCCCTGTCTACGGCGAGGTCAACGAGGCCATCGACCAGAATCTGGTCATGATGGAGAAGATGAAGCTCATCGCCTCCCGCCACGACTTGGTCTGCCTGCTGCACGAGAAGCCCTTCGAGGGCATCAACGGTTCGGGCAAGCACAACAACTGGTCGCTTGGCACCGAGTCCGAGAACCTGCTCGACCCGGGCGACACCCCGCTCGACAACCTGCAGTTCATCGTCTTCCTCACCGCGGTGATCGAGGCCGTCGATAACTATCAGGAGCTCCTGCGTGCCTCCGTTGCCTCGGCCGGCAACGATCATCGTCTGGGCGCCAACGAGGCTCCTCCGGCGATTATGTCCATCTTCCTGGGCGACCAGCTTACCGAGGTTGTCGAGAAGATCATCGACGGCAAGGCTTCCGTCCACGCCACGCGCGGCGTGCTCGACCTGGGCGCTGATACCCTGCCCAAGCTGATGCAGGACAACACCGACCGCAACCGCACCTCCCCGTTCGCCTTCACCGGCAACAAGTTCGAGTTCCGTGCCTGCGGCTCCGAGCAGAACGTCTCCGACTCCAACCTGGTGCTCGATGCTGCCGTGGCCAAGTCGCTCAAGTCTTTCGCCGACGCACTCGAGGGTACGCCCGAGGATAAGTTCCAGGACGCCGCGCTCGAGTACTGCAAGAAGGTGCTGACCGATCACCAGCGCATCCTGTTCTCCGGTGACGGTTACTCCGACGAGTGGCCCATCGAGGCCGAGAAGCGCGGCCTTGCCAACAACAAGACCACGGCCGACGCTCTTCCCGCCTTTGTTTCCGATAAGGCCATTGCGCTCTTTGAGGAGACGGGTGTCCTGACCAAGGCCGAGGCCCAGTGCCGCTACGACTGCAAGCTCGAGAAGTACAACAAGCTCATGAACATCGAGGCCACCACGATGGTTCGCGAGGCGCGTCGTACCTATCGTCCGGTCATTACCGCCTATGCCACCAAGGTTGCTAAGGGCCTTGAGACTATTCGTGCCGCCGGTGCTGAGGCCGCCATGCAGTGCGAGCAGAACACGCTCAACAAGCTCTGCAACGGTATCACCGCCATCAACGATTCCATCAAGGCGCTCGACGCCGTGCATCAGAAGGCCGAGGCTCTTGATGGCCAGGAGCAGGCCAACGTGTATGCACACGAGGTCGTTCCCGCTATGGATACGCTGCGTGCCGCCGTGGACGCAATGGAGGAGATCGTGGCCGCCGACTACTGGCCGGTTCCGACCTACGATGACATCCTGTTCTACGTGTAGGACGTAGCTGACATATCGTCACGGTATTGAGCCGGGGTCCGCATCGCGCGGGCCCCGGTTTTTGTTTGCGAAGGACGCTTTGGATCCCGCTTTGCAACTGATTCGCCCACGCAATAAGGGGTCGTGGGCAAAAAACGTCAAATATGAGTACTGTCACAAGCCCTGTAGCATTATCTTTTTGCAAAATATGCAGTGTTACGCAACATATGTCCAAGTACTTAGCTGATAAATGCCTGCAATTCCTCCGCCGTAGGACGCCTTGTGTCCAAATCGCCTTCTGATGGCATGAAATCGCTGTTACTAAATTGGTAACAGTACTCATATTTGCTATTTTTTGTCCACGGGCCCTTGGATGACAGTGTGATTTTATGCCTTCGGGGTTCGAATCCCGGCGTATGGGTAGCAAAAAGCCCGCTACCGAATTGGTAACGGGCTTCTCAGATTCTGTGGTGCCCCCAGCGGGATTCGAACCCGCGATATCCACCTTGAAAGGGTGGCGTCCTTGGCCGCTAGACGATGGGGACAGCGGGAAAGAGTATAGCAGACTTTTTTGCCGGCGCGTATATCGTTGGCAAACTGGAAAACCACCACAAAGGTACCTGTCCCCTTTGTGGTGGTTGGGGCGTTAGGGGAGGAGCTTCATGGCGGCGTCGTGGGCGGCGTGCTCGTAGGTGTCGTCGAGGGGTTTGAGCGGCAGCAGGGCGGCGGCCTGTGTGTCGCCACGGCGCTCGAGGGCGTGCGCGATGAGCCAGTCGGCGAGTTCGGGGTTCTTGGGCAGCGCCGGGCCATGCAGGTACGTGCCGATGACACCCTTGTAGATGAGACCCTCAAAGCCATCGTCGCCGTTGTTGCCGGTGCCCGTGACGACGGACGTTCCGAGCGGCGTGGCATCGGCGTCCAAAAGCGTGCGGCCACCGTGGTTCTCGAATCCCACAAAGGGCTCGGGTGCCAGGTCGGTCTTGACGGCGACGTTGCCGATCAGGCGGTCGGAGCCGCGTACGGTCTCGGCGGCAATGACGCCCAGGCCCTCGATGCGATTTTCGCCCATATAGTACGAACGGCCGAGCAGCTGATAGCTGCCGCAGATGGCGAGCAGCGAACCGCCGTCCTCAACATAGGCTGCGACCTTGTCTTTTTGGGCGAGCAGCTCGTGTGCCACGGCTAGCTGGTCGCGATCGGATCCGCCGCCCATCATGACGATATCGGCATCATGCAGATCGAGCACCTCGCCCATGCGGACCTCATCCACGCGAACGGGGATGCCGCGCCAGGCGCAGCGGCGCTCGAGGGCGATGACGTTGCCGCCGTCGCCATAGAGGTTGAGGGCATCGGGATACAGGTAGACGATGCGCAGCGGGCGCGAGAGCTCGACTGGCGCGATACCGACAGGAAGAGCGCTGCCGTCGGCGCGGACTGCGGCGCGGGCGGCAACCGTGGCTGCATCGGCACCCTTCAGCCCGTCGAGTTCTTTGACCAGCGGCGGGAAGGCCGTGTAGTTGGCGACGGCGTAGAAGGTGTCATCGGCGGCCTCGTCTGCCATGGCGCCAATTGCCTGCGCGACGTCCGAGATAATGGCGGCGTCGATGCCGGCGTACTTGAGGCGCACCTGCATATCGTGTGCACGCGTGCCGCCGGCAAAGGCGACAAGCCCCGGGGTATCGGCGATGCGCTCGAAGTCGACGTCGTAGATCCACGAGACATCGTGGCCGTCGGCGTCGTTGTCATTGAGGAAGAAAGCGCAGAGTCTGCCGCCTGCCGTCTTGATGGACTGGATTTGTCGATCGAAGCCTACGGGATTCTTGGCCAGGTTGGCCTCGACGGTGCGGCCGGCGATATCCCAGCGCCCCATACGACCGCCGGCAGGCACATAGGCATCGAGCGTAGGCTGTAGAAGCGCCGTGTTCACGCCCAACTCGTGTGTGGCAAAGAAGGCGGCGGCAACGTTATAGACCATGTACAGACCGTTGTAGCGCGTGGCGATGTGCGTTGCGGGTGCGTCGGTATCGGGTCCAAAGACAAGGTCAAAGCCGTAGCCGTCGCAGCCGAGTTCCACGCCCGTCACGCGACGGACAAGCGCAGGGCGGGCCCAGCCGCACGAGGGGCAATGGTAGGCGCCGAGTTGACCATACTGTACGTAGTCGTACTCCAACGGGGCGTTGCACTGCGAGCAAAAGCGCGAGTCGCTAATGCGGTCGGACTCGGTGCCCGTGGCGCCATCGATGCCAAAGGCAATACTCGCGTTGGGAACGCGCGCGGCAATCGAGGCGCACAGCGGGTCGTCGGCGTTGTAGATGAGCGTCGTTGCCGGCGTAAGCTCCAACGCGTGGGCGATGACCTCCTGGGTGTGATCGATCTCGCCATAGCGATCTAGCTGGTCACGGAACAGGTTGAGCAGCACGAAGTACGTCGGCTTGAGCTTGGGCAGGACGCGCACAGTGTAGAGCTCATCGCATTCAAAAACGCCTACGCGCTTGCTGCTGGCGGTTCGCTTAAGGTTGCCGCGGGCCTCGAGCAGAGCGCCCACCACACCAGGCTCCATATTGTTGCCGGCACGGTTGCACACCACGGTAGCACCGCTGGCAGCAACGGCGTCGGCGATGAGGTTGGAGGTGGTGGTCTTGCCGTTGGTGCCGGTGATCACCACGCTGCGGTCGACCAGGCTCGCGAGGTCGCTTAGCAGCTCGGGGTCGATCTTCATGGCGATGCGGCCGGGGAGTACGCCGCCCTGGCGCTTAAGGACGGAGCGCAGCCCCCAGCGGGCGATATCGCTCGAGGCACAGGCGAGAGATGAGCGGAAGTTCATGAAGCCGTTCCTAACGTGAATGACATGGTCGTGGCGTTTGCGCCGTTAAAAGCCGTAACGGCGCGCAAATTCCTGGGCAAGCTGCGATACATCTTCGCAGGCGTTGGCCCAGGGGGCAAAGTCGGGGGTGTCCGAGATGATGCCGTCGGCTTCCCAAACTGCCTGATGCGAAAGGTCCCAGGGGTCGTGCGGTTCGGGCCGGCAGGGAAGGTACGGTGTCTGATACATGGGGTTCAGCAAAAAGAACGCGCCGCCCTCGCAACGGTTAGCGAACTCACGCAGCGCGCGCGTCGCCGGGCGCATCTTGTTTGTTTTGAACAGCAGAATCGTGCGGGCGAGCAGGTACCAAGGAGAGTTTTCGAGTGCGTCTGCCCCCATCTGTTCCTCGAGCTGGTGGGCTAGGGCAAAAAAGCCGTCCTGGTCTTCCAGGCGAGCGAGAGCGAGCAACACGGTGCCGGCAGCTCGGGTGGGATAGCCTTCTGCCTTAAGGACGCGGCGGGCGTAGTTGGCAGCAGCGCGGTAGCGGGCGCTTGCCATGCACAGCTGCGAGATGGCCTCGAGTGTGTGGAGCCACCCGATAAGGGCCGGCTCGCTCACGGTAAGGTCCGCTGCGGTGACACCGTCGGCCAAAACATTATTGGCCCAGTAGTGTGGGGCCTCCATGTCGAACCCGGGCACGCTTTGCCGCAGGTAATCGGTCGTGGTCGCTTCGAGCTTCATCAGGTCGCCCAGGCAGGCGTCGACGGGTGTGTCCGCCAAAATGATGGCGAGCAGCTGGGCATCGACCGCCAGCGCATCGACGCGAACGATCTTGAGCAGCTCATCGCGCATATCGTCGAACAGGCGGTTGCGCGTCTGCTCAAACTCCTCGTCGCTGCCCATGTCCTCGATGCGATGGAGCTCGTCGAGCAAATGACGATGCACGCCGGCATAGGAAAGCAGCGCCTGCGCATGCTCGGTCTGCGCGTACTTTTGAGGGTTAACGCTCACGTCGTTATGGACAAGTTCGCGTGCTGCATCGGTGAGTTCGGGGTGCGACGCAACGTAGGCGCGCTCCAGGTAGGCGGGGATGTAGACGCTCGGATCCATTAGAGGTCTCCTCCCTTAAACGGCAGGCCCTGCTCGGCCGCCCGCAGGATGCGCTCGTCGATCTGGGAACGCACGATATCGTTGGTGGCGACCCAGGCGGCGAAGCTGGCGTTGTCGGGGGCGCCCAAGCCCTCCTGCAGTACCGGCGTCGCCTCGGACAGCGCAAGGACAAGCTCGTCGGTAGAGCCCACACCCACGTTGACGCGGGCATAGACGCCATCGGGAAACTCGGTTTGGAAGTAGAGTGCCTCGGCCGCGTGCGGGCACGAGCGTGCAAGGATGCGCAAGTAGTGCTCGGCACCCTCGTAGTCCAGCTCGCGCCAGGCTGCGCTCATCAGTGCGATGAGCGTCCACGGGTCCAAGTCGCGCTCCGCGTCCTTGGGACGACGACGCAGCGGCGTGTTGGCGAGATAGGGGACGGAGTGGGCAGAGCGAAAGCGCTTGAGCTCCTCGGCAGGGTATTCGAGCTTCGCCATGGCGAGCATCGCGGTGTGGCGGACGCCGGCCGGATCGTTGGGGGCAAAGTCGAGGCTGCGGTTTGCAGCTTCGAGCGACATGCGATAGCGTCCGCTAATGAGGGCGCGCGATGCAAGGGCGGCAAGCCAGCGCAGGTAGGGGCGGCGCATAAGGTCGCCCGCGGCCTCGCGCTCATAGGGGTCCTGCGCCGAGGCGATCTTGAACGCCAGGTCATGCTCGACTTCATCGCGCTTGGATACCAGGTACTGTACGTATTCCTCGTTGGAGTCGGCGGTGAGGGCCGTCAGCATGCGCTGGGCATCCCAGTTGGTGGGGTCGAGCGCGGCTGCCTCGCGAAGCATGTTCTCGGCAGCGCCCTCTTCTTGCTCTGCCTGGGTATCGTCAGGGATAAAGGGAATGCGGTAGTCGACAGCCTCGACCACCTTGGCAATGAGATGCCCGGCGCGGTCGCGGTCGTGCACGATGAGCGGCGCGGGGTTGCGGGTGAATTGCTCCATCAGACGCTCGACGGCGGGGCCGTCGGTGAGCGGGATATTGTCGCGGCGCAAGGCCTCAAGAACGAGGCGATGGCAATCCTCTTGAATGGGATCGAATGCCATGGGGCCTCCTTTGCTGCGGTTAGGGTTCAAATGTCTCTATATAAAGTTCTAGTTTACCCGCATGTGGCACACCGGGGGTGCCGCACTTGGACTTGCACCTTTGCACCACGAAGACGGATGTCGCACAAATGTCGGCACCTTGGACGACCGAGTGGTATCACGGTGCCGCAAACGGTCGATTTTCGGCGGCGAACGGGGCACATTTTGGAGGAGCACCGTCCTGCCCGGGATATGTGGTCAACCTTGATAAAACGTTTGCCCAGCTTGGGAGTATGAATGCCCCACAAGGGCCTTCAGGGATAGAAAAAACGTTTCATCATTGGCGGCTTTAGGTGAATAACTGACCAACCAGAACGGTAAAATAGTGTTTGTCTGAGCGTTGAGACGTTTAGACATCGCGCATTGTCATCGCCGGCAACGCGCAAACCGGTCCTAACGGAGCCAATTGGGTGCTCCGTTATATACGCAAGTCTAAGAGGGGCTTGTTTAGGAGGCACAGTATGGGACGTTTTACCAATCCTCGCGATCTGTACTTTGGTGAGGGCGCTCGCCACGAGGTGAAGAACCTCAAGGGCAAGAAGGCCATCATCGTTTCTGGCGGCAGCTCTATGCGCCGCGGCGGGTTCCTGCAGGACGTCGAGAACGACCTTAAGGAAGGCGGTTTCGAGGTCAAGCTGTTCGAGGGCGTCGAGTCCGACCCGTCCATCGAGACGGTCATGAAGGGCGCCGAGGCCATGCGCGAGTTCGAGCCCGACTGGATTATCGCCATCGGTGGCGGCTCGCCCATCGATGCCGCTAAGGCCATGTGGGTCTTCTACGAGTATCCCGAGGAGTCCTTCGATAACATCATCCAGCCGTTCAGCTTCCCGGAGCTGCGTCAGAAGGCTCATTTCTGCGCCATCTCCTCTACCTCCGGCACCGCTACCGAGGTCACCGCGTTCTCCGTCATTACCGACTACGCCAAGGGCATCAAGTACCCGCTGGCCGACTTCAACATCACCCCTGATGTCGCCATCGTCGACCCCGAGCTCACCTACACCATGCCCGCCAAGCTGTGCGCTCACACCGGCATGGATGCTCTGACCCACTGCATGGAGGCCTACGTTTCCACCTGCGCCTCTATGTTCACCGACGCCAACGCCCTGCACGGCATCCGCGAGATCGTCGAGTGGCTGCCCAAGTCCTATGCTGGCGACCATGAGGCCCGTCAGCACATGCACGAGGCTCAGTGCATCGCCGGTATCGCCTTCTCCTCGGGCCTGCTCGGCATCGTTCACTCCATGGCTCACAAGACCGGTGCTGCCTTCGAGAACGGCCACATCATCCACGGTGCCGCTAACGCCATGTACCTGGGCAAGGTTATCCAGTGGAACTCCAAGGACCCGCGTGCTGCTGAGCGTTACGCTTACGTGGCCAAGGAGATCCTGCACCTTCCCGGCGAGACCAACGAGGAGCTCATCGCTGCGCTCGTCCAGAAGATTCGCGACCTCAATGACCAGCTCAACATTCCGCAGTCCATCAAGGATTACGCGAATGGTGGCGTGAAGGTCGACGCCGAGAACCCGCAGATGGTTTCCGAGGAGGAGTTCCTCGCCAAGCTGCCCGAGATCGCTGCGAACGCCGAGACCGACGCCTGCACGCCCGAGAACCCGCGTGAGACCAAGGCTGCCGACTTCGAGAAGATCCTCAAGGCCTGCTACTACGACACCGACATCGATTTCTAATCGACTCTTGTTATCGTAACGAGGGGCTCCGCACGTATCCGTACGGAGCCCCTTTCTTTTTTCTTTTAGAGAATGGGATAGTTATGGCTGCAATTTTCAATAGCCCCAGCAAGTACATCCAGGGTCCGGACGAGCTCGCCAAGCTCGGCTCCTATGTCGAGCCGCTCGGCGCTAAGGCCCTCGTCATCGTGACGCCTTCGGGCAAGAAGCGCGTCGGTGCCAAGATCGAGGGTGGTTTTGCCGAGGCTAAGGCCGAGCTGCTGTTTGAGGACTTTAACGGCGAGTGCTCCAAGAGCGAGGTCGATCGCCTGGTTGCGCTCGCGCGCGACAACGGCTGCGACATCATCGTCGGCGTCGGTGGCGGCAAGATCCTCGACACCGCCAAGGCCGTCGCCTACTACCTGGAGTCCCCGGTCATCATTTGCCCCACCATCGCTTCGACCGATGCCCCATGCTCGGCGCTCTCCGTGCTCTATACCGATGACGGCCAGTTCGATAAGTACCTGTTCCTTAAGGCGAACCCCAATATCGTTCTTATGGATACGACGGTTATCGCGGCGAGCCCGGTACGCCTGACGGTGGCAGGTATGGGCGATGCGCTCGCAACCTACTTTGAGGCCCAGGCGACGCACGATGCCGACGGTGGCACCTGCGCTGGTGGCAAAGGCGGCATGGCCGGTCTGGCGCTTGCCAAGCTCTGCTACGAGACGCTTATGGCCGATGGCGTCAAGGCCAAGGTCGCGCTGGAGAAGGGTGCGCTCACGCCTGCCGTCGAGCATATCATCGAGGCCAATACGCTGCTTTCGGGCATTGGCTTTGAGAGCTCGGGCCTTGCTGCTGCTCATGCCATCCACAATGGCCTGACGATGCTGCCCGAGTGCCACGGCATGTATCACGGCGAGAAGGTCGCCTTTGGCACCATCGTTCAGCTGGTACTCGAGGATGCTCCGACTGAGAAACTCGAGGAAGTCTTGGGCTTCTGCATTGAGCTGGGCCTGCCGGTCACGGCGTCCGGTCTCGTGCTGCCGTGCGGGGCGACCTGCCGCTGGGAGCGCTGAGCGGAAAGGAACACCATGGAACCGATCTTACGAACCGAACACCTGACCTTTACCTACCCCGGCGAGGAGCGGCCCACGCTCGGCGACCTCTCGCTCGAGATCGCGCGCGGCTCGTTCGTGGCCGTGCTGGGGCACAACGGCTCCGGCAAGAGCACGCTCGCCAAGCACTTCAACGCCATCCTGCTGCCGACCGGCGGCAAGGTGTATGTCGACGGCATGGACACGTCCGACGAGAACAATCTTCTGGCCGTGCGCGCCACGGTGGGCATGGTCTTTCAGAATCCCGATAACCAGATCGTCGCCAACGTCGTCGAGGACGACGTGGCCTTCGCGCCCGAGAACCTCGGCGTCCCGCCGCAGGAGATACGCGCACGCGTGGATGCAGCCCTGAAGCAGGTCGGCATGTATGATTTTCGCCTGCACGCGCCGCACCTGCTCTCCGGCGGGCAAAAGCAGCGCGTGGCCATCGCGGGCGTCATCGCCATGCAGCCCAAG
>ERZ860322.1117-NODE-1117-length-16565-cov-6.941732_pt1 | contig 16565 bp, 19 predicted proteins | sample MGYA00509979_ERZ860322 | MGnify/ENA primary metagenome ERZ860322 (study PRJEB30046, sample SAMN00715217) | human gut metagenome | study: EMG produced TPA metagenomics assembly of the A metagenome-wide association study of gut microbiota in type 2...
TAAATCATTGATATTCAATCGATTATCGAGAAACAATGATTGTTTATTATTGTTTCTCATTGTTTACTGCTGTTTCAATTTAAGTGATTGATTATCAATGGTTTGGGATTCTTTCCATTGGAAAGATAAACAATAAACAATAGGGGTCCCCCGGATTTTAGGGGAGGGGCTGTCGAGATTTTTGCCAATAAACAATGGAACAATGGTTTTATCAACTTTTGGGGCCGGGGGTCCCCCTGATTTGTAAACAATGAAACAATGGTTTGACCAACTTTTGGGACCGGGGCCATGAGAAAATTGTAAACAAAGAAACAATAAAACCATCAACTTTTGGGGCCGGGGGTCCTATTCCCCCGTGGACCCAAAGCCCCCCTGTCCTCTTTCAGTCGATTGCGGGAAAAGCTCGTCCTCCGACTCGAGAACTTCCACCCCGACGTATAAGACCGGCATCACCAAACCCTGAACCAGTTTCATGCCCGGCTTGAGGACGACGACTTCCTTGCCGACGTTCATGACATGCAGATGGATCTCTCCTTGGTAGTCTTCGTCAACCACGCAGGCTCCAACCTGGAGCTGGTGCTTGGTGGCAATACCGCTCTTGTTGAACATGATGAGGGCACACCCCCGGGGGATTTGAGCTTTGATCCCGGATGGGATGTTGATGCTTTCGCCCGGCCAGATCTGTCTGGCTTTGAAGTCTTCCGGGATGTAGAAGTCCAGCCCAGCGGACAGACCCGTTCCTCTGGTTGGAGTCTTGACATTTCTTACTTTTACGATTTTCATTTTTTAAAATATTTTTCGAGTCGAGCTCGGTGTGTTGTGCCTGATGAGAGTGATGCTCCTTCTATGAAATTATACCGAGTGTGAAGAGGCAGCTCCTGAAATGCCTTCCTGAACGGTTGACCATCCGATTCGAATATCTTGCCCCAGGCATTGCCTGGGGTAACGTCTTTCATTTTTCGGGACTTGATCCACCACAAAGCCTCTTCCCGATTTATGGAACGTATGGAAGGTCTAACAGACCCCTTACGGAGCGTCATTTTGAACCACTGAGCCTCCGTATTGGAGTCATCTTCTTTAAACCACACCCGGTAATATCCGATAGCTATTGCCATAAGTTGTAGAATGTTTCGTGACACTTCTTGCGGTACGCCATCGGGTCCTGTCGGATACTTTGGCACTTGAGAGGCTCTTTGGGACGTTCGAGAATCTCCCGGGGCAGGACGTCGCTGAAAGCATCTTTGAGAATGCGCTTGTGAGTTCTGTCCTCCCGGGGCAAGCGAAGAGCAAACCTGACAACGTCATGCCCCAGGAACGGGGACCGAAGTTCGACTGTGCTCCTCATGGAGGCTCGGTCAAGCCGAGGCATGTGGTAGAACGGAAGCTCCTGGAACACGTCTGAGAGCTGGGAGTCGTAGTCATCTACTCGGCGATAGCCCCCGAAGAGTTCGTCAGCTCCATCCCCGGTCAGGATGACCTTCTCTCGTACCTTCTCCATGAGTCGGAACTGGGGGATCATGGAGCCCAAGTCGATGGGGGTTTCGTTGTAGCGGAGACACCTCTCCAGGCAATCATCATCGGGGATAGGGCCAAGAGAGGTGATAGAAACCCCTAAAAATTCGGACAATAGCATGCCAAATTTTGATTCATTATTCTCCACCATATAGAGATTAACCCCCAGGCCCATTCGATGAAGAATAGAGGCAATTATGGACGAATCCAGTCCTCCCGAAACCAGAGCCCCGACTGGGGTCTTGGAATACAGGGCCCTGCGTCGTATGGACTCAGAGACTCGTTTCCGGAGCTCCGGAGCCAATCGCGCCCTACCGCCATGGTATGTCTTACTCCGCAGTTCCCAATTGAAGTAGTCCCTACGGATGACAGTCGGAGTTACCCGCATGCTGTCGAAGGAGTAGACCGTGTTCGGCATGATGCGCTTAACGGTGTTCCATGGAGTTCTGTCATCCCAGTTGTACCCCCATTTGAAGACTTCCGACTGGTAATACCGGTCGAAGTCCTTGAAGTTCGACACCAACGGGGTTATCTCCGAGCAGATCTCCCCGAATTGGTTGTAGTAGAGCTGCTTCTTTCCGAGAGGGTCGGTGAAAGCAATAATTTGACCCTTCCGGTACCAGCATATTGCCCACATGCCATCCCAGTGGTTGGCTTCAAGGATAATGTCCTCCAAGCAGTTGGACCCAAACAAGTCGCGGAGATACTCGACGTCGCTGGAATATCTCGTAGGATAGTTGTAGATCTCCCCCACGTAGAGAAGCCACCCGTTGTTTTCGGCTAACTCTATAGGCTGAGCCAGACCATCGCCTGGTTCAGTCTGAATGGGCAAACGGACATGACCGAGAAACCATCCTCCTTCGGCAATCTGGGCGGATTCGATGCCCCTATGCTGTATCTGGTCAATGGCGTTAGCCCTTCTTGTTATACTTATTCCACACATATCACTTTAGTTTGTTTCTGAGAGCGTCCATGAGACATATGATCCCTATTCCAATTATTACTGCTATTGCCAGCCCGATGATGATAGGCTCCTCACTTCCTCCCGTCATGTCTCTTCTTCGAGTTTTTGAGGATTTGTTGTGCCTTCTTCTCGATCCAGTTGGTGTAGCACCTGCTCTCCATGTGGAGCCCAGTCAGGAGCTTCGAGCATCCCGGGCAGAACATGCAATCGTCATATTGCTGATGAGCTTTAGCTCTTGCTTCGTCGATAGTCATAACTTAGTAGATTACCCATTTGGAAAGATCCTCGTTGTATGCATGGAGGGACCCAGCGAAGTAATGCAGAGATCCCTTCTTGAGAGAGGGGTAGGTGGCTGCGAGGATGTTGAACACGTAGTCCATCATGGCCTCCGTCAACCAGATGTCAATTGCGAAGTGCTTGAAGAAGTCATTGCTCCGAATGTAATATATCACGTGGAGCCGATTGTTTCGGATGAGGAACTGGTAGCTTACGGAGCAAGGTACTCGGGTCAAAGCCCCGGCTGTTGCCCGGGTGTCCTCCGGCTCGAAGATCATGACCATTGCTCGTCTGGAGTGCGGGTCGTCCCGGAGAGTCATGATGACATTGTCCAACTGGTGTATTTCGGGTCCCTTGTGAAAAATGTGCAGACGCTCTGAATAGGTGTAGTCGAAGCGACCCTCCTGACGAGTCTTGCTCACCAGCTTCTGCCACAAGTCCCGGCGGATCTCCCAGCTCTTACCCGGATTGACCCCGTTTCGGTCAAGCCGGTCGGAGAGCTCTGCTCGGCAATACTTCTCGATGAGCTCGGCCTCGTCTTTGAACATGAAGTCGAGCATCTCACGTTTGCCGAGATACGGCTTCGAGATGACGAAGCTCACCCCGATGAGTTCCTTGGTGAGCCGGTCGTCCCCGCTGAGTTCTTGGTTTTGGTAATGGTTGACCGGAACCGTGATTCCGGAAACCTTGAGCTCCCGATCCATCTCCCGGATCATTTCGAAACAGTCTTTGAATATTCTACCCATGTCAGTATTTGGATTTGATGCGAAACAGATTTACTTGATACTTCAACGACCAGAGCTCTTTGACTCGGTTCTCGGAGAGACCCAAATGCTCGAACATTATGACGAAGGAAGTCCATATCCCCTTGAGCCGGTCCTCGAAAACTACCAAGTCAACCATGTACTGAGATTGTCTCCACTCCCGATTCTTGAGACAGTTTGCGGTCATGCCGATGTTTCCGATTAAGGTGAGCAGATCTTCCGCAAAATCTCCGTCTTCCAAATCCTTTGCCCATTTAGGCAGCGTCCAGTCGAAAGAAGGAGTCATGCCATAAAGCTGGTAGAGCTCCAACATGAAGTTGAATGCGTCGATCAGCTCCTCGTAAAAGTGCTCGTCATCGAGTTCCTCCTCAATAGCTTCCTTTGCCTCAGCGAGTTCCTCTACAATCTGCCAACAGAGTTTTTTGAAAAGCTCCTGATCCTCCAAAGTGTTGATGTCAAAGTTCGCGATACGTTCCTTGAAGTAAGGTCTGTACATGAGTTGGAGCTCCCCCTGGAGGGCATAAATCTCTTCCCAGCTCTTAATGAATGGCTTAAAGTCTTGTGTGTTCATGGCTTGATCTCTGTGAACGGGTTACATTGCCCCGGATCTTCTTTGGGCGAGTAGTATACAGCTATTCGGGGTCCCTCCTCGGTGAGAACATGTTTGATCTCATGCACCTCGATGGGACTGATCCGGATGAAGTCTACAGCCTCCGAAATGGTTGAGAAGTACGTAGGTACCACCCCCGGAGCTTTTAACGGCTTGGGGTCCTCGAGTTCGTTGTTGATGGCCCCAATTGTAGCTACCATGTCAAGGAGGTTGTCCTCCTTGTGTGCATTGGATTCACGTGCCATTTTCACTGCCACTTGGACCCAAGACACGTCAAGAGCGGTCAGAGGCTTACCGGTAATGACCGAGGCGATCTCTGCGGCCTTCTGGTTGCATTCCATGAACGGTCCGTATTGTCTCTCCTTTTCCTCTGCCCGCTCGTTGATGATTTTGTCAGCGTGTTTAAGTATGTTACTCATAATTTTTCCGATTAATTCTTCCTTTCGGAGGGTCGCGTCCAGCTATACCTGCCGGGTCTCTTTGATTGCTTTTTCCCTGTTAGTCATCGCTCAATAGTTGTTCTTTAAGGGGTGTGCTTTCCTGGAACCATTTGTCATTTAGTTTAGACCAATATGCGTGTCCTTCTTCTGTGAGTCCCCATGTGAATGCACCGGTTAATGCTTTTTTAGGGTCTTTATTGTACATATTTTTGTACCCTTTTACGTCTCTGCCGTAGTTTCTAAATGCTCTTTCGAAGTTTTCCCATGCGTTGTTTGCTTCCAGGAATTTGATGAATTTTTCCACGATTTTGTTGTTTTATTAGGTTAGACCCCGGGGAGGGTCGCGTCCAGCCACACCTTCCCGATCTCTTTGATTGCTTTTTCCCTGTTAGTCATCGCTCAATAGTCTCTCTTTAAGTGATTTATTTTCTTCTTTCCATTTTTGATCTATCTCAGACCAATATTCGCGTCCTTCTCTTGTCTTTGACCACGTGAATGCGACGGATAAATGGGATCTATCGAATATTTTGCAAAACCTTTTGTACTCTTCTACGTCTTTCCCTTGCTCGATGAAATTTCTTTCAAAGTTTTCCCATGCGTTGTTGTCTTCCAGGAATTTAATGAACTTTTCCATAATTTTTAATATATAGATTAGATATAGATTAGACCCCGGGGAGGGACTCGAACCCTCCTGTACCACTCCGGGGTGCCCAATGGAGTGACGGCTCCACTGGGCGAGGAGCTCTTACTTACTCCTCAGCCGGTGCGTTCTCCGGCTCGCTCTGTTCTGCTTCGGGAGCTGCTTCGGGAGCTGCCTTCTTCCGGCCGCGCCTCGGCTTCTCGGTCTCTTCGGGAACCGGTGCCATCTCGCCAAGCCCCAGGTCCTTCGAGTCGATGCCCTTTCCCCAGACGTGACCGTCGTTGGTCTTGATGCGGTACTGGATGAAGTTGTTGCGGGGGTCGAGACGAACTCCGATGATGATGCCGTCGGTCTGCTCCTTGGTCTTCGTGCAGGTGAACTTGCAGAAGCGACCGATGTTGGCTTTGGCATTCTCGAGGTTAGCCTTTGCCTCCTCCGCCGAGATCTCCTTCCTCAACGGGCGGGGTTCCTTGGGCTCCTTCGGGGTCTTGGTCTTGCGAGACTTTTTCGGCTTCTCCTCGGCGACTTCGTCGTTCTCCTTGATGCCGTTCTCGGCTTTGTACTCTTCCGTTTCGGTAGCGTTGTAGACAGCGCCCTCCTCTGCCGGATGCTCCTGGGATGCTCCCCTCGATGCGAGGATAGAGTTGATGACGTCGAGCTCATCGCCCGTCTTGACCTTTGCCAGCTTCTGGAGAACCTTCGTGCTGTAGCTCTTGTACTTTTCGATAAACTTTTCCATAGTGTTTAGTTGTTAAGTGTAGTGTAAAAGTAAGAAAAAATATCCAATTGAAAAAAATTTTCACCAGAAAAATTGAAATTATTTCAATCCAATTCGACTGTGATTACGGCCAATAGACGGAAGGTTTTCAGGCTATAGACTGCCAGTCGAGCCCTTTTGGCCCCCAAGTCCCTCATTGCTCGCTTTGCTTGAGCAATGGCTCTGGCTTTGATTCTTCCGTCGGGGATAACTGCTTCGTAGCAATTGTAGCCCTCGTCCATTAATTCGTAGTGATATCGTTTCATTGTCCTTTTGTTTGTATCACAAATATAATACTTCTGCTACAAATACTACGATGTTTTGCGATGTTTTTTCAGATATTTTTCGACCCTCGCTTTTACAGCTTCCATGAGAGCATCCTGTCCCCGGGTCTTCGCTTTCTGGGCTCTTATGACGTCCTGGTCCACTGTCTTCGAGCATACCAGTTTATTGACTATCACGACCTCTTTCTGTCCTTGTCGGTCAAGCCGAGCATTGAACTGTTGCTCCAGCTCGAGAGAATAGGTCTGCCCAAACCAGATGATGCGGTGTCCTCCGGCTTGGAGGTTGAGCCCATGACCCCCGGAAGCCGGGTGCATCAAAAGAACCTGGATTCTGCCAGCATTCCAGTCAACGATGTCCTTCTCCGTTTTGAGTTCCCGGGGCTTATACTTGGCGAGAGCCTTCATGAGCCGGTCTCTGTCATGCTGGAATGTCCAACCTATGAGGACTGACTGCCCCCCGGCATCCTCAATGAGTTCCTTCGTGGCTTCAATTTTCAACGTGTGCACCTCATGAGCCACTCTCTGTTCATCGTACACTGCTCCATTGGCAAACTGGAGGAGCTTAGTGGACAAAGCTGCTGCATTGACGGCCGGGATCTCCACTGAGCCCCCGAGCTGATCGATCATGCTGAGAACTTGTTCCTCCTCGAAGGAGTCATAAGCTTTTTGGATTTCTGGGGGCATCTGGATCTCGATTATGTTGTCGATGCGCTCTGGGAGATCGAGGTAGTCCTTAGCTTTCATGCTCATGCAGATGTCCCCGATCTTTGAGTATATCCGCTCCTGATTCTCTTTGGATATGTCGTACGAATATACAATATGCCCGTTTCTACGTCCTGGCTTAAAGTAGTTGTCACGATAGTGGGATATGTATTTGCCCAAGCGCTCTCCCCGGTCCAGGAGGTACATTTGGGCCCAAAGGTCCATAAGACCGTTGGGTGCCGGGGTACCAGTCAAACCTACTACTCGGGAGAGTGAAGCCTGAACGTGCTTAAGAGCTTTGAATCTGATTGACTTGGGGTTCTTGAAACTGCTGAGCTCGTCGATGACCACCATGTCGAATGGTAGGCAAGATCCCCCGTAGAGCCCGCATAGCCAAGCCACGTTGTCTCTCCCGATGGTGTATATGTCTGCCTTCTTGGCGAGAGCCTCACGACGTTGACGTTCTGTTCCGATGATGCGAGACACTTTAATGTGCTTCAAATGGTCCCATTTCTCGACCTCCTGTGTCCAGACTGATTCGGCTACTCTTTTGGGAGCTATGACTAATACTCGTCGGACCTCGACCTCTTTAAACATGAGCTCGTTGATGGCTGTCAAAGTAGACACTGTTTTACCCAATCCCATGTCCAGGAACAGAGCACAGTGGGTGTTGTTTATGATATGGTCTATAGACGTGAGCTGATAATCATGTAAGTCACTATATTTCATATTATGTGTACTTCTTTTACTCCCTCGAAATCTTTTCTAAACACAAACCACGCATAATTGATGGCTCTTAGTACTGTGGAAAAGTCTCCGTTTTTACCGCAACCCTCGCGCCCTCTAAGGATGTATATATCCGACAAATATGGTTCAAACACAGCCCTTTTTTGAGCAGTTATCCACTGTAATTGAAATAGCATTGCGATTATCCCTGTCCCCTTTTGGATCTCTATCGCTTTTTTAACAAATTCATCAGCCAGTGAATAAGGGGGGTTCGTTATAATTGAACCCTCGAATAATTCGGTCCTCTCTAAAAAGTTAAACCCCGTATGGCCAAACCCCCGATCGAACAGGTCTGATGATTCTACTTCGAATGAATAATCTTCTAAGACCATACTAATGTGACCCCCCCCACAAGCAGGTTCTAAAATTTTTCCAAGTTCATATTTATCCGAAACCCGAGAAATAAATCTCTCAACCATAGATGGGCGAGTAGCATAGTAGTCACCCTCTTCTTTAATTGCTCTGTCAATTCTTGCCTGAGCTAAATTTGCATTGTTCTTCATACTCCTTTATTATTTTTTTAATTTGTTCAGGGGTGTCTACGACCTCTACTCTGAAACCTAAAGCCCTAATTTTTCGGTGCATGAAAAGTTGAATCTTCCGGGGTTTCTTGCCCGGGGCCTTCAGTTCCACAAACAATATCCTCCCCCCAGGAAAAAGGCATATACGATCGGGGAGCCCAGTGATATGGGACGACAGTAACTTTAGGCACCACCCTTTGAGCTTTACTTCTACGGAATTCTTCAACGAACGCTCTAATGTCTTTTCGCTTTCTATGTTTTTCATACCCCACCCTCATTGCAAAATTAATCGAGTTTTCGCACGTAATATTTTTGCTTTCCATAAATGAGGAAATTTTTAGTAGACTTGCACGGTTCCCATTCGGGCATGCTCTTCAACAAGTCATTGATTTCTCGGGTCTTATACCGGTCCATGTCCTCCCTGTTCCGCCCAAGACATTCGCACCATATCTCAGCAACACACACGTAGTCTCGGGGGGTGGTCCCTTTGGGGTTTAACTCATCGACCAGGAAGTCTCTTCTCTGGTAGAGGTCCATTGAGTCCCAGTTGTCCGGGAGCTGACGTTCCAAGTACGCCTCAATGATGCCTTTCCGTTCATCCGACTCGCTGTGCGAGCTTTGCTCATTTTTGGCTATTTTTTCTGCTTCATGGCTCAAATAGAGTTTTTCCTTGGATTTGTACAGGACAACTGCCTCAGCCCATATCTGATCTATCTCGTCGTCCAGTTCCATGAACACGTCTTTTTTGGCATTGTTGGGGACCACGTCCACTGGCATGAAGCGTCTGTTGCCAGTGGGGTCTCTCAGGAATTCGCTGTCGTTGGTGGTGCCGAAAAAGACGCATTGCCGGGGATATATCTCAGAAGTTCTGGCATACGCTGGTCGGAATGAGTCTTCGGACTTAGATATGAAATGCTTCACTGACTCAACCTCCGCTTTGCGGAGACCGGAGAGCTCAGCTATTTCAATAAGCCATGCCCCCTGGATCTGCTCGAGAGCCTCCTTTCCTTGGACTGTCAGGAATGTATCGCTAAACCAGGATTTTCCCAATTTTTTGATGAACGTACTTTTGCCGGATCCTTGGGGTCCTACGAGCATTAGCACAAGGTCGAATTTGACCCCCGGATTCATAACTCGGGCAACTGCTCCAACCAGCATCTTGCGGATGGCTTCGCGAGAGTAGATGTTGTCGTCAGCCCCCATGTAGTCAATCAGGAGTTTGTCTACCCGTTGGATCCCGTCCCATTTGAGGTCATTGAGGTAGTCCAGAATCGGGTGGAAGTGGTTGCGTTCAAATTCCAGAGCCATGGCATCGTCGATCTTTAGGGAGGACGTTATGCCATATACGCAACCTAAATAGTTCCGGACCCCGGAATAGTCTACGTTCTTGACCGGCTCCGGCTTAACAACCCGACGCCACGGGAGATTCCCGAAAACATACCTCTTACCGTCAAAGTCGTTCTGTCTGAACAGTCTTTTGAACCGGGGGTCGTTTGCAAATATGAGGTTGAGGTTGGCATCCGACGAGAGGTACGCTCCCCGAGTATCAACCTCCAGCTCCTTCATCCACTCGACGCTCTCAGCCTCCAGGTCAACCTCCTTTTCGACGACTTCTTCCTGAGTCCGATCATGCTCTGGATCGGCAAACTCGTACTTGGCACTGTTGATGTGGTCGTTGGCAATGGTTGTCTTAGTGTCTGGGTCATTGCGTACGAACTCCTCCATTGCTGACACACTTGGCAACTTCGACGAGGGATCCTTGACCTTGTCGTCAAGGTGGCCGAATTTGTGTATGCGGACCAAGTCAAACGCATTGCAAAGTTTGCCCCCACACGGGTCAGTCCCGTGGTGAGAATAAGCAAACTTGTCCTCATACACTATAAGACCAGCCGATGCACTACCTTTTGTGTAAGTGTATCGATCTTCCAATGCTGATGGGACATAAATGTCGGAAAGGAAGGTATCTATTGCTTCGGGGATGGAGTAAGTCCTACAGAACGCTCCTATGAGCCCCCTCTTTATGGTTGGGTCCTCCTGCTTCTTAACGGCTCTGTCGACAGCTTCGAAACGGGACGAAGCTGTGGGCCAAAGTGATGAGTCCTTCCAATCGGCATAGGAGTTGAGGATCTCGTCAGCATCAATCCATGGACCGTCCTGAACCTTAAAGTAGTAGTCCATGTCCTTCGGCGTAGAAGGCCAGAACATGAGTCGGTTGGTCTCGAAAGTTGAATTGTCGAAAAGGTCTATGCCGATTATCCCGGCAATTTTTCGGCTTATGGCCACATACTCATCAGCCGTGACTTCTCTGCTCAGTGGCATTATTAGTCGGTACCGGGGAGACGCATCTGAGTGTTTGTGAGTCCCATGCAGAACAGCTGCATTGTCAAACTGGAGAGTAAAGTCATCCCAGAGGTCTTTGTGGGCAAAGTCCAAGTCGAGTGTCATCAACTGTCTGTGGACCACATTGGCCGGGCTTCTTTTGCCTCCTCTCAGGTAGCCCCCGACGTATCCGCCTACGTCCTTTATTTTGAGCTGGTCCTCCTTGCTTGCAGAAACAAATTCCTTGAATGTTTCAGTGGTCTTATTCTCCTCCCCGAGTCGACTGACCAATTCAGACCATTTCAGTTTCTTGTTGCTCCATACTTTTGATCTTGCACTCAGTCCGATTGCAATGTCAAGTTCCCCATCGTATGTCATTAGTCTTTTTTATAAAATTTAGTAACGTATCCGTCTGCTTTGAGAGGCAATCCCATTGGCAAGCAGTTCAGCCAAGGAAGATCCTCCCCCATAACTCTACACATAGTCTCCAGACAATCCCCGGCTCGGTCTTCGTCTACCTCTGCAATGGCTTCATCATGGACGTGCATTACTATTTCGAAGTCTTTCATAATGCTTAGTCTGTACATTGCTTCGGCGAGAAGATCCCGGGAGATTGCCTGGACTATGTTCTCCACCAGTTTGCCCCCGTAAGTCTCTACCTCAGTCCATCCTACTGACTGGACCATGCCGTCATAGACAATGCCAGTCTGCCCGAACCTGTTGGGTCTCACCCGGGGATTTCTGTAGTATAATTTTCTCCCCGCTGGGAGGGCTATTGTCAGATTGGTTCCGTCATGTTCAAATACGAGGCAACTTACCTTTTTAGTCTTTCTGGTCTGGACGCACTCAATGGCCTTTTCGTTCACCTCAGCCCAAAACTCAACGATTTTAGGATTGGCTCGACGCCAAAGAGCTACGATGGAGTACATTTCCTTTTTGGACAGCTTCTTCTCTTTGTCCATCTTCTCCATTGCGTTGACCGACCCCTCATATCCGAGTGCCAATTCTGCCGTCTTGCCCCGCTGTCTGAGGTCCGATCCTTTCGTAACCTGCTCAATGGGGACCCCGAACATGAGTGATGCTGATGCCTCGTAGATCTTGCCATGGGTGTTGAAGACGTCGAGTCGCCATTTCTCCTGGGCTAACCAAGACAGGACCCGGGCCTCAATAGCACTAAAGTCGGCTACTGCAAACATTTTTCCCTCCGGGGCTATGAAGGCTGTCCGGATGAGCTCGGACAAAACATTCGGGATATTGTCGTAACACATTTCGGCAAGGTCGTAGTCTCCTTTCTCTACTATGTTTCTGGCGAGGTCCAAGTCCTTCATGTGGTTTTGGGGGAGGTTCTGGAGCTGGATCATACGACTCGACCAACGTCCTGTTCTGTTGGCCCCGTAAAACTGGAATAACCCGTGAGCTCTCTGGTCTTTAGCAGCACAATTGAGCATAGCAATGTACTTCTTAGTTGAGGTCTTGGACAGTGCAAGTCGACCAGCGAGGACCTCCTTGACCAGATCGGGAGCCTCCGGATTGTTTTTCAGATATTCGAGAATTTCGGGCTTTCCCAATGCAGGGAAGTTGAGCCCGAAATTAGTGCTAAGCCAAGTCTTCAACTGGGCCAAGCTGTTCGGGTTATCCAAGCCCGTCAGTTCCTTCATTCGGTCGGTCATCTCCTCCGTGTACACCTCATCGAAAGAGATGGCGTTCCCGGCCATGTCGAGATCTATCAGGATTCCCCGGTCATTGATGCTTTGGTCTACGAGATAGTTCCTACGTTCGAACTCCGGGAATGGGAATTGGTCCAGCTGTTCCACGATGTCGCGTTCGGCAATCACGTCATATTCGGCATACGTCTTGAACTCGTTCCACTTGTCCGGGTCGTCGTCCGGCATGTTCCGAGTCCTCATCCCGTTGGACTTGGTTGGCTTGCACGGGGAGCAGAAAAACCGGATTAAAGCTTTACCGGTCGACTTCTTCCCGTGCTCCCCGAGGACCAAAGCTTTGGAGAGTTCATCCAAAGCCAAAGGCAGTCCGCAATAGGCCGCTTTGGTCATTGAGCAATACAATTGATCAATCGGGATAGGTAGTCCTATACGCTTAAATACGAGTCTCTCAAATACTGCGTTATGCGCCCATTTCTCAACCCCCGGATCAGCTAAAGCAGAAACGAAGTAATCGGGGAGCTCCTCTCCTTTGGCCAGATCTATCACCTGAACGGGAGAGGTGTCAAAGGCGAAAGACACTATAAGGAGTTGAAAGTCCCCCGATTCTATGTATTTATAGGCGCCCGTGGATTTAATGTCCTCCGGGCTATATGTTTCTGTATCGAGATATAAGCGTCTCGGCATGTTGATTATTGTTAAATTTGTTGCTGGGAGGGGATTCGAACCCCTAATCCCAAGTAAGACCCAGCATACCAACCTACATAAGGTCGTCGTCCCACGGGTTCTGGCCGAAGTCCTCTTCTGCCGAAGATCCCCCGGAGAGACGTTCTCCGTCAGCCAACTTCTGGAGGTTGTTCAACCCGCAAGCAACGCCTTTGTTGCCATTCGTGTTGAAAACGTAGAAGTTGATCGACGCCCGGCCATAGCATCCGGAGTAGAAGTCCTCTTTTTCGATGATGGGATTGAGATTGATGTCCACGATGCCAGGACGGTTGTCCGAGTTGGCATTGACGAACATGTGCCCAGCATACTCCGGATTGTCCGGTCTTTCGGTGTCCCCGTCACGGAGGGGGTTCTTCCACGTGGGAGGAATCTTGCCACCCAATTTGGCGATGCCTTCTTTGAGAGCCGTGTCGATGGCTTCCTTGACCCGAGACAGAGTTGCTGAGTCAGTCTTCGGGATGAGGATTGATACCGAGTATTTTGCTCGGTCGGAACCCTCCATTGCACGGGGTTCCCACACGTTGGCATAACTGAACCGGACTTTGCCGGTAACTACTTTAGTTGTTGCACTCATAATTGTTGGAGTTTAGTTATTTGAAAAATCGAGTTTTGCTTGCTCTATTCCCATTGCCGGACGTTTGTCAGACTCAGGGACGAGAGTAGGTTTGCCAGGGGCTTTGATGACGAGGTCCCCGACCAGTAAATCGAAGTCCTTTTTGAGGAGCTTCTCGATTGCCGGGATTCCGGCCAGTTTGACAACTTGGAACTGATCCGGGGTGTAGTCGCATGCGGTAAGAACTTCCTGAACTGCATTCTCATCAGTCCATTTCCGTATTGACCTTCCTTCGACTACCTTATACCCGGGGATCTTCTCGCCCGATATGGCTTTGGAGAGCAGGTGCTCAGATACAGCATTTACCCATTCTTGAAGCATGGGGGCTTGCTCAAAAATCTGAGCGAGCTCCTCAGTGGTTAGGAGTTCGGGCTCTTTGAACTCGTGTTTGGCCAAGTCCAGATTGTGGTCTGCCATCTTGCGACACAAAGCTTTGACTTTACACCACCTGCACCAGTGCCCGACTTGGAGTTCCCCCTCCCCGGAGTAAGCAAGAGCTGCTTTGGGTTTCACTACCTCCTCACCCCATTTGTAGAGGTCCTCGGGAGTAATCTCCCATGATGAGATTCGCTCCTGTCTGGGCTGTACAATAGTCAACTTCACCATGTTGATGTCGTAGACCATTTCAAATTTGGACAAGGCCCCAAGAGCATACAGCATCAACTGAGCATTGTTCTCAGCGAAAACCGGCACTCCAGTGCCAAACTTGAGGTCAATGATCTCCATGACCCCGTCAGCGATAATACAAGCGTCTCCAGTGCCGAATCCCTGCTCGACCCAAGCCGAGAAATCCAGTCTCTCCTCCAGGAGAACGAGAGCGTCTTTGGTTTTCCGCAGAGCTTCCGTATATTGGTCCGTTACGTACTGGCAATAAGCCATTACGGGCTCGTCCATGGCCTCAGTGTAGAGGTCGCTCTTCTTCAGTTTCCGGAGTTCAGCAGACGTAACGTCAACAGGCGTTATGAGGAATCTCGCTCGGAGGTAACATTCTGCCATCTCGTGAGCCAGAGTACCCTCTTCGGCATACTTGGAAGGCTTACCGGTTTCCTCAACTTTTTCCTCCAGTCTGGCACTGGGGGTGCAGTTGATCCACCGGTCTGCCTTTGATGCCGAAAGCATAGCGTGCTTACGAGATGAATGATTCGGGGCTCCCATTACGCAAGGTCTTTGAGGAATTCGTAGAACGCATCGTAGTTTCTGGCATCCAGTCCCGTCACATTCTTCGCTCCCAGTTCAGTGAGCTTTGCCCGGATAGCTTCGCGGTGATTGTCCACCTTACTTGCCAGGAGAGTCCGGATGTCCTGAATGGAGACAGCGGGGTCAGAACCCAAAGAGGAGTTCGCATCCATCGGCATGGGTTCGGGCTTTTCAGTCTTTTTGGGGACTGGAGCCGGAGCCGGAGCTGGCTTCTTCACGTCCTGTGCAGGGACTGATTTCTTGACGTCAGTCGTCTTAACTGTCACGGGATTTGCTCCGATAACCTGACAGATCTTGCGGACCATTTCGAGATCCTGAGTTTCTTCGAGGTTTGCCTCGAACTTAATTTCTACTTTCATTGGCTTGATGATTTTTGATTATGGTGTTCAGAAGTTCAATGTACTTGCTGAGAGATATAGCCGGGTCATGGAGAACAGTTTCATGAAACAGGGACCCGAGGTGGAACACCCTCGTCTCTCCCGTTTTGACCGATAACTCGGCTCTGTAGTTCCCGTTTGTCAGAATACATGTCTCTCCTTTAAACTCGGAGTTCCATGCTCCTCTGTAGAGGTCGTCGACAGATACACGGAGCCAAGCTGCTAAACGGGAGACTTGCTCCGAATTCAACAAGGTTTTTCCGTTGAGAACCCGGTTGAGAGCTGCTCGGGGAAACCGGTTATCGGGGAACAGAATTTCTGCCACTTCTTGAAGCCTGAGCCCCCTCTGTTCAATTAATTCTCTGAGATTGATAGTCATTGTGTTGTCCATGTTGTTTATCCCAAATATAATCAATTTTCCCCTGATATTGAAATTTTTTCAATCTTTTTAATGAAAAATGTTTACTTAGTGAGGAGGTAGACCACCTGAGCAATAAATATGCTCCTCCTGCTGGGGTTGACCCGGGCATATACTTCTCGTAGAGGCTCAATGGCTTTCTCAAGCTTGAGGTCCTCTCCTTTCCTCTTCAACTCCTTGAGAGCCTTATAGACCCGGGTCCTTTCCTGCCATTCCAGAACTTCGGTTTTGTCGTTCCACCAACCAGACACGGGGACAAATTTTGAGCTGAGCACATAGGCGGATTTTCCGTCCTCTGAAAACGGCTGTTGAGTGATGGCTCCAGGAGTACAGTTGGGGTTGATCTTCTTCTCGAACGAGATGGGCTCCATGTATGTAGGTCCCTCCCCGGGAAGCTTGTCCATTTTCATGTAGTGGAACCCGAACTCGTCCTCATACTTGAATACTACGTATTTTTCAATCTTTTTCATGGTTATCTGTTTAAGGTTCTTGCTGATATTCTGCATTTCTCGCCGAAGTAGGTAAATGTCTGACCGTTAGCTGCAATGTCTTTCAGTTCAGTCTCAGTGTAAGGCTCGTACTCACCTTCAATGTTGATTCGAGTGGCTCCCCGGGAGTTAGCCAAAGCTCTGAAGGAAGTGAAGACCCCCTCAACGTATCCCATTCGAGTGACGATGAGTACTGATTTTATTGCTCTCATAGTTGTGTAGGTTTTTTGTTTACACTACAAACATAATACTTCTGCGGTAAATACTATGATAAAATGCTGGAAAAATAGCAGAGAAACAATGAATTTTTCATTGTTTCTCACCTAAGTGATTGAAACTCAATGGGTTAGACCCTAAAATCACCCTCAGAGAAACAATGTAAACAATGATTTCTATATAACCTTTTTATGGGGGTCTTATCCTCTTTAAGAACACTATTATCCAATATCAGAACACATATTCCCTATTCAGGTTTTCCTCCTAAATTATTGTTTACATTGTTTACAAGGG
>ERZ860322.1118-NODE-1118-length-16556-cov-4.983334_pt1 | contig 16556 bp, 23 predicted proteins | sample MGYA00509979_ERZ860322 | MGnify/ENA primary metagenome ERZ860322 (study PRJEB30046, sample SAMN00715217) | human gut metagenome | study: EMG produced TPA metagenomics assembly of the A metagenome-wide association study of gut microbiota in type 2...
CTCCTGCCGTTACCGCGATTGGGAACATCATTAACGATATTGCAATCTTTGTTGGTTGGATTAAAAACGGAGTTTCCGAGACAGACCGTCTGGATTTACAGATGAACGGAAACTTCATCGAAAATTTTGTAATGGGCATCGCTCAAACAATCCATAACATCGGCGTATTCGTTGGATGGATTGTAAAGGGTGTTGATGAATCCGACCGGCTTGCAATTGCGGCGAACGGCAACTTCGCGGAAAAGTTCATCCTTCTGATTGCAGACGTTATAAACGGAATCAAGGACGCTGTAACGTGGTTTGGAAAGCTAATTGATAAAATCTCAAAGTTCAATCCTGTTAGCGTTGGCAAAAACATCATAGATGGCATCGTAAAAGGCATCATTGGCAAAAAGAACGTTGCAGAGGATGCCGTCAAGGCTGTAACGGACGGAATCAAAGAAAAAGCACAGACTGAACTTGAAATCCACTCTCCTTCCAAAGTCTTTAAGGGCTACGGTGGTTACATTGTAGAAGGTCTTGCCAACGGTATCTCCGCTGCCAAAGACCTTGCGGTGAATGCTATCCAGTCTGTGTCTGACGCGGTAAAGACCATCGGTTCTCAGCTGGCAGATGACAACTACGGTCTGCGCGGTGGCTCTATCAGCCTTTCCGTTGACGCAAGCGGCAAGTCCATGATGGAAACCGCAAACGCGCTAAAACGCACGATGCGCACCACCAATGATAGTTTTGGTGGCTGGTTCAAGAAGATGAAAACCGACTTGGGCGACTTCACAGAGGGCATTGACGCTGTGACTAAGGCTGGCAAAGATATCTCCAACGGCTTCAAATCTTCTGTTGATGCCCTTACCGCTGCATCAAAGTCCATCCTGAACACGCATGATGGTTTTGTGAGTGCGGTCTCTGACATCCGGTCTTTTGTGAAAAAGAGCGTTGCAGAGATTGAAAACGAGTACCAGTACAACGGCTTCTTTGGCGCTGCCGGTCTTGCCATCCAAAAGGCGTTTGAGGGCATATACCTTGTTTTCGACAAGGTTTCCACTGCTATCAAAAACGTATCTGACACCATCGACAGCGTGAAAAATGTCATTACCACCTTTAATAACCTGAAAACCAAAGTTGGCGAAGTCATTGACCAAGTTCCTGCTTTGAAACAGGCGTATGGTGGACTGAAATCTTTCTTTAGCGATTTGTTTGACAAAGACAGCGGCATTGGGAAAATCGTTTCGGACGGTTTTGACTTCATCAAAACAAAAGCCAGCGATGTAATAAGCTGGCTTACACAAAAAATAAAAGGAATCAAGTTTGGCGGTTCTGGTTCTTTTTCCGGTGGATTGGCCGGTAGCGCAGCAGCATCTGGTGGCGCACTTTCACATCTCGGTGCATACGGCGGAATAGGCGCTGGTGTTGGCCTTGGCCTTTCTGGTGGCATCCAGTGGTGGAAGGACATGATAGGGACTTGGAAGGATTCTGACAAGTCCGCTGGCACGAAAGTTCTTGAATCCATAAAGCACACTCTTTGGGATTTGTCACCTATTGGAGCACTCGTGAATCTTGGCAAGAAGATTTTTGGCTTTGCAAGTGGCGGTTTTCCCGATGCCGGGCAGCTGTTCATCGCCCGCGAGGCCGGTGCAGAGATGGTCGGCTCTCTGGGCGGTCACACAGCAGTTGCCAATAATGACCAAATCGTTGAGGGCATCCGCGAAGGTGTTGAAGCTGCAATGGAACGTCAGAACCAGCTTCTACGCCGTCAGAATGAACTGTTGCAGGCTCTGCTTGAGAAGGAAGGGAGCGCAGAGGTCAACGTTTCCAGTTTCTATCAGGCAGTGAACAGAACGAACCAGCGTAACGGCAAAACCATTATCCCGGTAGGTACTTAAAGGAGGGGCATTTATGGAACTTGACCAGTACAATCCGATTCGGAGCGTGGATGGGCAGTATCTTAAATGCCCCTCTTCTTATCAGTGGCGGTTACAGGACATTTCGGCATCCGATGCCGGACGCACAGAGGATAACAAGATGGACAAGAAACGTCTTGGACAGTGCGTCAAGCTGGAACTGGAATGGAAATACACTACGATAAAAGAAGCCGCTGCTATCCTAAAAGCGTTCAACCCGGAGTACATCAACGTTACCTATCTTGACGCAATGGCTGGCGATTGGAAAACCAGCGAGTTCTACGTTGGTGACCGTGCTGTGCCGATGTACAATTCCCGTATGAATCGCTGGGAGGGGATATCCTTTAACATCATCGAAAGGGCTGCACACTGATGGTCAATGTATCGCAAGATATTATAAAATCCTTCAACGAGGGCAATCAACAGACTGCTCTTATTGAGGTTACTGCTGGCGGTAAGACGTTCACCATCACAGATGCGGATATCATTCAGGGCGGTTTAAAGATTGACCGGTATTGCGTGACCAACAGTAAAATCGAGGTCGGCTCTGCGGTCGCGTCTGAACTGTCCTTAAAACTGCGGAACTACGATGGCAAGTTCAATGATGTTTCCTTTGAGGGCGCTGTCCTGAACGTTAAAATCGGCATCCACGCAGCCAACACCTCCGAACTTGGTAAGTTCATTCTTGGCAAGTCCGTTCTTGGCTTTGCAAAAGGTCTTGGAAACTTTATTCTCGGCACTGGTCGGCTTGGTGATTACAGTGTAGACACGGAAGTATACTGGGTTCCTTGTGGTCTGTTCATCGTAGATACGCCGCCCCGCAAGCTGAGCACAATAAGCATCTCCGCACTGGACTACATGGTCTTGTTCGACCGCGAAGTGAACGCTTCTGCGCTCTCCTTCCCTATCCATGTTGATTCGCTTATTCAGAAAATCTGCTCCATCTGCAATGTCACGCTTGCAACAGATGTTTCGGTGCTCCCGAACCACTATTTCAGCATCGGCGGTCTGCCGGACACGAACCAGAAGCTGACCTACCGACAGCTTTTGCAATGGTGTGCACAACTTACCGGCACTTGCGCATTCATGGATGGCAGCGGACGGCTTGTGCTGAAATGGTATGAGCAGACAGGCGTGACCATTACCGCAAGTGAGCGCTATTCCAGTGATATGCTGGAGAACGACATCACCATTACCGGCTTCACCTGTGACGATGGCAAGGGCAACACATACCTGTCCGGCACAGCAGATTACACGCTTGATCTAAGTGACTGCGGATTCCTGACAAACGCTTACGAGGGCGTTTTGAAGGAACTGCAAGCTGCACGCGGTGGGTTTGCCTACCGCCCATACAGCGCCACTATCAAGTCTGCGCCGTATTTGTTCCCGCTGGACATGATACGCTACAAGGACAAAGACGGCGTTGTACATGATACCATTGTTACCAACGTCACGCTTGCTTTGAACTGCAACACAGCGATTTCAGGCGCTGGCGAGACCGTCACAAGCTCTTCCTACACGCAGTCTACAAGCGGCGTCACAAGCCAACAGGCGGCAACGGACAGAGCAAACCTAGTAAAAATAAACCAAGCAGAGCAAAACGCAAAAGAAGAGCTTTATAGCATGATGACGTTTACTCCTGAAAATGGGTTGGTCATCACTCGTAGCAACTGGGAAGGCAAGGTACAAATCACCGGTCAAAACGTACAGGTCGTTCGTGGAAACAATAAAGTTGTTATAAACGACAATGGCATAGACATAACGGATGGCTATGGAAGTGTTTCTATATACAGCGGCGGCATATCTTTTCATGGCATTCGCAACAGTAAAATTTTTGAATGGCCTTATAAGAAGGATTCTTATGGAAACCCTACAGGTGGATTTGATGCACAAACAACAAAAATTGACCTTTCGTCCTACTCGTCTGTAATGCTGGTCTATGACACGCATAAAAAAGGAACATGGCTTGCTTCCGGTGGTGGCGCTGGTAGGCTTACCGTTGTTCTTCCAGTTAATGGACAAACATATTCTTACGCTTATCCGTGGAATACCGTTCATTGGAGAGAAGTAAAAGTTGAAACCACTGGAATCACATTCGGTTACGGAAAAGAACGAACGTCAGATTATAAAAACAACGTTATAACTGGCGTGATACATTTGGAAGTTCCTATTGCTGATGGTGTTACGAAAAACGATGAGGTCTGCCGCCCGTTGGAGCTATACGGTTTTATGTGAGGTAAATATCATGGAACATTTCAAGTTCAAGTGCAAAGTCGGATTGGATGGTCGATTGTATGGCGGCGGGTGGTGCCACGAAAGCGTTATTCCAAACCCGCTGCCGCCTGATGAGATTTTGTTTGATGACCTGTCAGGAATGACAGAGGGGTTTTATACAGACTACTTGTGGGATGGAGCCAAGCTGATATACAGTCCCGTGCCAAAAGTCGAAGAGCCTGTTAATACCGAAACAGAAACGGTTTTTACGCAAACCAATGAAAATGAAGAGGAGGTAACTTATAAATGAGCTATCAAAAGCAGAACTTTGCAAACGGTGAAGTGCTTACCGCTTCGCAGTTGAACCACATCGAGAACGGCATTGCAGATGTTGAATCTTCCGCCAACGAAACAAAAACCGTTGTCGATAAAATCATCGACCCCACCCTCTCCCTCTCCGGTAAGGCTGCGGATGCGGCAAAGGTGGGAGAGGCGGTCGGGCAGGTGAAGGAAGATTTAGATGATGCAATAGGAAAACCATTAAAAGTTGAAGCAAATAAAAATGCGGATTTAATAGTAACGAGTTCAACCAATGTTTATTTGCTGAACTTCGATAATGTGATTAAATCCGCAGATAGTGTAAAGATAAGCGTCACAACAAATGATAAAAATTCGGGTAGCCCCTTAAAGATATACATTACAGAAAAAACAGATACGAATAAGTGTATTGTACTTGAAATAATTGAACGTAATTTTATTGATACTTCATTTGAGGAAGTAGTAGAAATATCAAATTATAGTAATGTAGTTGTCGGGTTAGCTGGTGCAATATTATATACAAATAAAACGGATAAACCCGGTGCATCCGCATTACCTAAAATGGTTGGTGAAACACTCGATGTATATTTGAGTGAGGATTTCAACATTGCTTATAATGCAAGTGTTTTTGCACAGTTTGACCTAGAACAAATGAATAGGGATGCAAAAAATAATAAAAATGTTGTTACTGTAAGCCATGATGGAAGTAAAATGTTCAAAAGTATCACGGAAGCTGTAACGTATGCAAAAACAATCGCTTCTAAAACAAATCCTATCACAATTATCGTTTATCCGGGCATTTACAACGAAAAAATCATTATTCACAATTCTTACATATCAATAATTGGCACTAATAAACAATATTGCATCATAATGAATGACAAAGGCGACTATGACAATGCTCCAATTTTTGCATCTGGCAACTTTTATATCTCAAACTTAACTATCAAAGCAACGCATGACGGAACATCAAATTTCGTAGAAAACAGAACTGACGACTATAAAATTGGTGCATATGGAATACACATTGACGACTCTAATTATGCCAATACAGATGAAAAAATTGGAACTGTTGAAAATTGCATTATTTATTCAGCACAAAACCAAGCAATTGGAATTGGTATGGCAAAAAATTGCAAATACATTATCAGAAACTGCACATTGATTAACGATACCCCAGACCGCATGTATGAACTCTATACAAGGCCGCTAAAAACCGGTGCTTTAGGCTGTCATCGTGGCTATTTTGACGGCAATTCTTTTTACCAATTCTTAGAAATGTCAAACTGCATTTTAAGGGTAAATAAGGGTGTTTCTATTCAGCTCGGACCATTTACTACAAGCGAAACAGGTATGGAAGAACATTTTTACAACAATATGCTATGGAGCGGAACGCTTGGTAAAAATGATAATGCTATTGGCACGTATTCAGAAAGTCCGTATACGACATACGAACTGTCAAACGACTGCTATGGCAACAATGTGCAGGCATTAAATAAATAAGCCAAAAAGGGCTTTCTTTGACTATTCACCAACATAAAAAGAAAGGACTGATATAATGCTTCTTATTATGGACGTTTCCCGCTGGCAGGGTAACATCAACTGGGACAAGGTCAAGGCAAGCGGCCTTGTCTCTGGCGTGATGCTGCGGGCACTGGGCAACAGCGCCAAAGACGCGCCCAGCAAGCCGTACATCGACCCCTATTTCGCCCGCAACTACGCCGAGTGTCAGCGGCTTGGCATCCCCTGCGGCGTGTACTACTACTGCAAGGCGGTCAACACGGCAGAGGCGGACGCAGAGCTTGCCCTGCTGCGCAAGGCGCTGACCGGCAAGACGGTGCAGCTGCCGGTGGCGGTGGACATTGAGGACACCTATGTGCAGGCACCGCTTGACAAGCAGACCCTGACGGACATTGCGGCGCACGCTCTGGCCACCATTGAGCAGATGGGCTTTTACGCCATGCTGTACACCGGGCTGTATTTTGGGCAGACGAACCTGTACATGGGCGGCGCTGCTCTGAAAAAGTACGACGTGTGGCTGGCAGCCTACCGCAGCAAAAAGCCTGCACCGGACTGGCCGTTCGGCTTGTGGCAGTACACCAGCAAGGGCAAGATCCCCGGTGTTGTGGACGCGATACCGGGCAAGATTTCCGGCGTGGATTTGTCTGTGCCCTATAAGGACTACGCCAAAATCATCGCAAAGAAGGGTCTGACCCGTCTTCGGGAGGGCAAATGACCGAAAAAGAAGCTTTGCTGTGGGTGCTGGGCATCTTGGGCAGCCTGTGCGCAGCGGCGATCACGCTGGACAAGGTGCTGGACATCATCCACAAGTACATCAAAAAGGCACAAGCGCCGGACGCAGCACAGGACAAGCGTCTTGACGAGATGGAAAGGCGCATCGGTGCGCTGGAACAGGGACAGCTGCAGCATGGTGCTGCCCTGACCCGCGACCTTGGGAGATTTGGAGAAATCGACGAGGTGAACCGCCTGACGCTTGAAGCCGTCCGTGCCCTGCTGGAATCGCAGCTGACCGGAAACAACGTTGCAGCCATGCAAGCCAGCAAGGCGAAAATCGACAACTACTTAATGGAAGGAGTAACCAAGCATGGAAACACTGGTAACTAAGCTTTTGTCTGTTCTCCCCGCATGGGCGGCGCTGCTGCTCATGCTTGGCGGGTTCATTTTTTACGCCCTTGGCGGCATCCGTCTGGGCTACGGCGCAGCGGTCAAGACGCTTGTGCTCAACCTTATCGACCAAGCAGAGCGTGAGATTCAGGGCACCAAGCGCGGCGCAGAGCGCAAGGCGTGGTGTGTCAAAATGCTACGCCACTATCTGGACAACAGCCGGTGGGGCAAGCTGGTCAGCTGGGCAATCACCGAGGAGACCATGAGCAAGGTCATCCAGTTTTTCTTTGACCGCATGAAAGCGGCATTAAGAAAGGAGTGAGGATATGAACGCAGTAAATATCGAAGATTTGCTTGATTTGATTGAAGCCATGAAACGCGTATCTGCGGATGAAATCATCGCTGCATCAAAAGAGAGCAACGAGTTGGAGCGCATCGCACACATCGCAACGGAGGCGACTTATAATGCCGTCATCGAAAAGCTGGAAAACCTCCGCGTGTACGCAGTAACCGTTTTGGATAGCAAGGAGTAACACCATGGCAAGCACTACATACGAGCATTTTGTTGACGTCAACAAAATGTACGCCGCACAAGAGCAATTTCGGCACGTCACGAAAATGGTCTGCACACGTTTTCGTGATCTCACGAAAACATACCATCTCGGCAACGCCAACGAAATGGTGACGTTTTGTCACCGGTTTGCCGTCATTGGCAATATGGTGCGCAACGCCGGAGAGCTGCCGCAGCCTTTTTGGCTCGGTGCTGCCTGTGGCGGCGGCTCGTGTAGTGCTGCCACTGTGCCTGCAAGGGCTTGACCGACAGCAGATGACTGCCGCCATCAAAAGCGCACCGCTTGGGAGGGTAGACCGTAAGATAGCCTTACTGCGGTACGTTGAGCGGCTCCCGTTGCCGGATATTGCAGCACAGACACATTACAGTCGAACGGCGATAGGCTACCGGCTGAAAAGCATTGATAACATTTTCGAGTAAAAATCCCCTGCTTTGCCGAATTCCTGCGTTCCACGCGGGGTACGTTGTAGGCAAAGTGGGGGATTTTGTCTTATTTGCACTAGTTTTGTCGAAACCCTTGCCTTGCAAGCCGAAACGCGATATTTTATTTTTGCTTCCAATGTGAAGCCCTTAACAGTTAAGCGCTCATGCGGATTTTTCCGTGTGGGCGCTTTTCTTTTTTGTCCTTCGTTGTACCTTCGTTGTCCTTCGTTTTCTGCCGATGCAGTACACTGGGAGCAATAGGAGGGATGTATTATGAGCTATTATCCGACACCCGGAGCGCCCTATGTTCCGCAACAGCCTGTCAATCCTTACGGCGGCATGGGAACGGTAGGGCTTGCCACTCCCCTGCCCAATACGCAGATGCAGCAGGCACAGCAGCAGCGTCCGCAGCCGATGAATGGGCAGCAGCCTGTTCAGCAGTCGGTACAGGATGTCGGCTGGTTGCTTGGTAGACCTGTTTCCAGCAGGGAGGAGTTTTTGGCGATACCGTCTGATCTGTACGGCAGACCGACCTATTGCCCAGACTTGCGTAGTGGGGTCATCTACTGCAAGCGGCTTAACCCGGACACCTGTGAATCCTATGTGCAGGAGTTTTACAGTCCGGAAGCGTGGCGGCAGATACAGGCGCAACAGGCACAGCAGACCGCTGCACCGACACAGCAGTATGTGCCTGTTGAAGAGTATAACGCCCTCGTCCACAGGCTGGATGAACTGGAAAAGTGGCAAAAGAGCTTTTCTAAGCCCGCTGCCGCAACGAAGAAAGGAGAATAACAATGCCCTCTCCGTTTGATATGATTACGCACAGCCCCATCATGCAGCTTGCGAACCTTGCTCGTGCCGGGCAGAACCCGATAGGGCTTATCCAGCAGTTAAGCGGGCAGAACGCCCCTATCATGCAGGGCTTGAACCTGATTCATGGAAAAAACGAAACGCAGCTTAGGACGATGGCGCAGAACCTTGCCAAAGAGCGGGGCATCGACCTGAACCAGCTGGCAAGCGTCCTGAACCTGACGCTGCCCCGATAAAGCATCCCTCTAAGCGAAACGCTTCTCAGTTTTGCGGACTTGATAAAAACCGCTTTTGTTTGGCTTCGCCCATCGCACACGGCGGTGGGATAGCATAACGCAAAACTGAAAGGAGTTTTGTTATGGACGATTTTGCAACTGGCTATCTGGCTGGGCAGGACGGCGGTAATAACGGCGGCGGATTCTTCGGCAACGAAGGGCTGTGGGCGGTTATCATCCTCGCCATCATCTTCGGCTGGGGCACAAACGGCTACGGCCGGAACGGTGGTGACAATGGCATGAACAGCTACATCCCCTATCTGGTGGGCACCGGTGCAACCGGTCAGGGCGGCGCAGATACTCGTGCGGCTCTGTCTGAGGGCTTCTACCAGCAGGATACATCCCGCTCTCTGGCTGGCATCCAGAGCGGCATTTGCTCTCTGGGCTATGACCAGCTCGCACAGATGAACACTCTCAACGCTTCCGTTGCGGGCGGCTTTGCTGGTACTAATCAGGCGATCTGTCAGCTCGGCTACCAGAACGCACAGCTTGTGAACGGTCTGGAACGCAGCGTGTCCAACGGCGATAATGCCATCAGCCTTGCCATCATGCAGGAGGGCAACGCACGTCAGGCGGGTCAGACCGCTATCCAGACGCAGCTTGCGTCTTGCTGCTGCGAGAACAAGCAGCTCATCGGCGACCTGAAGTACACTATTGCACAGCAGGATTGCGCTACCCGTCAGGCTATCGCAGACAACGCTCGTGCCATCGTGGACAACTGCAACGCCAACTTCCGCAGCATGATGGACTACTTTCACGCAGGATAAGATTGCCACTCTGACCGCTGAGAACCAGAGCCTCAAGTTCGCGGCTTCTCAGGATCGTCAGAATGCGCTTCTGACCACCGTGATGTCCCAGCAGACCGACACCATCCTGAACCGGGTCAATCCTCGTCCGATTCCCGCTTATCAGGTGGCAAACCCCAACGTGGGCGTGAACTGCTGCGGCTGCTGCTAACCAACACACTCCCCGATAACACCGGGTGAACCATCGGGGCAGGGGTAAGACACCTCTGCCCCTGATTTTTTAGGAGGAAAACATTATGGCTTGCAAAACAAGCTGCCGTCTGTGCCCGCACCTCGTCATCTCGGATGCGGTGACGTTCGCCAATGACACGCTGACCATCAACATCCCTGCTGGCGCATACCAGAACGGAGAGAAGTATTGCATCGTGGTTGCCCAGAGCATACCGGACACGACCACCATCAACGCCCCTGTGGTCATTACCATCGGCGCAGGCACGACCGCATACCCTCTGACCGACTGCAACTGCGCTCAGGCAACTGCTGAGAGCATCCACACCCGCACCCGCTACGCTACCCGTGTGGCAACGTCTGCGACCGGCACCGGCACGTTTAAGTATCTTGGCTGCTTCTGCCGTTCCCACGCCGGTGCGCCTGCGTCCATTTCTTGAGGAGGTATAGATTATGGGCAAGACTAATTTTCGCCGCATGATGATGCTCCGCGACCACGAAAAAGACCGTGAGCCGGAACGTGACCGCCTTGAGGAAGAGCGTGACCGCAGGGAGCGTGAGCTGGAACGCCGTCTGCGCAAGCTGGAAAGCGGCAATGACCGCTATCCTTACTATCCGCAGGAGGAGAACCGCTACATCGACCCCTACCCTATCCCCCGCTACCCTGACGTAGAGTATGGGCGCAAGATGCCGCAGATTGGCTTTTCGCAGAACGGAGACTGGGACAAGCGGGCTGGGCAGTATGAGCATGGCGGTGCTGACAGCCGTTCCATCAAGATGCCACGCAAGCACCTCACCCACGATGAAGCGGAGGAATGGTGCGACAGTATGGTAAATGCTGACGGCACGAAAGGCTGTCACTGGACGCTGGAACAGACACAGGATGTTGCCAAACAGCGCAATATTACCTGTGACCCGAACGATTTCTGGGCTATCATGAACATGATGTACTCGGATTATTGTCAGGTTGCAAAACGCCAGTCCGTTGACACTCCGGGCTTCTACGCTGACATGGCAAAGGCGTTCCTTGAGGACAGCGATGCTGTGGACGGCAAGGCGTATCTCTACTGGGATTGCATTGCTGATAAGTAAATCAAAACCCCTGTGCGGTCATTGCGACTACACAGGGGTTGTTTTATTTTATATAGTACAATTTCATATCTGCCTTGTACGTGTCGAGTTGTCTTTTGCTATCTACAAGCGTGTTAAAGCTAAATCCCGCTACAAAAGATACGGCAATGGACAAAATCAAGTGCGCTGCAACCCATTTACCAGCTAAGATAAAAGGAATCTGAACTGCTACAGCAAAAGCATCGAACAAAAGAACATAAATTCCATGCTTAACCATTTTCTGTAAACGGCTAATGTTTCCTTCGTAAAATTCCTTCGACATCATCATGCGTCAATCCTCCAATCTTATCAGCCTAAATCAATTTGGTCTTTCGATGCTGCAACGGACAGGTTATAGATGTATTCCCCTGCCGTGAATCCGTGCTTTCGTGCTTCTCTCGTAACGAACGTCCGCTCGCTGTCACTCATAAGGATTGTGATTCGCTTGCTACGTTTGCCGTCGCCCTTCTGCCCCTGATGGGAGGTGTAAGGCTGAATCTCCATCGTGCGCTTTGCATCGTTTACAGACAGGTTGGTAAGAGCAATCATAATCTGCTGGTTCTGCTGAACGATTGCTTGCAGGACTTCCGTGTTTTTCATCAGCACTTGCAAGACTGCATCGTTCTGCGTGTCGGGCTTGTTCTCCTGTGGGGCAAGACTGTAATAGCCATCCTTTCGGAGAGACGGAAGAACGTCATCGAAAACCCAACTCTCGAACTTCTCTGCGCCGGGCAACTTGCTGTGTGTGATAAGACGGTAAACGTCACCTTCTGGGATGAAAGCGATTGCTTGGACTCCTCCCTGTGTAGGGGCGTCGCGTTTCACGACACCCCTGCAATGGCGGGAAATTGCATCTCTCGGATTGCTATATCCCAACGCCTTTGCCACGTCAGAAGCACAGAAAAGAATCTTACCATCTTCTTCAATTGTGCGAAGCTGACCAAAGGCCTTGCTCTTAAAAACGTGGAGTGCGTTACATCTCTTGTTATCCATCATATCCTCCATATTTAACTGTTTGGCATCTTCCATGCCGACCTCATACGCCTTGTAAGTGATTCGAGATAATGCTTCTGCAATCTCATAATCATCCTTGTTGAGCGGACGGCCGTTGCTGTTTTGCTTGAAATTTTCGAGAATCTCTTCTTTCGTTGCTGGAATGTTCATTGGCTTTACCACAAAATATTGTTTGTAATACAACCATGAAGATGATATAATGGATTTATCATCCATAGTTGTATGGAGTGTAATCCCTTAAACTGTCTGAGACCGCCAAGTTACGAACAGTTTAGGGGATTTTTTATTGCTCAAGTTCTTTATCTATCATCTCGTTAAGCCATTTGGTCTTTGTTTTCCCTTGTTCCTTTAACTTTGCCGTTAAAGCATCGAGCTTCTCTCTCGGAATTGGAACACTGAACTGACCGATGGTTTCACGACGCTTTCGATAATACTCTGCGCTACTTTTAGCCAACTCAATCCCTCCTTTGTTGGCTAGCAATAATAGTATAACACTTGCTAGCATGAATGTCAATAGCCCGAAAACTGCACGCATTTCAACGTCAATTCGTTAGAAAATGCGTGTTTTTTATTTTTGGTTCAATCTTCGAGAAAATCTTCCAATTCAATCTTTCCTTCTGCCGCCGCAGCAGCCAGAGCGTACACATACTGTCCGATGGTCATTCCGTGCCGTCTAGCTTCACGGTTGATGTACTTGCGTTCTTCTTCGCTCATAAGGATGGTAATGCGCTTAGAACGCTTCCCGTCACCGCTTGCAACGCCCTGATGCGATTCCGGCATCGGAATTTTTTTCTTTGTCAATCCAGCTTCAGCTAACGCACCAGGAACATCACCTTGTTCGATAAGACGTTGAACTTCCTTTGCCTGTTTCAGCTTCTTCGGCTTACTTTCGCTGACTATAGCATTGTTCGGCTGTGTTTCGCTGTCTTTGGCTTGCTTCGGCTTAATACTGCTTAACTGTGCTTCATTAGGCCGTGTACGGCTGTCTGTGGCTTCACTAGGCTTAATCTGTGCTTGTTCGGCTTCGTTCGGCTTTGCTTGGCTTACTTCTTCTTCCTTTGGCTCACTTCGGCTTAATGTCTGTTCCGAAAAAATAGGCTGGAAATCAAACCCGCCAAGCAAGCCTGTGGATTTTTTGCTGGTTGATTTCATTCCTCTTCCTCCCAATCTTCATCTTCGAGGTCTGGTACAGCCGGTAAAGACTTCCAATGTGTAATGTTGTGCAATTTCCCATCTTTGCCTATCCACTTTTTAAGACCTCTTTCGTATCTTACGATTTCTACATCGTATTCGTCTTCACTAAATCCAATAACGTATTTGTTTGATTCATTTGGAAGTTTGTGCTTCGACTGCGCCCACTGATTCTCGGAAAGCTTTTCTTTCAGTTTTTCACAGTATTTTTCAGCGAGGTATTGCTGAGAATTATATGCAAGCTCTTTTTCTTCATCCGACAATTCATTAAATGAAACACCAAGATCTAAGAAATAAACCCGTCTTATATCTTCGATGCACGTCATTCCTACAAGGTGCGGGTATATATCATTCATTTTTATCCCCCTCTACAATTTTTTGCGCCAACGCCTTGAAATCCTCTGCGCTGGTACTCTTTGCCGTGTCATCGCTAAACAGGCTGTGCCGCTCTGCCTGCGCCTTACGAACGCCCATAGACGGTCTAATCTTCACGTCCAAAAGCTTTGTTCCCATGCTCTGCGCAATCACAGGGAGCTGCTCCACAACCTCTTTGGACAAGTTCTCACGGCTCTTGTACTGGTTCAGAAGCAGACCTTCAATCTTCAAAGTCGGGTTGAAATATCTGCGAACGTCACCGATGGTCTGCGAAAGCTGGCTCAATCCGGCAAGCGCATATCGGTCTGCCGTAATAGGCACGATGATGCTGTTGGCGGCGATCAGAGCGTTTACAAGTGCAAGACCAAGCTGCGGGGGAGTGTCCAGCACGATATAATCGTACTGCCCGGACACGCTTTCAAGCGCTTCACGCAGCCGGAAGTTCTTTCCAATGTCCCGGACAAGCTGCTCGTCAATGTCCTTCAATGCGTTGTCTGACGGCAGAATATCACCGGCTTCACAGTGCTGGATTCCTTCTTCTACCGTACCCTGCCGGGTCATTACATCGAACAGGGTACATACATCCTCTGTCTGTGCGCCGTAGGTGTCTGTTGCGTTGCACTGGGCATCGCAGTCCACCAGCAGAACTTTTTTGCCAAGCAACTGCAATGCACCAGCCAGACAGGTGCTTGTGGTAGTCTTTCCTGTGCCGCCCTTCTGATTGGCGACAGCTATGATTTTTGCCATTTTATCACTCTTTCTTTATTCGTATATCGGCATTTCTGCCCACGCTTCCACTCTTGCAATAAAGCAAGCGTCCGAAGAAATGTTCAACCTCTGAAACGATGTGTTTACAAACTCGCCCTTTTCAATAAACGCTGCGACTGTGTTTGTTGCCGTTATAGATTCATCTTTTAGATAGGCCGTTTTTACCGAACACAAGAACCGACCTTTCGCTTTTTCAATGATTTCTGGTTTTGGCATCCCATCATCTTTAACGGAAAACCACACAATTTCCTGCTTCTTCATACCGCTCCTTTCTGCTTTATCTGCTCACTGTGCTCATTCTGCATAATGCGTTGTATCTGACTACTTCAAGAAGCTATCGTCAAACGTAGCATAATCGTCAAGGTCTGCTTCTTTCAAAATTGAGTACATATAAGCGCCGGGGTCTTTTTCAATCCTATCAAGTCGCTCACTGACAAGAATCCTGTATGCATTCTCAATGATGTTCACAACAGCTTCTTTTTTCTTGTTGGGCTTGATGTTCGGATACTTCTCCGGCAATCTCTTTGCCACCAGTTTTGCAGTCAAGATACACTGGCTTTTAGACATCTCCGGCGCAATAGATCCCCAATCCACATCCTCGTATGCGCCGCTGCGGGGCTTTCTGGCAGGTCGTTGGCTCTTTGGAACATCTTTTAGCTCTACACTTTCAACCTCGTTAGCTTCCACGTCTATGACTGGCTCATTAGACTTGAAAGCTACATTGAATTTCACAGCAACCGCATTGCGACCTCTCATGACCTTGTCATATTCAACGCACAGGTCTGATACTTCGTTTATTTCAGCTACCGCAATATCAATGACACGCCGCCTAAGATGTTTGAACTCTTGATAACTAGGTTCTCTTGCACCAAGCTGTTCCCTTAATCTATCCAACGTAATTTCGGGCTGGCTCACGCCACGTCCGATGAACTCTCGGAGAATTGAATACAGCAAAATGCTATACTGCGATTTCATATTCGCTGTGTAGCGCAAGCGATACTTGACATATCCACGCTCCGCAATGTCGAAGAAAACAGGTTGCAGAAGCGGATTACAGCACAACGACACAGTAATGTTCATCAAACTAGGTTCAAAATTTACAGTTGCTCTGCTGAACAGGGGATATAGGTCAAACGAGCCTGAACCGTCACCTCTAGGAACTTCAACAGAGTTGTCGATGAAATGCTTAACCTGTGCTTTCAAATTCCTAGAGTTGATTTTTAACCCTAAAAATTCGCAATATTCTTGTAACGTAAACTGAACCGTTGAAGTTTCAGGGTCTCTCGGATTGATACGGCTAAGATACACTTCAAGCAACCGAAGCTCTCCTGCTGTATAGTCAGTGAACTTTGCCCAAACAAGCTGTCTACTTTTTTCAACCAAGTTCCCGCCTTTAATATCAGACAATCTTATCACGCCTCCTCTCGTATAAAAGTATATCACAAACAGGTGTACAAATCAATAGCAAGTGTACACCTGTTTCCACTTCTTGTACACCTAACTGTCCACATTTCGTACACCTATTTCCACAATCTGTACACCTATCTCCATTTTTTGTACACCTCTTTACATTATATAAAACAAGACTATTAACAGGATTATAAAATAACTTCTACTAATAGCAGAAGAAGAAAATTTTTCACAAAATCTTTTCTTTCTCTCTTAAAAAGTGGAAAACGCAAAGCGAATACTACCAAATAAACAGCTGTTCAACATCCAAAAGGTCGAAGCACTTAACGGTTAGCTTTACCTAACGTGTACAAAAAGTGGATGAAAAACTTTTAATTCAATGCTATGGGGGACAGATTGACAAGCCAACCAATCACAGGCAATAGATTGACGGTAATTCGTTATTTATTCCGCACGAATGTTGTCGATTTACAGCCTATGGGGGACGGATTGACAAGGCAAATTTGCCCGATAGGTGTACAAAAAGTGGATGAACGTGGACAAAATGTTCTTCAAAAACTGCGATAATTCGACAATCAGC
>ERZ860322.1124-NODE-1124-length-16490-cov-23.205841_pt1 | contig 16490 bp, 12 predicted proteins | sample MGYA00509979_ERZ860322 | MGnify/ENA primary metagenome ERZ860322 (study PRJEB30046, sample SAMN00715217) | human gut metagenome | study: EMG produced TPA metagenomics assembly of the A metagenome-wide association study of gut microbiota in type 2...
TGGTTTATGTTTGCGTTTTGATCTCAGGGGTTGCACTTACTTTTGCATTTGACCAGGAACACAATATGGGGAACTGTATCGCCTTTGTCGATAAGCTCCACAAAATCGCTGCTGCTCCTGAATTTTATACACTGATATTCAAGGTTATGCTTTGACATCACCCTGTTTGCTTCATCGGAAATGATATCAAGAAACACCGCCTCGTCGTCGCAAACTATGATGTTTACCATATATCTTTGTCACGTCCTTTCTATCTGAAATACAATACACATAACACATATTTATTATACAAAATTTTTCCGTTGATTTCAAGTGATATTTCAAAAAAAGTCGAAAAAAAGATGAAAATCGGTCATCTATCGTTTCCTGCACAAAAAGTCATCGGATACAGCATATAAAAATATTGAAAAAATGAATTATGTATGGTATAATAAAAATATGCAAATATACAGCGAAAGGAGAGCTTTTATGAAAAAATTACCTGCGATACTGTTTGCGGCTGCAGCAGCGATGGTGATGTGTTCCTGCGGTGATGCGGATATCTCTTCCGTTACGATGGAGGGGGAGAAGATAAAATCTGCTTCCAAGGGAGTAAAGATAACCGCCGTTACCGACAATATCACCAAAACTACGGGAAATCCCCTTATCTCCAATATTTTCTGCGCCGACCCTACGGCTGTGGAATATGAGGGCAGGCTGTATGTTTACGGCACCAACGATCAGCAGCAGTATGAGGCTGTGGGCGCCGAGGGCAGCAATACATATGAGCATATAAAGTCACTGGTCATGCTTTCCACCGATGATATGGTAAACTGGACATATCACGGCACTATCGACGTTGGTGAGATATCCCCGTGGGCAATAGCTTCATGGGCACCGTCAGTGGTATCGAGAGTTGAGGAGGACGGCAAGACGCATTTTTACCTTTACTATTCAAACAGCGGCTGGGGAGTGGGAGTGCTTACCGCAGATTCTCCCACAGGGCCATGGACTGACCCTCTGGGCAAGTCAATCGTTGACGGAAACACAAAAGGATTGGACGGCTGTAAAACTCCCTTTGACCCGGGCGTTGTCATCGACGATGAGGGCACAGGCTGGCTCTCCTTCGGCGGCGGAGAGGACAGCGCAAGAATAGTCCGACTGGGCAGCGATATGATATCCCTGGACAGCGATATCAAGAAGATACCCTCGTCGTATCATTTTGAGGCAAGCGAGCTGAACTTCATCAACGGAACATATGTCTATACATATAACAACGACTGGAGCCCCCACCTTAAATGGGGTTATCCCAAGACTGAGCGTGCGCCTGCGTGCAGTATGGCGTATCTGACCACCAAGACCCCTCTTGATCCCGACAGCTGGGAGTATCGTGACTATTACTTCAAAAATCCCGGAGAAGCGGGAATGGAGTACAGCAACAACCATACTCATCTCCAGAAATATAAGGACAGATATTATTTGTTTTATCATTCGCTTTTCCCACAGAAAGCGCTGGGCACAGAGGGCGGCTTCAGAAGCCTGTGCGTAAATGAGGCTGTGGTCGATGAGGAGACTGTTACCATCGGCAGAGTGAATGCAGACAAGAACGGTGCAGAGCAGATAAAGCCTCTTGACCCATTTGCCGTAAATCAGGCAGAGACCGCCTTTTCCTCAGCAGATGTTTCCTATAACAACACGGACGTTGCGGGAAATATGACCGTTTCATCTTCTGCTGACGGCGGCAAGGCTGCTGTTGTATGGGTAAAGGGAGCGGATTTCGGCAGCGGAGCGTCCTCATTTGCGGTAAAAGCAAAGGGCAAGGGCAGGATAGAGGTGTATCTTGACGGAAAAGATACGCTTGTTGGTGCAGCCGAGTTTGACTGCAAGGATATGAAAATTGTCTGCGCCAAGCTCAAAAAGAAGATAAGCGGAGAGCATGATATTTATTTTGTTATTTCTCAGAATGCCGAGTTTGATGAGTGGCAGTTTGTGAAGTGACCATATAAGAAAAAGTTTACACCCTTACACAAAAATCGGCTGCCTCATACTCACATATGAGGCAGCCGATTTATATTATAGAAGACTTTTATGGCAATATCTTATTCAGCGAAGAGAGGAGTGGAGTAGTATCTGTCGCCGCTGTCGGGGAGGAGAGCAACAATGGTCTTGCCCTTTGCCTCGGGACGCTTAGCGATCTGGATAGCTGCGTAGAGGGAAGCACCGGAAGAGATACCTACAAGGATACCTTCCTTCTTAGCAAGGAGCTTTGCGGTAGCAAATGCGTCCTCGTTGGTGATAGGCATTACCTCGTCATATACGGAGGTATCAAGAGTGTCGGGAACGAAGCCGGCGCCGATACCCTGGATCTTGTGAGAGCCTGCTCTGCCCTGGGAAAGAACGGGAGAGTCGGAAGGCTCGATAGCTGCAACCTTAACGTTGGGGTTCTTGGACTTAAGAAACTTGCCTACGCCTGTAACGGTTCCGCCTGTACCAACGCCTGCGGTGAAGTAATCAACCTGACCATCGGTATCTTCCCAGATCTCGGGACCTGTGGTCCGGAAGTGCATCTCGGGGTTAGCGGGGTTAACGAACTGACCGGGGATAAAGCTGTTGGGGATCTCCTTTGCAAGCTCATCAGCCTTTGCAATAGCGCCCTTCATGCCCTTTGCGCCCTCGGTAAGAACGATCTCTGCACCGTAAGCCTTAAGGATATTTCTGCGCTCAACGCTCATTGTCTCCGGCATTGTGAGAATGGTTCTGTAGCCCTTGGCAGCTGCGATAGCGGCAAGGCCGATACCTGTGTTGCCGGAAGTAGGCTCAATGATTACGGAACCGGGCTTGAGAAGACCCTTTTCCTCAGCAACTTCGATCATGTGCTTTGCGATTCTGTCCTTAACGCTTCCTGCGGGATTGAGATATTCAAGCTTAACGAGAACCTTAGCCTCAAGACCAAGTTCCTTTTCAATGTTTGTAACCTCAACGAGGGGAGTCTTACCGATGAGTTCAAGTGCGCTCTTATAAACCTTTGACATAATAAATTCCTCCTGAAAAATCATTTAAATTATATTTAGTATTTTTAGTTTTAAATTATTTGATTCTGAAACGGTGTGAGCTTATCAGCTTCAGCATCGTGCGATGCCGCCGTCAGCGGAAAATATATGCTTCATAACGTCGCCTCTCAATATCATACTTAATCTATATGATTAGTGTAATATTACTATACAACATAAATTCCTGTTTGTCAATAGGAATACAATTCTTTTGTAGATATGCACATATAATCAATTTAATACCGCTATCTCAATGTTGATATTGTACAAAATATGCTTCGGATACGGTATATTATATATGGTTATGGCGGGGTAGAAAAAATCCCATTTGTTTATACTTTAACAAATGGGATAGCTTTAATGAATGTTAAAATAGTATAACAAAAGCCGAAGAGCATATATTTGGTGAGCTTTTAGCTTGGTACGAAGAATACAAATAAAGGGTATGATCTCAACGGCAAATACTCAAAAATTTCTCGCTCTTTACGGGTAGAAGAAATTTTTGACACCCATGTTTGCAAAAAAGTGAGCAAAAAAGCCCTGCTTTGAGCAAAGCATACAAGCAAATATAAAAAATGCAAAGCCCCCCAAACCACGTATTATAGCGGTTTAAGGGGCTTTGCTCTTTGGAGCTTGTGACGGGACTCGAACCTGCGACCTGCTCATTACGAATGAGCTGCACTACCAACTGTGCTACACAAGCATATCCAAAAGATATAACACATTATACCGCATTTTGTAAGCGATGTCAAGAGAAAATCCGATAATTTATGAAAAAGCGGACAGTATGGCAGCTGTCCGCTTCGGAGTTTTATACAATAAAAGATATCAGGTTCTTCTTTCCCTGAGCTTCAGAGTGCCTGCCTTTACCGCACGGCAGTAGTCCATAACATCGTTGAACTTTTCTGGGGACTCAACTCCGCCGCCGAACCATCTGGTCGTGGTACTGTGAGCGTCCGAGCCTGCGGTCACGGGGAGATCGTACCACTTGGCATACTCAGCCGCACGATGATTGAAGTCGCTGTCCTTAGGGTGGGAGGCGTTGATTATCTCCACCGCATCGGTGAAATGGGGACAGTGGGTGGTGCAGTGAATGTAATCGCGGTCCCTGAACGGGTGAGCCTGAACCACGAAAGCTCCGCAGGAGCGGGCATATTCAAGAAAGCGCCACAGCTCCATATCCAGTATGCCCTCGTTCTTTTTCAGCCACTGCTTGTCAAGACCGTATATAAGATAGTCGGAACCGCCGTCGCCGAACTCTATGCCGAAAAATACGTCCAGACCTATCTCGTCGCCCCTTGCCTTGGCGTGCTCGTAGCCCTTGCAGTAAAGCTCCACACGCTCTTCCCACGGCAGATCATGGGGTACGGAGCTGTTTCCGTTGAAAAAATGGTCGGTGATGATTATTCCCGTATAGCCCTCCGCCTTATATTTGTCAGCCATCTGAACGGCAGTGCACTCGGCGCAGTCGCTTGCTTCGGAGGTGTGCATATGTGTTTCGTAGATATACATTAGAACCGTTCCTTTCAGTTTTCCTCAGGGTGCAGTTTTTTGTGTTCCTTTTCAAGCTCGTCCATAAGCTCGGTAAGGGTCATCTTCCGGTTGCAGGCGGTGACAGCTGCTTTCAGCGGGATATTTCCCAGTCCCGATGCACGCATGGAATCAAGCACCTTGTTGAGCTGCTTGCCGTCTATGCAGGAGAATATGACGCATCTGCCCTCACGCTCCAGCTTTTCGCCGCATGATGAAAAGCCCGAAAAGCCTGCAAGATAGCCCACCTTTTCACAGGCGCAGTCATGTGGAAGTTCGTTTATTCCTATTTTCAGCGGCTGTGCGCAGGAGCGGAACTTGTCTGTGTCCTCCGATCCGAAGCCGTAAAGAAGTATCTGAGCCTTGGGTGCGTTCATTATCCTTGATCTCATAAGCCTTTCCTTTCATGCTCAACAGATTTTGTAACCGAAATGTAATCTTCTGTATCTCCTTTGTTACTGTATTATAGCACATTTTTTATTGACTTTACAGCGGATAAATGTTAAAATTTAAATACAAAGCGGAATGACCCTCAATATCCGTAATACGGCGTGATTCAGGGAATCACAGCGTGTGGCGGAGGCAGGATCGTCCGCTAAAAAAACATATTTAAGGAGGAATATCTATGTCATCTGCTAAGAAGCTCAGATCAGCTGTCGCTCTTCTTCTGACACTGGTCCTGACACTTACAATGTTCACCTTCCCCGCAAGCGTATCCGCTCTGGGACTGAGCAAGACAAGCATAACGCTTACCAAGGGCTATGCGACCACTCTTACAGTTACTGGTGCAAACGGCGCATCTGTTTCATGGTCGTCCTCCGATAAGACTGTTGCAAGCGTATCAAGCGCAGGCAAGGTAATCGGAAAGAGCGTAGGCACCGCAACCATTTACGCAAATGTAAACGGCACAAAGCTTTCATGCCGCGTAAAGGTAGTAGGCGGAAAGCTTGCTTTAAGCTCCAAGAACGTTACCCTGGACGAAGGCGAGTCCAAGTACATCACAGTAAGAGCCAAGGGCTCCCACGGTCTTAAGGTAGTTGCAGGCGATAAGAGCATCGTCGGTACAAGCTGGGTAAAGCCTTGGAAGAAAGATGATATCCGTCTCAAGCTTACAGGCAAGGCTTCCGGTTCCACAACCGTAAAGATCTATCTTACAAAGTATCCCGAGGTTTACACCACCATCAACGTTACAGTAGGCGACGGCAATGCTGTTCTTCTCACAAGCCAGTCTTCCGTTTCCACCAAGATCGATACCACAGCTTCTCTCGTTATCTACAGCGACAAGGACAATTCCGTTAACTACACTCTGTCCGACAAAACCGTTGCAAGCGTGACCGAGGGCAAGTGGAAGGATCACTACTGCACACTTACCATCAAGGGCCTCAAGTCCGGCACAACCACCCTTACACTTACCCGCAAGGATAAGACTTCCGTAAAGAAGACTGTTTACATCACAGTTTCAGGCTCAGGCTACTACACCATTTCCACCACACAGCCTGCAAAGCTTACTTCCACCGATACTATCTACAAGTGGACAGACCCCAACACCAAGGTAACAAAGTATATGCTCCTTCCCTACGGCTATGACGCAGCTAAGGTAAATACACTTGTTGCTCAGGACAGCGGCGTTTACTCCTATTATGTAGTATATGACGCATCTCCCAAGCAGAAGGCATACGGCGATACCGTCAAGTCTTTCAACACAACAGTTAACAGCGCTACTGCTGTAAGATACGTTCTCGTTCCCAAGAACTACGACGTTCCCTCTTACAACACCGCTGTTGCAAACTACACCAAGAAGTTTGAGTACTGGACCATCTACAACACCAGCCCCGAGAACTACAAGCTCCTTTACACCGATATCGTAAAGAGCTGGACAAGAAATCTCAACGGCGTTCAGACTACCAGATACGTACTTCTCCCCATGAACTACAGCGAAGTAAGACTTAACGAGCTTATCGCTTCCGACTCAGGTTCTTCCGCTGACGGTTACTACACTGTAAGCACAACTCAGCCTGCATTCAAGGTTTCCACTGACCAGGTCATCACATTCCAGGCAATGGTAAACAACAACTACGTAACACTCTTTATCCTCGTTCCCCAGAATTACGATGAAGCAAGAGTAAACGACGCTATCGCAACCTATACAGGCAAGTTTGAGTACTGGAAGGTTTACACCATCGCTCCCACAAAGCAGCTTGCATATGATGTTATCCAGACATGGACAAAGGTAGTTGATTCTCAGACCACCACCAGATATATGCTTCTGCCCACAGGCTATGATGAGGCTCTCTTCCAGCAGTACAAGAGCCAGGATCTTTCCACCTCTTCTTCCGCATACTACACCGTTTCCACTGCATACCCCACACTTCTCGCTTCCACCGATCAGGTATGGATGTGGTACAACAAGAAGCAGAACGTTACCAAGTATATGCTTCTCCCCGCAAACTTCGATGTTCTCAAGAGAAATGAGATCATCTACAAGGATACAGGCGTATTTGATTACTACACCATTTACTCCACCGTACCCACCAAGCAGCTCGATACTGATCAGGTCCTCGTTGCAAGCTACAACGGCGGAACAGTTTATATGCTGGTTCCCCAGAACTACGATCAGGACAAGGTAAACAAGGGTCTTGCAGGTCTTTACGTTTCATAATGTATCGTTCATTATGAACTGACCAAATAATAACAGGCGCACAGTCTGAGGGCTTAGTTCCACGGACTGTGCGCTTTTTTGCTGCTGGGCTGTTTTTCGCCCACAAAATGTGGTATAATATAATTATATGAAAGGGGGTAAGAGCTACGGACAGGACTTATATCGCAATAGACCTAAAATCATTCTATGCCAGCGTGGAATGTATCGAGCGCAGTCTCAACGCTCTTACCACAAACCTTGTTGTTGCCGATGAGAGCCGCACCGAAAAGACTATCTGCCTGGCAGTATCGCCCACTATGAAAGCCTACGGTCTCCCGGGGCGTGCAAGGCTTTTTGAGGTAATACAGAAGATAAACGAGGTGAACCGCAAAAGGCAGTACAGCGCTCCCCAGTGCAAATTCACAGGCAGCTCATACGACAGCACCGAGCTTGCAGCACACCCTGAGCTGTCGGTGGATTACATCATCGCTCCGCCAAGAATGGCGCATTACATGAAGTACAGCACAAGGATATACAAGATATATCTGAAATACATCGCTCCCGAGGACATACACGTTTACTCCATTGACGAGGTTTTCATGGACGTGACCAATTATCTGGCTACCTACCATATGACCCCCAGAGAGCTTGCCATGAAGATGATACAAGATGTCCTTGAAGAAACCGGCATCACAGCCACCGCAGGCATAGGTACAAATCTGTATCTTTGCAAGATAGCCATGGATATTGTGGCAAAGCATATCCTTGCCGATGAAAACGGCGTCAGAATTGCGGAGCTTGATGAGAAAAGCTACCGCCGTATGCTGTGGGATCACCGCCCTCTGACGGATTTCTGGCGGGTGGGGCCGGGGTATGCCAAAAAGCTTGAAGCAAACTACATCATGACCATGGGGGATATTGCCCGCTGTTCTATCAAAAACGAGGACTTCCTCTACAGGCTTTTCGGAGTGAATGCGGAGCTGCTCATCGACCACGCATGGGGATATGAGCCGTGTACAATCGACGAGATAAAGGCATATCGCCCTGCCGTCAACAGCATTTGTTCGGGTCAGGTGCTCCAGTGCGCCACGGATTTCAGGACCACACGCATCATCATCAGGGAAATGGCGGATATGCTTGCCCTTGACCTGCTGGAAAAGGGGCTTGTTACAGATCAGCTGGTGCTGACCGTGGGCTATGACAAGGAAAATCTCTCCGACCCCGAGCGCCTAAAGCATTACAAGGGCGAAGTGACCGTTGACCGATACGGCAGAAAAACGCCCAAGCATGCTCACGGCACTATAAATCTGAACAGGCACACATCTTCCGCAAAGCTTCTGATAAGTGCCGCAACGGAGCTTTTTGAGCGGATATCCGATGAAGCTCTGCTGTCAAGGCGGCTGAACATCACCGCAAATCACGTTATCCATGAGGGCGATGTGTCTGAGGAAAATGAGCTTGTTCAGCTGGACTTTTTCTCCGATTTTTCTGCCGATGAGGCAAAGCGTGAAGCAGAGGAAAAATCTCTTGAACGTGAAAAAAGCAGGCAGAAAGCCATACTTTCCATAAAAAACAGATACGGCAAGAACGCCATTGTCAAGGGCATGAACCTGCAGGAGGGCGCTACCGCCATGGAGCGCAACAGGCAGATAGGCGGACATAAGGCATAAAATTTTCCTCTCCGAATATACTTATATGATTATACTCGGAGAAAGGAAGATATTATGGGACTGACCTTTTCAAGCACCGGCAAAAGCCTTGCTTCGGATAATGACAACAGCTGCGGCGGGCTGAATATTGCTCTGGCAGGGAACCCAAATGTGGGCAAATCAACGGTTTTCAACGCCCTCACGGGAATGAACCAGCACACGGGAAACTGGACGGGCAAGACCGTTTCCACAGCCCGTGGAAAGTGCCTGCGTGGGGGAGTTGACATGACCCTCACCGACCTGCCCGGCACATATTCCCTTATGGCTCACTCGGCGGAGGAGCAGGTGGCACGGGATTATATCTGCTTCGGCGGCACTGACGGCGTTATCGTGGTCTGCGATGCGTCATGCCTTGAACGTAACCTTAATCTTGTGCTTCAGGTCATTGAGATAACGCCCCGTGTTATCGTGTGCGTGAACCTGCTGGACGAAGCGGCTAAAAAGAAGATAACCGTTGATACGAAAAAGCTTGAAGAGCTGCTGGGCGTGCCTGTTTGCGGCGTTATTGCACGAAATGACAGCGGACTTGATGAAATGCTCATGCGCACCGATGATATGCTGTCGGCTGAGGAAAAAAGCCCACTTGTTTATTATGGCGAGGCGGCTGAAAGGGCGATAGAAATTATGAGCGGCGCCCTTGCGGAGCTGCTTGGCGGAAAAATATCCCTGAGATTTGCGGCTCTGCGTATCCTTGAGCGGTGCGACGACCTTATAACTGCCATTGACAGTATGTGCTGCGGCGAGCTGAAAAGATCTCTCAGCGACAGCGATACCGACATCGGAAAGGCTTATGCGGAAGCGGTCAGGATACTGGAGGATGACGGAATAGATACCGCCGCTCTCCGTGATATGTCGGTAACACGCATAGTCCTTACCGCCGAGCAGATCGCAGAGCAGGCGGTCACAAGAGAAATCCCCGATTACTACGAGCGTGACAGGCGGATAGACGCAGTGCTTACCCACAGGATATGGGGTCTGCCTGTGATGCTGCTCATGCTCATGGTCGTCTTTTACATAACCATAGCGGGGGCAAATTATCCCTCACAATGGCTGTCGGAAGCCTTTGCTTCGCTGGGTGACGTTCTCAGGAACGGACTGAGGGCGCTTTCATCACCACAGTGGCTTGAAAGCGTGCTTATAGACGGCATATACTGCGTGCTTACATGGGTCACTTCCGTAATGCTGCCGCCGATGGCGATATTTTTCCCCATGTTCACTCTGCTGGAGGACGTGGGCTATCTGCCACGGGCGGCGTTCAATCTGGATAAATATTTCAGCCGCTCCAAAGCCTGCGGAAAGCAGGCACTTACAATGGCAATGGGGCTTGGCTGCAACGCCGCAGGAATTACGGGGTGCAGGATAATCGACTCGCCGAGAGAGCGGCTCATAGCAGTGCTCACAAATAACTTCATGCCTTGTAACGGAAGATTTCCTGCGCTCATAACGGTCATAGCCGTGTTCTTTGCTGCGGGCACATCGGGGGCTGTGAGCGCCGCTATGCTTACTGGGATAATAGTTCTGGGTGCAGCGCTGACATTTCTGTGGTCACGTATCCTGTCGGGGACGGTCCTGAAAGGTATGCCCGCTTCCTTTGCCCTGGAGCTTCCGCCATATCGCCGCCCGCAGATAGGAAAGGTGCTGGTGCGCTCGCTTTTTGACAGAACTATCTTTGTGCTGGGCAGAGCGGTCACAGTGGCAGCTCCTGCGGGGCTTGTAATATGGCTTATGGCAAACCTGCAGGTGGGGGACAGCACCGTGCTTGCGGTATGCGCAGAGTTTCTTGACCCGCTGGGGCGGTTTTTCGGCATGGACGGCGCAATAATCCTTGCATTTATTCTGGGATTTCCCGCAAATGAAATAGTCGTGCCGATAATGCTCATGATATATATGGGTCAGAGCACGCTTACCGAGGCAGGGGACACGGCGATGCTTGCGGATATTCTGGGACAGAACGGCTGGACATGGGTAACGGCGCTGTGTGTAATGGTATTCATGCTCTGCCATTTCCCATGCTCCACATCATGCCTTACCATAAAAAAAGAAACAGGCTCATGGAAATGGACACTGGCAGCAATGGCGATACCCACAGTGACGGGGCTTCTGCTCTGCTGCATTATTTCATGGACTGCAAAAATATTCGGGGTCATATAATAACAGCGGCTTGCAATCATAAACTGCAAGCCGCTGCTTTTGCGGCGTGTCGCCGCAGCCATCCCGTTGGAATATTTTGTATAAAACATTTTGTTTGCGGCTCGGTAACGTTAGCTTGAGAAAGCCATACAAATCACGATTTTGCGGCGTGTCGCCACAGCCATCTCGTTGGAAGATTTTGCATAAAACATTTCATTTGCAGCTCGGTAACGTTAGTTTGAGAAAGCCGTCAAATTGAAATTTTCCCGTTAGACATACCCTTATTTCTCATATTCATCTTTTAATATTGAATAATATAATCTTCCAATATATTTATCATCTATAAAGAAGCTGTCTCTCAATGTACCTTCATATGTAAAACCACATTTTTCAATAACTCTTTTTGATGCACTGTTAATCGTCATTGTGCATATCTGAACTTTATGTAATTTGATTTTTTCAAATCCATATGCAATAATCGCCTTTGTTGCTTCTGTTGCAAGACCATTGCACTGAAAATGCGAACCTATACAATATTCTATCTCCGCAAAGTTATTCTTACTGTCAACAAGGTAGAATGCTATTTGACCTATGCACTCTTCTGATAATTTATCTATTACAGCCCAGCGATAATAGTCTTGTTTTTCATACGATCCGATATATTTATCAAGAAGATCCTTTACTTCTGATTCCGTTGTGTAAACCGGTTCACGATATAAAGATTGAATCTTTTTATCAGCAATCCAGTTTTTTCGCATTGACGCATTATCTGAGTATTCAAATCTGCGAAGAATTAATCTTTCTGTTTCTATTGTATTAGTACCAATATGTGTAAGCATTTTTCTTTTCTCCATATTCCGATTTGTCGAGCGGCTGCCCCGACCTATTTTATACATTATACCATACCCGCAGCAATATTACAAGGATTTATGAAGCAGTAAAAAAATCACAGTACCCGTTATGAGTGCTGTGAGAGTGATTTGCGGCGACACACCGATAATCTCAAAATTGATATTTCTTCAAACTAACGTTACCGAGCCGCAAATGAGAGGTTTATTTCTGAATGTCCTGACGAGGTGGCAGCGGCGACACGCCGCCGTTTCATTATCCGATATATCCGAGATATTTCATCAGGAATATCCAGAAAGTAAGTGTTACCGAGGAAAGCAGGGTTGTGGCGGCAATAACACTTGACGTAAGTACGCCGTCGTTCTTCATGTTCTTCGCCATGATGTAGCAGGAGGGAGTGGTGGGAGAACCCAGCATTACAACCAGCGCCAGCATCGCTTCTCCGCTGAATCCTGCCTTTACTGCGGCAAATATGAACACCGCAGGGATTACGATAAGCTTTATCAGGCAGCAGACTATTGTGGGCTTTATCTTTGCAATAGCCTTTTTGCCCTCAAAGGAAGCACCTATAACGATAAGCGAAAGGGGCGTTGCCATTACCGAAAGGTTGCTGAGCGTTTTGGAGAACATAACGGGCATATAGTCGTATATCCTTATCAGCGAGCCTATGCAGCCTGCGATTATTCCAAGTATTATCGGGTTTGTGATAATGCCTATCGCTGCCTTTTTCAGCTTGGATCTCTTGTCGGTGTCAAGCTGAGCGTCCTCCGCTTCGAATGTGAGGACTGTAACGGCGTAGATGTTGTACAGCGGCACGCAGCCTATGATTATCATTGGCATAAGTCCCGTGCTGTTGTAGATGTTTTTCATAAATGCAAAGCCCATTACCGCAACGGAGCTTCTGTAAGCCGCCTGAACGAATGCGCCGATGATGCTCTTGTCCTTGATGAAAAGCCTTGCGCCTATCCATATTGCGGCGAACATCACCGTTGTGATGACTGCGCTGAAAAGTACCAGCTTGCCGTCAAAGGAATCGGCAATATTTGTTTGTGAAAGGTCAGAAAATATCATTACGGGCAGGCAGATCTTAAAAATGAACTTGTTTGCGGCGGATATGAACCCCTCGTTGAACATTCCCATTCTGTTGAGCACATAGCCTATGACTATGACCAGAAATACGGGAACTGTTGCGTTAAGGCTGTATATCAAGCTTTCCGTAAATATCACCTCAATCCATAGTAAAACCGTTGTACAGACGGCTGTAGATGCCGCCCTGTGCCATAAGCTCATCGTGAGTGCCCTGCTCGGCGATGCCGTTTTCGGTGAGCACGAATATCACGTCCGCATTTTTTACGGTGGTGAGCCTGTGGGCTACGGTTATGGTCGTTCTGCCCTTTGCCAGGCGTTCCAGCGACTTCTGCACGATAAACTCGCTTTCGTTATCCAGTGCGGAGGTGGCTTCGTCAAGGATAAGCACGGGAGGATTTTTCAGGAATACCCGTGCAATGGAGATCCTCTGCTTCTGACCGCCCGAAAGCTTAACTCCACGCTCGCCCACATATGTGTCGTATCCGTCGGGGAGCGAGCTGATGAACTCGTCGGCGCCTGCAAGCTTTGCGGCTTCTATGATATCGTCCCTTGAAGCATTTTCGGCGCCGTAGACAATGTTTTCCGCCACTGTTCCGCTGAACAGGTAAACGTCCTGCTGGACAACGCCTATGTTCTTTCGCAGGGATTTTATTGTAACATCTCTTACATCATGACCGTCAACCGTGACCTTTCCCTCGGTAACGTCATAAAAGCGGGGGATAAGGTTGCAGAGCGTTGTTTTTCCGCCGCCCGACTGACCTACCAGAGCCGCATGGGAGCCTGCCTTTATTTTCAGGTCAAGCCCCGAAATAACGGCGGTGTCGCTGTCGGAATAATGAAATCCCACATTCTCGAATGCAATATCGCCCTTTACGTTTGCAAGCTCCAGGGCATTTTCCTTGTCGGTAATGTCAGGCTCAACGTCCATGACCTCGAAAAATCTGTCAATGCCCGTCATACCTCTCTGGAACTGTTCAGTGAACTCCACTATCCTGCGGATAGAGGCAAGAAGTGTGGAAGCGTACAGCAGATATGCCGTAAGGTCGGCGGGGGATATCTCTCGCTTCATCATAAAATAGCTGCCCAGCGCCACGACTATGATGTACATTATTCCGTCAAAGGCACGGGTGGAGCAGTTGAAAGCGCCCATATATTTGTAGCTCTGCTTTTTGATGTCAAGGAACCTGCTGTTGTCCTTTTCAAACTTTTCCACCTCGGTGTCCTCACGTCCGAAGGACTTTACCACACGTATTCCCAGCAGACAGTCCTCGGTGCGTGCGTTTATCTCGCCCAGCTGTGCCCTCTGCGAGCGGAACACCTTTCTCATGCTGCCGTTGAACTTGATGGAAATGACTATCATCACTGGCATTGCCGCAAACATTATCAGCGTCAGGGGAACGTTCATGGTGCAGAGTATGGCAAAGGAGGAAACTATCTTCAAGCCTGCAATGAAAAATTCCTCGGGGCAGTGGTGGGAAAATTCCGTTACATCAAACAGGTCGGAGGATATCCTTGCCATTATCTGACCTATCTTTGTGTTGCTGTAGTAGGCAAAGGAAAGCTTCTGGAGATGTGCGAACAGGTCGGAGCGCATATCCGTCTCGATCTTTGCGCCTGTGATGTGACCAACGCTGCTCATGAAATAATAGGCGGCGCAGTCGGCGGCACGCAGTACCACATACAGCAGGGTTATTTTAATGATAATTGTAAGCGTAAGCCCCTCAATGTCGTTTATGCCCATATTGGTAAGGTAGCGGACCATAAGCGGCAGGACTATCTCGCAGATGCTTGTTATGCCTGCGCAGAAAAGGTCAAGCACGATAAGCGGCAGATATTTTTTATAATATGGCAGGAAACGCCGCAGGTTCCCTTTTTTGGCGGTTTGTGGCATATGATACTCCTTTTAAAAATCAATCTAAAAAATCAATCGACCGCCCCATAGGGAACGGCCGATGAATAGCTTTGGTAAAATGACTGAATTACAGGAAAAGTGCAGTAACTGTCAGGTCGTGGGTAACGTTGCTGAAATCGGTGTCCCAGCCGATAAAGGTCTGACCCCTGCTGTTGATGGTGGGGGAGACGGGGGCAACTGCGCTGCTTCCTGCGGAAACTGTAACGGGATATGAAACTCCGTCAACCACGAATGTAACAGTGTAGGTTGTGGCGCTTGTGTCGGTAGTGCTTCCGTCGGGAACGAGAATTGCGGTGATGGTGCAGTTCTCGGTGATATTATCGGGTGAGCGGTCCCAGCCCATAAATACGTAGCCCGGGATATTTACCGCAGGGAGAACAGCGGAGCCTCCGTATGCTACCTGCTGAGTGGTCGCATTGCCGTTTACCACAACGGTAACGGTGAACATTCTTGAATCGGAAGTTGTGGTTTCGGTGGTATCAAAGGTAACGGAGGTAGATGCGGTGGTAACGGAAGCATCGTCCTCGAATATTGCGGAAATGGTGGTCTCCTCAGTGATATTGGTGAAGGAGCCGTCCCAGCCGACAAATCTCTTGCCCTCGACTACAGGGTCGGCAGGCTGAGTTGCATTGCCGCCGTAAGGAACTTCCTGCATTGTTATCTCATCATCGATGATGACATAAACGGTTATCATCTTGCCGCTGGCGGTGGAAGTGGTCTGTGCGGTGGTCTGGGGAGCCTGAGTTGTGGCTGCGGTTGTAGTAGTGTAGGCAGTAGTTGTCTGAGCGGGTGTGGTGGTTGTAACGGTCGTTTCCTCGGAGGGGATAGTGGTCTCTTCGGTCTCGGAGGTCTCGGAAACGGTGGTTACTGTTGTTTCCTCGGTAACGCTTTCCTCGGGAACCTCAGGCTCATCAGCGGGAGCCTCTGTGGGAGCAGCGTCATAAGCAGCCTTTATTTCGGCAGCTGTGAACGAAAGCATTCCGTCGTGGAATGCGGATATGGTCAGCAGCTCCTTTAAGGTGTCTGCATTGTAGGCAGAAAGGTCAGTTTTGATATTAAGATACTCAAATGAGGGAACATCGCCGCTGCTTACTACCTTTGCGCTGAGACCCTCGCCCAGTACCTCGGGGGACTGGAGCTTCATGCCGTCTCTGTCAACGGCGTTGCCCAGTGCATCATAAAGCTGTATCTCGGAAGCTCCGCCGAAGGAAGCAGCCAGAGTGGTTGTTGTGCCCTCGCCCAGCTCATATGCTATCCTCATAGCAGCGTCCTTTGTGGTAACGGAAGCGCTGGCGGTGCGGATAATGATATTCTTCTTGGACTTGTTGAGTGCGCTTACCATTACCGAACCTCTGTTAAGGTAAAGCTCGTCATCGGACTTGCCAGTGTATTTGCCTGTGGCAAGCACCTGAGTTGCAGGTTCAAGAACTATGTAGTTCTGGTCGTAATTGTCACGGGTGCGGTAGATAAGTGTGCATGAGCCGCCTGCGTTTGACGGGATGCTTGCGGGGGCCGAAGGACGACGTGACCCGGATAGTTTCCTTGATGGGCTGGATGAGCGAAAGAGCCGGGTAGAGCGACGGTTCCTTGAGCAGTTCCGGCGT
>ERZ860322.1139-NODE-1139-length-16309-cov-4.615602_pt1 | contig 16309 bp, 15 predicted proteins | sample MGYA00509979_ERZ860322 | MGnify/ENA primary metagenome ERZ860322 (study PRJEB30046, sample SAMN00715217) | human gut metagenome | study: EMG produced TPA metagenomics assembly of the A metagenome-wide association study of gut microbiota in type 2...
CTACGCCGGTTCCGTCGTCCAAAACGAACTTTAAGAGCTTTTTGGACTTCTTCACGGCTTCGCATTCCTTGACCTTCACGGCACGGAAATCGCTCTTGGAGAAGGTGTCAAAATCCACCTGATCCTGGAACAGTGGCTCGATCTGAACATTGGAAAAATCGATTTTTTCCTCCACAACCGGAGCCGCCTGAGCAGCCGCCGCAGGAGCCGAAACTTCCTTGGAACCCTTCTTGTCAGAGTCCAGCGGCTTCATTGTCGGGAAGAGGATCACGTCGCGGATGGAATCGGTGCCGCAGAGCATCATGGCACAGCGGTCGATGCCGAAGCCCAGACCGCCCGTCGGGGGCAGGCCATACTCGAGCGCCATGACGTAATCTTCGTCCATCATGTCGGCCTCGTCGTCGCCGTTGGCGCGCTTTTCCGCCTGCGCCTTGAAGCGCTCGTACTGATCCATCGGGTCGTTGAGCTCGGTGAAGGCGTTGCCCATCTCGCAGCCGCAGACGAACATCTCGTAGCGCTCGGTGAGGTACGGGTCAGACGGGCTGCGCTTGGCAAGGGGGCTGACCTCGACGGGGTACATCGTGATGAAGGTCGGCTGAATGAGCGTTTCCTCGACCTTCTGATCGAAGGTCTCATACAGGGCGTTGCCCCAGGTCTTGTCCACGCCGTCCATATCAACGCCAACGCTCTTGGCAAGCGCAACAGCTGCCTCAGCGTCGCCTTCGATGGCCATGAAGTCTGCGCCGGTCACATTCTTGACGGCCTCCGCCATCGTAAGGCGCTTCCAGGACGGGGTCAGGTCGATGTCCTGGCCGAGCCACTGGAGCTGATAGGTGCCGAGAATTTCCTTCGCCGCGCCGGAGAGGATCCCTTCGAGAATATCCATCATGCCGTCGAGGTTCGTGAACGCCTGATACAGCTCGCAGGTGGTGAACTCAGGGTTGTGCTTGGTGTCCATACCCTCGTTGCGGAAGATGCGGCCGACCTCGTACACGCGCTCCATACCGCCGACGATCAGGCGCTTCAAGTGCAGCTCGGTCGCGATGCGCATATACATGTCGATATCAAGGGTATTGTGGTGCGTGATGAAGGGGCGCGCGTTCGCGCCGCCCGCGATGGGACTCAGCACCGGCGTTTCGACCTCCATAAAGCCGAGGGAGTCGAGATAACGGCGCAGGTAGGCGACAAACTTCGAGCGGATCTCGAAGTTGCGCTTGGACTCGGGGTTGATGATGAGGTCAACATAGCGCTGACGGTAGCGCGCTTCCTTGTCGGTCAGACCGTGGTACTTCTCCGGCAGCGGGCGCAGGGACTTGGAGAGCAGCGTGATCGTCTTCGCGCGCACGCTCATCTCGCCGCGCTGGGTGCGGAACACCTCACCGTCGACGCCGACAATATCGCCGATGTCGTACTTCTTGAAGCGGTTGTACTCCTCTTCATCCATCTCGTCCTTGCGGGCGTAGAGCTGGATGCGGCCGGACTTGTCCTGCAAATCGCAGAAGCTGACCTTGCCCATGCCGCGCTTGCTCATCAGGCGGCCCGCGATGCGGACCTCGCTGCCCTCAAGCGCGTCGAAGTTGTCCTTGATGTCCTGGGCGTGATGCGTCACATCAAACTTGGTTTCCTGGAAGGGATCGCGGCCCTCGGCGCGAAGCGCTGCGAGCTTGTCGCGGCGCACCTGGAGGATCTCGCTCAGGTCCTGCTCGACAGCCGCGGTGTTCTGGTTTCTTTCTTCAGCCATGGTGTTTTTACTCCTACTCTATATCAATACAGCTTAGCGTTCGATCTTGACGACGCGGTAAACGATGGTGCCGACGGGGGCGTCCACGCTGACCTCGTCTCCCTCTTTTGCGCCCATGAGCGCCTTGCCGAAGGGGGAATCCTCGGAGATGGCGTGGTGCATGGGGTCTGCCTCCTGCGAGCCGACAACCTTGTACTCAGGCATCTCGCGGCCGGTCTTTACGTCTGCAACCGTCACGCGGCAGCCGATGCCGACAGCGTTGGTGCCTGCGTCGCTCTCGTCGACGATGACGGCGTGCAGCAGGATATCCTCGACCTCAGCGATGCGGGAGTACAGCTTGCCCTGCTCGTTCTTCGCTTCATCATATTCGCTGTTTTCGCTCAGGTCGCCGAAGCCGCGCGCCTCCTTGATGAGATCCGCCACTTCCTGTTCACGCACGGTTTTGAGGTAGGTAAGCTCGTTTTGCAGCTCTTCCTTGCGCTCCGCGCTCATCTTGTACTCTTTTTTCATATTGAGATCGTTCCTTTCTTTCGCGCCGACGGAACATGTGCGGCGCGCACACGAATACCATTTTAGCGAAACAATTATAGTAATTTCGTTCCGTCTTGTCAAGGCAGGTTTGCAGTTTCCCCCGCTTTGGGCAGAAATTTCACATCTTTCACCCAAATTTCGTCGGCGCGGCGGACAAGCGCGGCATACAGCGCGCAGATCAGCTGGTTTTGATCCCAGTCCGGCGCCGCATCTTCGATCTCCGCCGCCCCGTATTCCACCTTGAGCAGCGCTTCGGCAAGCGGCAGCACCGCGCCGAAGGGCGGCGGCACATCGTCAAAGCAGACTGCAAGGTCAGAGGCAAGGTGGTCGCCCCGCTGTACCTCGTAGACACTTGCGCCGCAGTCCCAGCGCAGCGAGCGCGCGATGCGCTCCTGCCCCGGCGTGCAGAGCGACAGATAGCGCACGTCCCTTGCAAGCTCACGCGCCGCCGCTTCGAGCGCCGCGCTCGGCGCGGCGGAAAGCAGCGCAATGCGCGCACATTCCGGGCGCAGCCCTCGCTGCGCCATCGCGCAGCGAACGATCTCCGCCGCCTTTGTCATGCGCAGCGGCTGCTCGGGCGGCGGAGCGATGCCCAAGCGCGCAAATACGCTCTCGCAGGGGTAGTCCTTTGGAAATACGGCATAGCGCACACGGCGCCATTTCAGATATTTTGCCGCGCGACGCGCCGAAAGGCGCGCCGCCATTCCCTCTCCGCGCGCAATATACACCGCGCAGAAGCGCACGCCGCACAGCGTGCGCGCGCCGTTTTTCTCCCCCGCGTCCCGATAGCTGACCAAACCCAACAACCTTCGTCCCTCCCGCAAAAAAAGCTCCCCGCCAATATATGGCGGGGAGCGATTGCGTTATGCGCTTACCAACCCTTGATGTAGTTGGTGAGGTAGTTGAGCGGGTTGACGATCTTGCCGTTTTCGGTGATCTCGAAATGCAGGTGCGGGCCGCTGCTCACACCGGTCGTGCCGGTAATGCCGACGACCTGCCCCTGGGCAACATAGTCGCCCACGCTGACCGAGCGGGAGGACAGGTGCTGATAGGTCGTGGTGTTGCCGCTGCCGTGGCTCACGACAACGTAGTTGCCGCGGTACTTGTTGTACGCCGAGATGATAACGGTACCCGCCTTGGCGGCGACGGCCTGCCGCGTGTAGCCCACGCGGCCGATGTCGATGCCCGCGTGGTTCGTCGACGCGCCCGCGATGCCCGTGTAGCGCGCGCCGAGCGGCGAGGTGATGTATCTGCTTGAGCACGGCCAGATGTAGCCGCCCAGAGTCGCGGTGGTATCGCCGTTCTTGGCGGCAAGCTCTCTCGAAAGGCGGACGATCTCCGCCTGCTGGCGCTCCATCGCCGCGTCCTTTTCCGAAAGGACCTGCTTGTACTGCGCCTCGTTCGCCTTGAGGTCGGCAAGCACCTTTTCCGCCGCCGCGCGCTGGGTGTTCAGCTCGTTCTTTTTGGTCACGAGCGTTTCCTTGGCGGTCTGCTGCTCGGCAAGCGACGCTTCAAGCGATGCCTTCTTCTGCTCGATCTGCTCGCGCAGGGCACGCAAATCGTCGATGACCTTCTGGTCGCTGTCCATGATCTCGCTGATGAAGTCCATGGCGCTCAAAAGGTCGGAAAAGCTTGCCGAGTCGAACAGCACCGACCAGTAGGACACCGTGCCGCGCTCTTCCATTGAGCGCACACGCTCGCAGAACTTTTCGTACTGGCGCGCCTCTTCCTCTTCGTTCTCGCGGATCTCCTGCTCGGTCTGCGTGATCAGCGTCTCATACTCGCTGATGAGCGACTCAACGCCCTTGATCTCCGACTGAAGCAAGTTGATCTGCTTGTCGATGTTCTCCTTCTGCGCAAGGGCCGCGCTCTTGTCGTTCTGGATGGACTTGAGCTCCTTTTCCAGCTGCGACTTTTCCGAGTTCATACCGCTGAGCTCGTCTTTGAGCTTGTCGATATCCGCCTGCGTAACAGCGGAGGCGTCCTGCACCAGGGAAAGCGGTGTCAACTCCGTCAGCGTCAGCGACGCGAAGACGGCCAGCACCAGGAGGATGCGTGCGATCTTTTTTCTGCTCATCGTCCGCCTCCCTCACACGTGCAGGAACTTGCGGATAGCCGTCAGGCTGCCACCCACACCGATCAGGATACCGGCGGCGGCAAAGATCGCAGCCACGGGCCGCCAGATCGACGTAAAGTCGACGATCGTCAACAGCTGCAGCCGGTCGGACATCGCAAGGCTCTTTGCGACCGATTCATACAGCAGCCACTGCAAGCCAAAGCCCAGCACCGCGCTGAGAAGGCCGATCATAAAGCCCTCGTACACAAACGGCCAGCGGATGAAGCCGTTCGTCGCGCCGACCATCTTCATAATGGCGATCTCGTCGCGGCGGTCGAATGTCGTGAGCTTGATGGTATTCGAGATGATGAAGACCGACACGAGCAGCAAAATGGCAATGAGCGCGATGCACACTACGCTCGCAACATTTCGCAGCGTGATAAAGCCGCCCGCGATGTCTTCGTCCACGCGGACATTGGCAACGCCTTCGACATTGTCGAAGATATCCTGCGCAGTCTTGCCGGAAATGCTCAGATCGTCAACATAGACAGCGTAGCGGTCGCGCAGAATTTCGGGGTCAAGGTTCTGGAACATGTTGTCCCCCTCGTAACGCGCCTCAAAGGACTTCATCGCCTCTTCCTTGCTGATGAAGACACATTCTTTCACATTGTCACGCTGCTCAATGGCGCGGCCCACGGCCTTGGTCTGCGCATCATCGCAGCTCTCGTCCACGAAGGCGAGAATCTCATACTCGCTTTCAAGCTGCTGGAGCTGCACCTGCGCGTTATACGCCACGAGCGAAAACGTCCCCATGACCACAAGGCAGGCCACCGTGATGCCCACCGCCGCAAAGGACATGAAGCCGTGCGAGAACATGTTGCGCATGCCCTCGCCGAAAAAGTAAGTAAAATCGTGTTTGCGCATAGCCTTACCTCGCGTTGTAGCCGACGCCGTCAACATCGCTCATGATGAGTCCCTGGTCGAGCGTGATGACGCGTTTTCTGAACTGGTTGACAAGATCCTTCTCGTGTGTGACGACGACCATCGTCGTGCCGAGCTGATTGATGCGCTCCAAAAGGCGCATGATCTCCAGTGAGCGCGCGGGGTCCAGGTTGCCCGTCGGCTCGTCGGCGATGATGGTGCTCGGGTTGTTGATGAGCGCGCGCGCGATGGCCACGCGCTGCTGCTCGCCGCCGGAGATCTCGTTGGGATAGCGGTCGGTCTTTTCCTCCAGTCCCACCAGCTCAAGCACATAGGGAATGCGCTTTTTGATCTCGCGTGGCGACGCGCCCACGGCGCGCATGGCAAAGCTCAGGTTTTCGTAGACCGTCTTCTTCTCGATCAGGCGAAAGTCCTGAAAGATGACGCCGACCGAACGCCGCAGCAGCGGGATCTGCCGCTCGGCAATGTTCGTCAGGCTGAAGCCGTTGACGGCGATCTGCCCCTCCGTCGGCGTGATCTCGCCGGTGAGCAGCTTGATGATCGTGGATTTTCCGCTGCCGCTCGGGCCGACAAGAAAGACGAACTCTCCGTCCTCGATGCGCAAGGAAATGCCCTTGAGCGCCGCCGTCCCGGTTTCGTATTCTTTTACTACATCGCTCAGCCGTATCATGCTCTTCCCTCGGTTTCCGGCAGGTTCTGACTCGATCCCGCAAAATTTCAGTTTTTATTATAGCGCGCCGCGCGCGCAATGGCAACAGGTAATTATGTAAACTCTCATTTTTTTGGCGAAAAAGCGCAAAAAAGGGCTGCCCGAAGGCAGCCCTGAAAAACTTCTTGCGTTACGCCTCAATGCCGCGGGACACGAGGTACTTTTTGACCATGAGCGCGACCTTGAAGGTGATGGCGTCGTCGAACTCGCGCAGGTCGAGTCCTGTGAGCTTCTTGATCTTTTCAAGACGGTAGACAAGCGTATTTCTGTGGACGAACAGCTTGCGCGCCGTTTCAGAGAGGATCAGGTTATTCTCGAAGAACTTGTTGATCGTGAAGAGCGTCTCCTTGTCGAGCGCATCGATCGGGTTCTTCTTGAAAACCTCCTGCAGGAACATCTCGCACAGCGTCGTCGGCAGCTGATAGATCAGGCGGCCGATGCCGAGATTTTCATAGCTGATGATATACTTTTCCGTATCAAAGACCTTGCCGACCTCGATGGCCATCTGCGCTTCCTTATAGGACTTGGCAAGGTCGCGCAGGTGCGTGGCCACGGTGCCGATGCCGACGACCACCGTGCTTTCGCCGTTCACGCGCAGCGCTTCTTCGATCAGTGCGGCGGTCTTTTCCAGATCGCCCATCTCCACGTTCTCGCCCAGCTGCTGCACGAGCACCACGTCGTCCTCGCCCATGGAGAGGACAAAGCTCGTCTGCCGGTCGGGGAAGATGTTCTGCACCGCCTCGACAGGCACCGCGTCGGCCTTATCGTCCGTGCGGCGGATCACAAACACGCCGCGGTTGAGCTCCGCTTCCACGTGCAGCTCCTTGGCGCGGACGTAAATGTCGCTCAGGAGAATATTGTCGGAGAGGATGCTCTTGACGAACGACGTCTTGTCGTGCTTTTCCTCGTAATAGCTCTTGGCGGTGTTGAGCGCAACGGTCGCCATGCTGCACACCGTGGCACTGAGGGCATCTTCGCCGCGGGTAAAAGCGGCAAAGTCGAACTGACCGCCCCAACCCTCGAGCGCTTTGAAGGTCTTGCCTTCGAGCGCCGTGCAGACGCCCTCCGCCTCGTTGATGGGCTGAACCAGATGCGGCCAGCGCTGGCCGATCTCCGGCAGGTCGGTGCAGGCGATGACCGTACCCTCGGAGTCGATCACGCCAATGACCGTATCGGTCGTTTCCTTAAACTGCAAAACGATGTTCTGAAAAATCCTACCGGACATATTCCGTGCCTCCTTGATGTATTGGGGAGTTTGTGCATTTTGTCAACCTGATAAGGGTATTATACTGTCTTCTTCTGACATTTGCAAGGACTTTTTTCTCTTTTCAACAATTTTTTTTACGTTTTTTAGGCAATCTGTAAATGTCAAAGTTTCCCTCGTCAATTCCCGGCCGTTTTCCCTTGGGCAAAATGCCCACTTGCCCGCAGATTTTCGATCTCCTGTGCCGTGAGCAGCCGGTACGCCCCTTTTCCGAGTGCTTCGTCCAGCACAAGCGTGCCCATGGAAAGGCGCTTGAGGTAGACGACGGGCTTCCCCCGTGCGGCAAGCATTCGTTTGATCTGGTGGAACTTTCCCTCGTGTATGGTAACGAGCGCTTCGCTCTGCGCGCCGCTTTCAAGGATCTCGAGCTTGGCAGGCAGGCATTCAAGGCCGTCGCCGAGCGTGATGCCCGTGGCAAAGGCCGCGCAGTCTTCCGCCGTCAGCGCACCGTCGGTGCGGGCAAAGTAGACCTTGTCGACGTGTCTTTTCGGTGCGAGCAGGTCGTGGGCGAGCGCGCCGTCGTCGGTGAGCAGCAGCAGGCCCTCGGTGTCCTTATCGAGCCGCCCGACAGGGAAAAGCCCGATCTTGCGATACTCCGGCGCAAGCAGATCGAGCACGGTCATTCCGCGGCCGTCCTCAGTCGCCGACAGCACGCCCGCGGGCTTGTGGAGCATCACATAGGTGTGCGCGCGGTATCCGATCTCTTCACCGTTCACGCGGATGCGCGCGGTCAAGGGGTCGCACTTGTCCTCCGCGCTCGCGGCAATGCGCCCGTCGACGAGCACGCGCCCCTCGCGCACAAGGAGCTTGACCTCGCGGCGCGAATAGCGCCCGGTGGAGGCGATGATCTTGTCGAGTCTCTGCTGTGCCATGGTGATTTCCGCCTTTCTGTATGCTAAGAGGTAGTGTAGCATACTTTTGCCGCCGGTGGAATAGCTTTTGAGAGAAAGGGTGTGGTCGCTTCATGTTCATCATCACCGCCAGGTGTTCCAAGCGCCGAATCGTCAAGATCCTGCTCGTCTTTGCGCTCCTGCTCGCGCTCTTTTTCGCGCTGCGCGCATGCAGGCATTCCGCTCCGCCGCCCATCGCCGCCGGAACGAATGAAGAGCGCATCTCCTATCTTTCCTCCCTCGGCTGGGCCGTCGCCCCGCAGCCGATCGAAACGCTCAGCATCACACTGGGAGAAACGCTCGAGGAGCCATATTTAAGCTACAACGCGCTCCAGCTTGAGCAGGGCTTTGACCTCACGCGCTATTGCGGGAAAACGCTCTCCCGCTACACCTATGTTGTGACGAATTATCCCGATCCGGCGCGTCCCTGCCAGCTGAATCTCTATGTCTGCGACGGCGTCGTCGCTGCGGGCGACCTCGTCTGCACCGGCGAAAACGGCTTCGTGGCGGGGCTTGCCTTCCCCGCCAGCTGAGCGCGTTTCCGTCTTTTCCCACGCCCTCGCCGAGAGGGCTTTTTCTTTTGACTATTGCGCGCGGCTGTGGTATGATTCTGACGAATTGATACAAAGGAATCGACCCATGGAATTTTACACACTTGCCAGTTCGAGCGCCGGAAACGCAGCGCTCGTCTGCCACGAAAACACCCATATTCTGATCGACGCGGGCATCTCCTGCCGCCGCATCACGCAGTCGCTCGCGGCGCTTTCCCTCACGCTCGATGATCTGGACGGTATCCTCATCACACATGAGCACATCGACCATGTACGCGCCCTGGGTACGCTGCAAAAAAAGCACGCGGTCCCGCTCTACGCAAGTTTTGGCACCGCCGCGGCGATCAGCTATCCCGCGCCGTATCTGCATGCCTTTGCCGCAGACGAGACCTTTGCCATCAAGGACTTGCAGATCCGCTCGTTCCGCACCTCGCACGATGCAAAGGAAAGCGTCGGCTACCGCATTGAGAGCAGCGACGGCTCGCTCGCCGTGCTGACCGACACCGGCTTCATCACGGACGATGCGCACGATGCAGCGCTCGGAGCGGACATGCTGCTGCTCGAGTCGAACCACGATGTCGTCATGCTCAAAAACGGCAGCTACCCCTATTATCTCAAGCAGCGCATTCTCGGCGAATGCGGGCATTTATCCAACGAAGCTGCGGCGGAATTCGCCGTGGAATGCGTCCGCGCCGGCACGAGCGACATTCTGCTCGCGCACCTGAGCGACGAGAACAACTCCCCGCAGCTTGCCGAATACACCGTCGGCCGTGCGTTGCAGGCAAGCGGGCTGAGCGTTCGCCTCTCTGCCGCGCCGCGCGACACCATCAGCGAGGTACACGTATGCAGAAGATCACCGTCCTTTGCGTCGGAAAACTGAAAGAGGCCTTCTATGAGCAGGCCGTGAAGGAATACGAAAAGCGGCTCTCGCGCTATTGTAAGCTGGAGCTTTTGGAGCTTCCCGAGCAGCGCCTCGGCGACGAGCCGAGCGAGGCGGAGATCCGTCAGGCGCTCAAAAAAGAGGCTGCACTGGTCGAGCAGAAACTGCCCAAGGGCGGCGCGCTCATCGCCATGTGCATCGAAGGGCAGGAGATGAGCAGCGTGGCGCTGAGCGAAAAGATGCAGCAGTTTGCCGCGCGCGGCGCCTCGCAGCTGACATTTCTGATCGGCTCAAGCTTCGGCCTTGACGAGGACTTAAAGAAAAAGGCTGACCTGCGTCTTTCGATGTCGCCGATGACCTTTCCGCACCACTTGGCACGCGTAATGCTGCTCGAGCAAGTTTACCGCGCCTACCAGATCGAGGCAGGCACGAAATACCACAAGTAACACAAACCATCTACAAAAGGAGGAACCGCCCATGTCAGATGAAGTAAAGCTCACCTGGGGCAAGACAGAACATGACCTTTCCGAGCGCTGGCCCAAGGACGCCGACGGCAAGAACGAGCAGCCCGCGTTCTTAACGCGCGTGATGGATACAAATGCAGAGGCGGATATGCTCTGCTCCATGCTGCGCGCCTACGGCATTCCCGTGCTGCGCAAATACGAGGGCGACGGCGCCTTTGGCAAGGTGGTGCTCGGCACGCCCGGGCACGGCACAGGGCTTTATGTCCCCGCGTCCATGCTCGAGGACGCGAAGAATCTGATCCGTCCCATCGACGAAATTCCGGAACAGGAGGATAAGCAATGAATTACCGTCAGGAATATGAAAAGTGGCTCGCCTCTCCCGCGCTGAGCGAGGAAGAACGTGCTGAGCTCAAGGCCATCGCAAACGACGAAAAAGAGATCGAAAACCGTTTTTACGGCCCGCTCGAATTCGGCACCGCGGGTCTGCGCGGCACGATGTATGTGGGGCTTCACAACATGAACCGCCACGTGATCCGCTGGGCGACGCAGGGCTTTGCCAACGTGATCCGGGCAGAGGGCGAGGCCGCCATGCAAAAGGGCGTCGCCATCTGCATGGACTGCCGCAACCACTCGACGGAATTTGCGCGCGAGGCAGCCTGCGTCATGGCGGGCAACGGCATCGCCGTCAGGCTCTTTGAGTCGCTGCGCCCCACGCCCGAGCTTTCGTTTGCCGTGCGCGAATACGGCTGCACCGCGGGCATCAACGTCACCGCCTCGCACAACCCCAAGGAATACAACGGCTACAAGGTCTACTGGTCGGACGGCGCGCAGCTGCCGCCCCAGCACGCCGCCGCCATCGCAAGAGAACTCGAGACGATCGACATTTTCACGGGCGTTACGTCCATGGACTTTGACGAGGCGGTGCAAAAGGGTCTCATCACGATGCTCGGCGCAGACTGCGACGAGCGCTTCATGGCCAACGTCATGAGCATGGTCAACGACTATGATACCGTCAAAAAAGTCTCGGGCGACTTTAAGCTTGTCTACACGCCCTTCCACGGCTGCGGATACAAGCTCGTACCCGAGGCGCTTACAAAGCTTGGCATCAAGCACCTTCTCTGCGTGCCCGAGCAGATGGTCATCGACGGCAACTTCCCCACGGTCGTCTCCCCGAACCCGGAGAATCCCGAGGGCTTCTATCTCGCCATTGACCTTGCCAAGAAGAACGACGTCGACTTTATCCTCGGCACCGACCCCGACAGCGACCGCGTGGGCATCATGGTGCGCAACCGTCAGGGCGAGTTCGAGCCTGTCACCGGCAACCAGACGGGCGTTCTGCTGCTCGACTATCTGATCGGTGCGATGAAGCGCGCGGGCAAGCTGCCCGCGAATGCCGCCGCGCTCAAGACTATTGTCACGACCGAGATGGCGCGCGCCGTGGCGGAGGCGAACGGCCTCGACTGCTACGACACGTTCACGGGCTTTAAGTTCATGGCCGAGAAGATGAATGAGCTGGAAAGCGCGGGCAAGAACACCGTCATTTTCTCCTATGAAGAGAGTTACGGCTACATGATCGGCCACTATGTGCGCGACAAAGACGCCGTCACCGCCTCACTCCTCCTCACGGAGATGGCCGCATGGTACTACGCGCAGGGCATGACACTTTTCGACGCGCTCGAGGCGCTCTTCAAAAAGTACGGCTTCTTCGGTGAAAAGACCTTCAACCTTGTCATGCCGGGTCTCGACGGCGCGGAGAAGATGGCTTCTCTCATGAAGTCCCTGCGTGAAACGCCGTCGCGCGAGATCGCGGGCGTCCCGGTCGCCGTGTACAAGGATTACGCAGACGGCACCGCGCGCGACGCCGCGAGCGGCGAGGTGACGAAGATCGCGCTCGCCGGCTCGAACGTGCTGCGCTTTGAGCTCTCCGACGGCACGCACATCGTCGTGCGCCCGAGCGGCACGGAGCCGAAGATTAAGGTCTATGTGCTCACCAAGGGCGCGGACGCGCAGGAGCGCGACGCGAACCTTGAAAAATACGCCGCCTGGGTCAAGACCCTCGCCTGAGTTCCCCGTTTTCCAAAGCAGCAGAGGACGGCGCGGCACCGCGCCGTCCCCTGCTTATTTTTGCCGCACCGCGGCGAAAGGATGAATACGCCCTATGACTCTGCTCGCTCTCTACTGGTCTATTATGATTGCCTGCTACCTCATCGCAGGCAAGCTGCGCCGCCATAAGGACCGCTTTCATTTTCTGGACAAGCTCACAAGCTTTTTCATCTATCTGCTCATCTTCCTCATGGGGTTGCGCATGGGCGCAGACGAGGAGGTGACATCGAGCCTCGGCAGCATCGGCGTGCAGGCGCTGTTCATTACGTTCCTCACGGCCGTCGGCAGCATGCTCGGCGGCACTGCCGCGCGCAAGATCGTGCATCTCAACCGCCGCGCCCTGCCCGTCGGCACGGAAGACAACGCTGCCGAGGAACGCGGCGGCGGGGTCAACACCTCCGGCATCAAGTCCTCGATCATCATTTGCCTGATGGTCGTCTGCGGCATGCTGCTGGGCTACTTCGTTCTGCCGCGGCTCATGGCGCCCGAGCGCTTTGAAGAAGTCTCCAGCACCCTGCTCGTCATCGGGCTTTGCATCATGCTCGGCTCGGTGGGCTTCAGCATGGGACTGGACGGCAGCATCGTGCGTGTCATGCGCGGCGCGGGGCTGGGCGTTGTGCTCGTGCCCATTTTCTCCGTGATCGGCTCGCTGCTCGCCGGCGTCGTCTATGCGCTCCTCTCCCCCGTCACGCTGCGCGAAGGGCTCGCCATCAGCGCGGGCTTCGGCTGGTACACGATGGCGCCGAGTATCATCTCCGGCGCAGGACACGCGGTCGCGGGCGCGATCTCGTTTCTGCACAACGTGCTGCGCGAGACGATGGGTCTCATCTTCCTGCCGCTCATCGCCAGCAAGATCGGCTACATCGAGGCCGTTACCATTCCCGGTACCGCTTCGACCGACCTGTGCCTGCCGCTTGTGGAAAAGTACTGCAATCCCGAAACCATGGCTTACTCGTTCTGCACGGGCATGCTGATGTGCCTTTCCTGCGCGGCGCTCGTGCCGCTCATCATCGGCGCTTGATTTTCCCCCTCCCGCAAGAGCAAAAGCGACGCCCTCTTTCAAAAAGAGAGCGTCGCTTTTTTATGCTTCTTCTCAATGCGGTGCAAAATCAGAAGGTCACGACCTCCTGCTCGGGCTTCGACGTTGTGGTGATCTTCTCAACGTACAGCACGGGGCCTTCGCCCTCGTAGGCATCGAGATATTCCTTCTTGACCGTCGCGGTGATCTCCACCCAGTCGCGGTTTTTGTAGGCCTTCAGGCTGTCGCCCTTGGCGACGATGCCAACGAACTGAATGTCGTTTTCGCAGCAGGTCATCACAAAGCGGCCGGGACAGTGGATACCAGGGAACTTCTTCGAATGGCACATGATGAGCTTCATGTGCACCTTCTTGCCGTCCCAGCGGTCGGTGTGATCCATCGCGTCGACGTACCAAACGCCGTAGTCGTCGTCCGGAATGTCGATGAGCTCAGGCGTCATGTCGAAGGGGCACTCGTCGCCGGTGAGGTAATCCTCACTGTTGCCATCGTTGTCCTCAAGGTAAATGTCCGCGCGGCGGTTGACCATGCGCAGATTCCGCGCGCGCAGGCTCTCTTTGAGCTTGTCGTCGCAGCGGTTGAAGACGATCATATCCGCGTTCGTGATCTTCTCCATCATGAGCTGGCCCATGTTCTTAACGAACAGCTCAAACGTCGGCGCCTGCACGAAGGTCATGATCTGGTAGAGCACCCAGTTGGCGGGCAGCACCTCGCGGTAGAGCTTTTCCATCTGCCACATGCCGTTGTACTCGATGAGCACCTGCTTGGGGCGGTACTTTTTTTCAAGCTCCTTGCAGAATGCAAGCGTCAAGTCGTCCTCATCGTCCACCGTGACGACGGTGACGTTGTCGAGCGCCTTCTTTTCGTACTCCTCGTCGCCCTCTTCGCAGCAGATGAGCAGCGTCTTATCCTCGCGGGCGAAACCGTCTTCTAAAATGCCGTTGATAAAGTTCGTCTTGCCGGAATCCAGAAAACCGGCAACCAGATAAACAGGAATATCCATCGATCACACTCCAAACAGTTCGGCAAGGCCGTTTTCCTTGAGCTCCGCGCCGATGACGCAGAGGCGGCCCGTGTAGTCGGGATGGCCTGCGCGGACCTCGTGCTCTTCGGGCACATAGTCGAACTCGAGCCAGCCGTCCTCACCGTTTACGATGCCCTTGGCACGCAGGATATGGCCGTAGTCGCCGCTGTCAAGCTTGCGGAGCATCTCTTCAAGCGCTTCGCGCGTGAACTTCTTCGGCGTTTCCTTGCTCCAGGAGGCGAAAACGTCGTCGGCGTGGTGATGGTGGTGGCAGGAGCATTCAGGATCGTCGCATTCCTCACCGTCGTGGTGATGATGGTGATGCGCGTGCTCATCGTGATCGTGATGATGTTCATCATGGTCATGGCGGTGTTCGTCATGGTCATGCTCGTGCTCATGCTCATGGTCGTGGTCGTGGTCATGATGGTGATGCGCGTGCTCGGCCTCTTCGATCTCGTGCTCGTGGCGCATTTTCTCGAGAAGCTCATCGCTGAGCGACACCTTCTCGACCGCGGAGAGAATGGTCTTGCCGTCCAGCTCGTCCCACGGCGTCGTCAGGATAGCGGCGTCGGGGTTCTTCTCGCGCAGCAGCGCGGCGGCAGCCTCCAGCTTCTCCTGCGAGAGCTTCTGCGTGCGGGAGAGGATGATCGTGCCGGCGGCCTCGATCTGGTTATTGTAGAACTCGCCGAAGTTCTTCATATAGACCTTGACCTTGCTTGCGTCGGCCACGGTGACATAGCTGTTGAGCTTGAGCTCGTCCGGGCACTCGTCCACGGTGCGCTGCACGGCAACGATCACGTCGGAGAGCTTCCCCACGCCGCTCGGCTCGATGAGCACGCGGTCGGGGTGGAACTGCTCCACGACCTCCTTGAGCGCCTTGTTGAAGTCGCCGACAAGGGAGCAGCAGATGCAGCCGGCGGACATCTCGGAGATCTCGATGCCGGACTCCTTCAGAAAGCCGCCGTCGATGTTGATCTCACCGAACTCGTTTTCGATCAGCACGAGCTTTTCGCCGCTGTATGCCTCGGCGATCAGCTTTTTGATGAGCGTGGTCTTGCCGGCACCCAGAAAGCCGGAGAAAATATCAATTTTCGTCATAAGAAATACGCTTCCTTCTTTAATATTGATTTCCAAACTTATATTATAATTGGAATTTATGAATGATTCAAGTCTTTTGCGTGGAAATCTTCTAACTCAGGGCACGCTTTCCTCCTGCGCGCGGCACAGTGCGCCGAGTGAGTCGATCAAGCTGCGCACCGCCTCGCGACCGAGCGGCGGGAGCGCGCGGTAGGCCTCGATCAGCGCCTGCTCCTCGTGCGAGCAGACAAAGCTCCCCGCGCGGAACGAATCGCGGTAGAGATAGTTCGGATCAATTTGCAGCGCGTCGAAAAGGCGCAGCAAGACCTCTTCCTTGGGCGAGCTGACGCCGTTTTCATAATTGCTGATAGCAGAGGGCGAAACACCGAGCATCTCCGCCAGAGAAGCGCGCGAGAGCTGAAGCTCTTCACGCCGCAGCCGCATTTGTTTGCCAAAACTCATCCGATTTCCTCCGTCTATGACAGACTATGACAAGATTTGACAGCATTCTATCGCAGAAACTTGTATCTGTCAATTCAGTTTAACAAGAATCTTGTAATTTTATTCTTGACATAGCAAGATTCTTGTGATATTTTAATTTTGCTGACAAGAAGCTTGTGTTCCGTCGGCATGCCGTGGCAGTCTCCTCCTGCCGATGGCAACCGCTGCCCGCACCGCTCAGGGCAGCATGCTCCCCCCCGGAAAAAGAGAAAAAGCGCGCTGCCGCTCGACAGCAGCAACGCACAGAACAAATAGAGAGAAAGACAATAACGAGCCGACACCTTGTGTCCGCTCGTTATTGTGTGTTTATCGACAGGCCCTGAAACGAAAAAAGAACGAGTTGATGAAACCATCAACTCGTTCCTGGTGGGGGAAGGTGGATTCGCTTTTCTGCGGAAAAGCCACGCCGGTTGCGGCATGCCACCGGCATACCGCCAAGAGCCGGCTTTCGAATCCTAAGATACAAAAAATTATCGAGCAAACACAAGTGTCTGCTCGATAATGGTGGGGGAAGGTGGATTCGAACCACCGAAGTCACTG
>ERZ860322.1140-NODE-1140-length-16287-cov-2.487309_pt1 | contig 16287 bp, 10 predicted proteins | sample MGYA00509979_ERZ860322 | MGnify/ENA primary metagenome ERZ860322 (study PRJEB30046, sample SAMN00715217) | human gut metagenome | study: EMG produced TPA metagenomics assembly of the A metagenome-wide association study of gut microbiota in type 2...
CGAGTTCCCAAGCCTGATCGATGATCGTGCATTCGTCGTTCTTGATCATGGTCGGCGGCTGGTGAATGCCGAGCACGCAGGCCGCCTCGCACAACGCGGGGCAGATGCGGCCTGTGACTTCGGGGAAGTTGTTCGTTTCGGACAGGCGGTTGTACGCGTCCTCCCACTTCTCCTGGCGCACCAGATCGTTGAATTCTGGGATGATGTTGCCCAGCGGGCAGCCGCTCATGCAGAACGGCGTGCCGCAGTCCATGCATCGGGCCGCCTGTTCGGTGGTCCAAGGCTGCAGGCCGGATTCGGCGTGGACGTCGAGCCAATCCTTGATTCGCTCCTCGCCGGGGCGTTCGGCCAGTTCGCGACGGGTACGGACCTTCAGGAATCCACGTGGATCTCCCATGTCAGCGCGCTCCTTCCATAACCTGCTCGTACACCTGTTCCCAGACGCCGGGCGTATTGAAATCGATGTTGTTCTCTTCGGCGTTCTTCATCGCCTTCTGCATGGCGAGGAAGTGCTTCGGAACGATGTGTGTGAATCGCTTGGATGCGTTCTCCCAGTCGGCGAGCAGTCCGGCCGCGAATGCGGAGCCTGTTTCTTCGGCATGCTGCTTGACCAGACCGTGCACGATTTCGTTCGACTCACTGTCGAGCGGTTCGAACAGCAACGCGCCGTTGGCGGCGGCAGCCGGGTTGACCTGCTTCATGTCAAGGTCGAGCACGTACACGTGGCCACCGGAGAAGCCTGCGCCGAGGTTGCGACCCGTGGGACCGAGGATCACGACGGTGCCGCCGGTCATGTATTCGCAACCATGGTCGCCGACGCCCTCCACCACGAAGGTGGCGCCGCCGTTGCGCACGCCGAAGCGTTCGCCTGCACGACCTGCCACGAACATCTGGCCGGAAGTGGCACCGAAGCCGGTGACGTTGCCCGCGATCACGTTCTCATGCGGATCGATGCCCGCCTCCGGACGCACGACCATGCGTCCGCCGGAAAGTCCCTTGCCCGCGTAGTCGTTGACTTCGCCGTACACGCGGATGGTCTCGCCACGCGGAATGAACGCGCCGATGGACTGGCCGCCCGCACCATGGAACGTCATGTCGATGGTGTCGTCAGGCAGGCCTTCCTCGCCGTAACGCTTGGTGATCTCGTAGCCGACCATGGTGCCGAGCGTACGGTACACGTTACGGATCGGCATCTCGATGCGCACCGGCTCCTTCTTCTCAAGGGCGGGCTGCGCGAGCTCGATGAGCTTGTTGTCGAGCGCCTTGTCGAGCTCGTGGTTCTGCTCGATGGTTTGGTGCAGGATGGTTCCCGGCACCGGTCCCGGCTGCATGAGCACGTTGCTCAGGTCGATGCCGTCAGACTTCCAACGCTTGATCGCTTCGTTCTGGTCGAGGCATTCGACATGGCCGACGGCCTCTTCCAAGGTGCGGAAGCCGAGCTGGGCGAGCAGCTCGCGTACTTCCTCGGCGATGAACATGAAGAAGTTGATGACATGTTCCGGCTTGCCCTTGAAGCGTGCGCGCAGTTCGGGATCCTGGGTTGCGATGCCCTGCGGGCAGGTGTTCTTCTGGCAGGCGCGCATCATGACGCAGCCTTCGACGATCAGCGCGGCGGTGGCGAAACCGAATTCCTCGGCGCCGAGCAGGGCTGCGATCACCACGTCGCGGCCCGTCTTGAGCTCGCCGTCACATTGCACGGTGATGCGGGAACGCAGGCCGTTGAGCACGAGCGTCTGCTGGGTTTCGGACAGGCCGATCTCCCACGGGGTGCCGGCGTGCTTGATGGCGTTGAGCGGAGCCGCGCCAGTGCCGCCGTCGTAGCCGGAGATCAGCACCACGTCGGCATGGCACTTGGCAACGCCTGCGGCGATGGTGCCCACACCGAACTCGGAAACGAGCTTGACGTGCACGCGGGCCTTCGGATTGGCCATCTTCGCGTCGTTGATCAGCTGCTTCAGATCCTCGATGGAGTAGATGTCATGGTGCGGCGGCGGGGAGATGAGCTCGACGCCCGGAGTCGCGTGACGCACCTTGGCGATCCACGGCGGAACCTTGGCGCCAGGAAGATGTCCGCCTTCGCCAGGCTTGGCGCCTTGGGCGAGCTTGATCTGCAGGTCGGTGGCGTGCACCAAGTAGTCGCTGGTCACGCCGAAACGTGCCGATGCGATCTGCTTGATCTTGCTGTAGCGCAGCGGATCATTGATGCGGTCTTCGGATTCGCCGCCTTCACCGGAGTTGGAACGTGCGCCGATGGTGTTCATGGCGATCGCGAGGGTCTCGTGCGCCTCCTGGGAGATGGAGCCATAGCTCATGGCGCCGGTGGAGAAACGCTTGACGATCTCGCTGGCCGGTTCGACCTCGCTGATGTCGATCGGCTTGCGATCGGACTTGAACTTCATCAGGCCGCGCAGCGTCATCAAACGGTTGGAGGTGTCGTTGATGTGCGCCGAGTACTTCTTGAACATGTCGTAGTCACCGCGCTGGGTGGACTGCTGCAGCAGGAAGATGGCTTCAGGGTCGTTGAGGTGGTCTTCGCCGGTACGACGCCACTTGTAGTCGCCGCCGGTGCGCAGGTTGCGGTGCGGGCGGGCGGTCCACTGCGACGGGTAGGCCACGCGATGGCGGATGGCGACCTCTTCGGCCAGTTCGTCGAGTCCGACGCCTCCGACGCGGGAGGTGGTGCCGGTGAAGTATTCGTCGATGACGTCCTTGTTCAGGCCGATGGCTTCGAACAGCTGTGCGCCACGGTAGCTCATGATGGTGGAGACGCCCATCTTCGCCATGATCTTGAGCACGCCGGTCGACAACGCGTTGGTCAGGTTCTTCACCGCGGTTTCGGCATCGACGTTGAGATAGCCCTTGCGGGACAGGTCTTCGACGGATTCGAACGCCAGATACGGGTTGACGCATGCGGCACCGTATGCGATCAGCAGCGCGACATGATGGATCTCACGCACATCGCCGGCCTCGACGACCATGGAGATCTGGGTGCGCGTGTGTCTGCGCAGCAGATGGTGCTGCACCGCGGAGGTGAGCAGCAGCGACGGAATCGGTCCCCACGTGTAGTTGGAGTCGCGATCGGAGAGCACGAGGAAGTTGGATCCGTTTTCGATGGCTTCGTCGACTTCCTGGAAGATCTCGTCGAGACGTTCCTTCAGCGCCTTGCCGCCGCCAGCGACCTGATAAAGACCCTTGACGACGAACGGCTTATAGTAGCCGCCGAGGATCTTGGCGCGGTCGAGGCGCTTGAGCTGCGCCATCTCGTCGGAGTTGAGCACCGGCAACGGAATGAGGATCTTCTTGGCATGCAGTTCGGAATCGGCCAGCAGGTTCGGCTCGGGACCGATGGCGGATTCAAGGCAGGTCACGATCTTTTCACGCTCCCAGTCGAGCGGCGGATTGGTGACCTGCGCGAACTTCTGGGTGAAGTAGTCGAACAGCATGCGGCTGCGGGAGGAAAGCGCGGCCATAGGCGCATCATTGCCCATGGATCCGAGCGGCTCCTTGCCGGTGTTGGCCATCGGGGCGAGCAGCAGCTTCAGATCCTCTTCGGTGTAGCCGAAGGCGCGCTGGCGGCGTTGCACGGACTGGCCGGAGTGGTTGACGTGCTCGCGCTTGGGCAGCTGGCTCATCTCGACGGTGTTGCCTTCGACCCACTGACGGTACGGATGCTGGGACGCGAGGGACTTCTTGATCTCCTCGTCCGGGATGATGCGGCCTTCCTTGGTATCGACGAGGAACATCTTGCCCGGTTCCAGGCGGCCCTTGGACACGATGTGTTCCTCGGCGTTCTCCGGGAGCACGCCGGTTTCGGATGCGAGCACGATGTAGCCGTCGTCGGTAAGCTGCCAGCGGCCGGGGCGGAAGCCGTTGCGGTCGAGCAGCGCGCCGACCTGGGTGCCGTCAGTGAAGATGATGTGCGCCGGACCGTCCCACGGTTCGATCAGCGTATTGTTGTATTCGTAGAACGCCCTGACATCGGGGTCAAGCTGGTCGTTCTTCTCCCATGCCGGCGGCAGCATCATGGAGATGGCATGTGGCATGGAACGTCCGGACAGGTGCAGCAGTTCGAGGCATTCGTCGAACGTGCCGGAATCGGAGTAGCCCGGGGTAGCGATCGGCAGCAGCGGCTTGAATTCGCCGAGCAGTTCGGAGCTTAGGCGGCCTTCACGTGCGGACAGCCAGTTGCGGTTGCCCTGGATGGTGTTGATCTCGCCGTTATGGGCCAGCTGGCGGAACGGCTGGGCCAGCGGCCAGCTCGGGAACGTGTTGGTGGAGAAGCGGGAGTGCACGATGGCGATCTTCGCCTTCATGCGCTCGTCGGAAAGATCCAGGAAGAAGGGCTTGAGCTGCATGGTGGTGAGCATGCCCTTGTAGGTGATGGTGCGTGCGGACAGGGACGCGAAGTAGATGCCCACCTCGTGTTCGACGCGCTTGCGGATGCGGAAGGTCTTGCGGTCCAGTTCGATGCCTGCGAGCTGGCCTTCGGGGTCGGCCACGACCAGCGTCTTGAACGCGGGCATGCTGGCGAGCGCCTGCAGTCCGAGTCCGTCCGGGTTGGTGGGTACGACGCGCCATGCGAGTACTTCGAGGCCTTCTTCGCGCACGATTTTGGCGATGGCTTGTTCTTGTTGTCCGGAGGTGGCGATGTCGCGGTCGAGGAATGCGATGCCGGCGGCGTAGTGGCCTTCTTCGGGCAGTTCGACGCCTGCGGTGGCGCGCATGAATTCGTCGGGCATGCTCATGAGGATGCCTGCGCCGTCGCCGGTGTTTTCTTCGGCGCCTACGGCTCCGCGGTGGTTGAGGTTGACGAGCACTTCGATGGCGTCGTCGACGATTTTGCGTTCGGGGCGCTTGTTGAGGGTGGTGACCATACCCACGCCGCAGGCGTCGTGCTCGGCGCCGGGATCGTACATACCTTGGGAATCATGGATCGTGAGATCTAACGGGGCGTGGAAAGTCACCGAAACCACCTTCAATGTTTTTGGGCAAGAAAAGTCTTGCGGTTCTTTAATGCGTGGTTTAGAATACCGCGCCCCTGTATCAAATACGTTTCGCGTGTCCATATAACGAATACTCGGAAAAGTCAAGACTGTTTTTTCTTGGGAAAATGTGGAGGATATGTGTTGGGTTGTGGTGGTTGCCGGTATCGATGCGTGTCGTTATGCTGGTGGTTGTCCGAAGAGTACAGGGGAGCCGATGTGGCTGAGATGGGCGTTTGCCCGGACCCTTATGACCTGAACAGGGTAGTGCCTGCGTAGGGATGTTACGAACGGTGCGCGTGCGCGTCTTCTCTGTGCTGACGGCTGGTGTTTGGCCGTGTGTTTCGTGGAAAGAGAAGGGATTTGGCGTGTCTGATGCGTCGCAGGTGCCTGAGCAGCTTGGTTCGGGTTCGAAGAAGTTGACTCCGAAGAATGTGCTGCTGGGTTTGCAGCATGTGTTGGTGTCCAATGTGTGGCTTGATCCGGTGTTTGTGGCTGGTGCCATTGGCTTGCCGTTGGCGTTGTCGTCAAATATGGTGAATGCCATTTTCATTGTGTCTGGTTTGGTCACATTGATTCAGGCCACGAGGTTGGTGCGTTTGCCGATTGTGCAGGGTCCGTCCGCCGCGTTCGATGCGTTGATGATCGCTGCGGGCACTGCTGGTTCGTTGGCTGCCGCTGGTACGTCGATTTTTGTCAGTTCGCTGATTTTCTTGGTGCTGTGTCTGACCCGTGTGATTGAGAAGATGCGTTTTCTGTTCGCGCCGATGGTGTCGGGCGTGATTATTTTTCTGGTTGGCGTTTCGCTGTCGAGTTTCACGTTGAGCGAGTTTCTTGGTGGCGCTCCCGGCGATGATGGTTTTGCCGATCCGAAGACGTTGGCCGTGTCTATCGTGACTTGCGTGCTGGTGGTGGCGCTTTCCCAGTTCGGCAAGGGTATGGTCAGGGCGCTTTCCTATCTGATTGCTCTGGTTGCCGGCACTGCGCTTTCGATGGTATTTGGCATGGCTGATTTTTCCGGTGTCGCGTCGAAGCCTTGGTTTGGTCTTCCTCAGATTATGCCGTATGGCGGGTTTTGACTTTGATGCGGCGGTGTTTGTGCCGTTCTTCATCGCATATATGGTTGCGATTATGGAGGCGCTTGGCGTGTATCAGGCGGCCAGTGAGATCCAGGGCGTCAAGCTTGAGGATCGTCAGGTTCGTTATGGTTTGGCCGGCGAGGCTGCCGGTTCCGCGATTTCTTCGCTGATCGGCGGTTTCACCACTACCGCGTATCCGCAGAATGTCGCGTTGCTTAAGGTCACGGATGAGGGCAAGACCCGTACCCGTGTGCCGGTGATCATCGCCGGCGTGGTGTTTGTGGTTCTTGGTTTCATTCCGAAGGCCGGAGCGGTATTGTCGTTGATTCCTTCCCCTGTGATCGGCGGCATTTTCCTGCCGGCCGCGGCAAGCCTGATCAGCACGGGCTTCAATACGCTGCGCAAGGTGGAGTCGAACGACCGTTCCCAGGCGGTCATTGGATTGTCCCTGCTGTTGGGCATCGCGCTGCCGAGCGCGTTGAGCGGCTTGGAGGGCGGCGCTCACGTGTTCTTCTCCAATTCGATTCTGGTCGGGGCGTTCTGTGTGGTGATTCTCAAGGCACTGCTGATCGACCTGCCGAATCTGATCAATCGTCGTAAAGGAAACAGCGAAGCTGAAGTTCCGTCGCAGATCTGATTTGCTTTCGAATATCAGTATCGTTTATAGAAAGGAATACCGCATATGACATCAATGTCGTTGGGTGCCGACGCGCAGGAAGTCAAGGCAAACGTGCTTGAGTTCATCGAAAAGTATGGTTGCGAGGTCGCTCCGGATGAGGCGTTCGACGCGCTCGCACATAAGATTTTCGCTTTCCAGTTTGCCCATAACATGCAGTATCGCGCGTATTGCATGTCTCGTAGGGTGACTCCGCAGATGTTGTCGGATTGGATGGATATTCCGCCGATGCCGGTGGATGGGTTCAAGATGCTGACGCTCACTTCGGTGCCTGAAGATGATTGCGAGGCAGTGTTCATGACCAGCGGCACTACGCATCCGGGTCAGCGTGGACGCAACTATCATCCTGATCTTGAGGTGTGGGATGCGTCGATGATCGGCCCGTTCCGTCATTTCATCATGCCTGACCGTGAGCGCATGCGTATCGCGGTGCTCTCCCCTGCCTGGGAGATGAATCATAATGGTTCGTTGGCCCGTTATCTGACGCGTGCGGTGGAGCAGTGCGGCAGCGAGGGCAGCGGCTTCTTCTTCCATGAGGATGGTTTGGACTTCGCTGGTGTGGAAAAGTTCCTTGATCAGTCGGTGGCAGACGGCGAGCCGGTGATGCTGATGGGCGCTTCGTCCGCGTATCTGTATCTGCTTGACTATCTTGCCGAGCGGGGCAAAACCTATGCGTTGGCGAAGGATTCGCGTGTTTTCGATACCGGTGGTTTCAAGAGTACGAAAACCGATATGACCGTCGATGATTTGTATGCGAAGTTCCTTGAGGTGTTTGGCGTCGCACGCACGCATTGCGTGAACATGTACGGTATGACGGAGTTGAGTTCGCAGATTTACGATCAGAATCTGCTGTCGTACTATACGGATGGTTCGTCGAATTATCTGAAGGCGACGCCGTCGTGGGTTCGTTCCGTGTTCCTCGATCCGGCGACGCTCACGCCTGTCGCCGATGGCGAGCAGGGGGTGATCGCGCATTACGATTTGGCGAATTGGAATTCCTGTCTGGCGATTCTGACCGAAGATCTTGGCGTGCGCACCGATTCCGGTTACGAGCTCAACGGTCGTGCGAAGGGTGCGGAGGCACGCGGCTGCTCCATCGCCGTCGACGAGGTGATGGCGGCAAACGCATGAGCGTCATCGACATTTTCCATGCGCCGCGCGGCTTCGTATTTGAGGATTTCGAAACACGCGGCGTTCTCACCGACCGCGGTGAGGTCACGTTGCGTTATCCGGTACTCACGCCTGAGACTGTCCAAGATTTGTGCGAGACAACGCGTTGCAATCGATCGCAGACATTGGCAGCATATTCCGTCGAACACATCGTCGACATCATCGGCGAGGCGGCGGAATTGTGGACGAATCCCGATTATGAGGGTCGCCAGATAGCGGAGTCTCTGATTCCCTCCATCACCAGCTATGACGCGACGATGACGCGTATCGAACTGAAACGTTACATGCGCATGTTCCGCAGACGCGAACTATTGCGTTTTCTTGATGACGAACTGCCAAGCCCGCGCATGCTGGACGAATACCGACCGAACAAGTCCGGCGGATACACGCGCCTGTACGGGCCGGACTTGACATTCCACGTGTTTTCCAGCAATGTTCCCGGCATTCCCGTATGGAGCATGACCATGAGTCTGCTGACGAAAAGCGCGATCATCGGCAAATCATCGTTCGACGAACCGCTGATGCCCGTACTGTTCGCTCGTTCTCTGACACAGATCAACCCGGATCTCGCCGACGTATTGGCCATAGTGCCGTGGCGCGGCGGCACGGTAGAGCTTGAAGACGTGGCGATCGGCGAAGCGAACGCCGTGATCGCCTACGGTTCGTCGCACACCACCGAGGCGATCCGTCCACGCGTGAGCGCGGGCAAACCGTTCCTCAGCTATGGCGCACGCATCGGCTTCTCACTCATCGGACGTGAAGCGCTACGCGCGGACACTCACGTGCAAACCGTGCACCGTATGGCCGTGGACGTGGCCACCTACGACCAGCAAAGCTGCCTGGCGCCGCAAACCATCTTCGTGGAACGCGGCGGAGCCATCTCCCCCGCTCAGACGGCGGAACTGCTCGCCAGCGAGCTCGACTCGCAACAACGCAAATATCCACGATCAACCCCTTCCGACACGGAATCCCTCGCCATCCGCAGGGCACGCTCTCAAACCGAGATGCAAGCGCTGTTCATGACGTCCATGACTCCAGACAGCGCCGCACAGGCCGACCCACAGGCACCGTTCGTCATCGAATCGCCGCAAGGCACCGACTGGACCGTGCTCTACTACCCCAATACCAGCAGTCTCCCCTCGTTGGGGACACCGCTCAACCGCACCATTAACATCGTCGCCGTGGACCAACTCAAACACGCGCTGCCCACACTGAAACCCTACCGCGAGTGGCTGCAAACCTGTGCGATCGCCACAAGCTCATCCAGACTGTTCGCACTCGCGCAACAAGTGGGCGAATACGGCATCGACCGCATCTGCCCCGTCGGAGAAATGAACCGCGCGAAATCCGGATGGCACCACGACGGCGGATTCAACATCCTCGACCTCGTCAGAGCCGTCGACATCGAACGCAACACCGACCGTTACGCCGACACCTTCGACATCGACTACGAATAATCCCAAAGGACCTTACGTGAACCAGCAATCCGAACACCGGACACTCACCGGCAAAACCGCCATCATCACCGGCGCAAGCCGAGGCATCGGCGCCGCAATCGCACTCAGACTCGCACAACTCGGCGCCAACGTGACCATCGACTACCTAAGCAACGACGAACGCGCCCAACACACCAAGCAACACATCGAAAACGAAGCGGACGCACAAGGACGCGTCATCACATGCAAAGCCGACGTGACCGACGAAACCCAAGTCAACGAACTCGCACAAACCACAGCCAACACCTTCGGCGGCATCGACATCCTCATCAACAACGCGCTCAGCCACTACTCGTTCGACCCACGCAACCGCAACACCTTCAGCAACACCAGCTGGAACGACTACGCGACCCAACTCGAAGGATGTCTCAAAGGCACCTACAACACCTGCACGACCGCGCTGCCCTACATGCGACGCCAATCATGGGGACGCATCGTCAACATCTCCAGCAACCTCGTAGACAGCCCGATCGTCCCCTACCACGACTACATCGCAGCCAAAGGAGCACTCATCGGATTCACGCGATCGCTGGCGCAGGAGGCCGGAGCGTGGGGCGTCACGGTGAACGCCATCGCGGCCGGTTTGACCGTGGGCACGGATTCGAGCCGCGCCACCACCGAAGACGTCCGCGAGCGCATCATCGCGCAGACGCCCTTGGGCAGGCTTGCCACGGCTGATGATATTGCGGGCGGTGTGGCGATGCTGGTTGGCGAGGACGCTCGTTTCGTCACCGGTCAGACGTTGCATATCGATGGCGGACTCACGATGCGCTGATTACGAACATCCGGTGACAGCCTCGTTCTAGGCTCTATGCCATCGGGCCTGGAATGCAACAACCTGCATCCGAGGCCCGTTTCAATCTGCACACTGTATCCACCCATACCAAGATGGATCATCTAAAACCAATTCGTCAGAGGATTATCGGCATTACAACGAGCAGGCGTCGAAGAAACGCTCGATGACGGTGTCGTTGAGCAAGCGTCCGGTTCGGGTTGGAATCACACGTCCGTCACGGATAACGATAAGGCCTTCGTCTTCCATGGGCTGGATGCGAGCCATATCAACCATGTTTCCAAGGCGACTCAAATCCAGACCCTCACGTATGCGCAGACCAAGCATGATGATTTCTTCGAGGTTCTCCTCGTTGGAGATTCGTTCGCTTCCCGACCATGGCACATTATCATCGTTGATAGCCTGCCCCCACATGCGAGGATGCGCAATATCCCAGCTGCGCAAGCCCGACGATTTGACCGTTTCAGATGTTTCAGCCGACGCGGACTGTTCAACATCCATCACATTGCCGTAATGGCTGTGTGCGCCGGGACCGAGCCCCGCCCAATCAACATTGCGCCAATAGCCAAGATTATGTTGCGATTCATAACCAGGACGTGCCCAATTGCTGATCTCATACCATTCAAGACCGGCTGCGCTCAGTAGATCGTCGGCAATCTCATACTTGGTCGCCTCATCGTCATCATCAGGCGTAGGCAAGGTTCCAACAGCAATCTGACGTCCCATTTTCGTGTTCGGTGCGACGGTCAACGCATATGCCGAAATATGGTCAACACCCAAGTCGATCGCCGTACGTACGGAAACACGCCAATCGTCGAGACTCTCCCCCGGCGCACCGTAAATCAAATCCACGCTGGAACGCATGCCGGCAGCATTTGCCGCTGCGATTCCCGCCGCCACATTGGCCGGGGTATGCGTACGATCCAATGTTTTCAGCACGCTTGGCACAGCCGACTGCATGCCGAAAGAGATGCGGTTGAATCCGCCGTCCGCGAGTTCCTTCACGTAATCGGCGTTCACCGTGTCCGGATTCGCTTCGGTGGTGATTTCCGCATTGTCGGCAATGCCCCATGTGTCACGCACGGCATTCAACATGGCGACCAGATCCGAGGCTTTCAGAATCGTGGGAGTGCCACCGCCGAAAAAGACGGTGGCCGCTTCCGGTTCGTTAACGCCATGCGCGATCTGCCAATCATGGACGATTGACATCTCGCGAATCACCATATTGGCGTAATTGCCACGCGAAGCGCCCGCTCCCATGTCGACAGCGGTATACGTGTTGAAATCACAGTACCCACAGCGCCGTATGCAGAACGGCACATGAATGTAGGCTTCGAACATCAGCCTTCGGTTTTCTGGGCGGCGCGAATCTTGTCTTTGGTGTCGCGGTCGTTGCCTGCGTCTCCGGTCGACAATGCGGCGATGAACGCCTCCTGCGGCACCTCGACATGGCCGAGCATCTTCATACGCTTCTTGCCGGCCTTCTGCTTTTCGAGCAGCTTGCGCTTACGGGAAATATCGCCGCCATAACACTTGGCGAGCACGTCCTTGCGCAGTGCGCGAATGTTCTCACGTGCGATAATGCGGGAGCCGATGGCGGCCTGAATCGGAATTTCGAACTGCTGGCGAGGAATGAGCTCACGCAACTTCTTCGTCATCATCACGCCGTAGGAATACGCCTTATCCTTATGCACGATGGCGCTGAACGCATCGACCTTCTCACCCTGGATGAGAATATCGACCTTCACCAGATCGGCGGACTGTTCGCCGTCCTCATGGTAGTCGAGCGACGCATAGCCCTTGGTGCGGCTCTTCAACTGGTCGAAGAAGTCGAACACGATTTCGGCCAACGGAATGCGATAATGCATTTCCACACGGTCGGCGGAAATATATTCCATAGTGCCCATCTGTCCACGATGGTCCTGGCACAAGTCCATAACCGCGCCGATGAATTCCTTCGGAGTGATGATGTCGGCGGCAACCACCGGTTCGACGATCTGCTTGATCTTGCCGTCGGGGAATTCGCTCGGATTGGTCACACGATGCACGGAATTGTCTTCCGCGGTGACCTCGTATGGCACGTTCGGTGCGGTGGAGATCAAGTCGAGATCGAATTCGCGGCTCAGTCGTTCGGTCACGATTTCCATATGCAGCAGGCCAAGGAAGCCGCAGCGGAAGCCGAAGCCCAGCGCGGCGCTGGTCTCCAGCTCAAAGGTGAGGGAGGCATCGTTCAGCTGCAGTTTTTCCAGTGCATCCTTCAGATCCGGGTACTTGGCACCGTCGGCGGGGTAGATGCCGCAGAACACCATGGGCTTGACCTGACGGTAGCCGGGCAGTGCTTCGGCGGTGGGATTATTGGCCAGCGTGACGGTATCGCCCACGCGGGTGTCCTGCACGGTCTTGATGCTGGCGGTCAGATAGCCGACCTCACCAGCCTGCAGCTGGGCACAGGGAGAAAGGTTGGTAGCACCCATGTGGCCCACTTCTACCAGCGTGAACTCCGCGCCGGTGGCCATCATGCGGATGGTATCGCCGGGCTTCACGGTGCCCTCAAACACACGGATATAGACGATAACGCCCTTGTAGCTGTCGTAGATGCTGTCGAAGATCAGCGCCTTCAGCGGGGCATCCGGGTCGCCGGTGGGAGCAGGAATGTCGGTGACGACACGCTCCAGCACCTGATCCACATTCAGGCCGGTCTTGGCAGAGACGCGGGGCGCATCCAGACAGGGCAGGCCGATCACGTCCTCCACCTCCTGCGCCACCTCGTCCGGGTGGGCGCTGGGCAGATCGATCTTGTTCAGGATGGGCACCAGCTCCAGATCGTGCTCCAGTGCCATATAGGTGTTTGCCAGCGTCTGCGCCTCCACGCCCTGCGTGGCGTCCACCACCAGAATGGCGCCCTCGCAGGCGGCCAGACTGCGGCTGACCTCGTAGGCAAAGTCCACATGACCCGGGGTGTCGATCAGGTTGAACTCGTAGGTCTTGCCGTCCTTTGCAGTATAGTTCATGGTCACGGCACGCGCCTTGATGGTAATGCCGCGCTCGCGCTCGATATCCATGTTGTCCAGGATCTGATCCTCCATGGTGCGCTCGTCCACGCTCTTGGTCAGCTCCAGAATACGGTCCGACAGGGTGGATTTGCCGTGGTCGATGTGTGCAATGATGCAGAAATTGCGGATATTGTCTCTTGCCATGTAGTTCCTCCGGGCAGCTTTATGCTTCTAAGATCCAGTCCTCCACGGCCACGATCTGTCCATGGTCGCGGTAGACGCGGGGCACGCGGCGGGATACGCCGCACAGCACTTCGTAGGGGATGGTATCGGTCTTGCGGGCAATGGTCTCTGCGGTGTCGCTCACGGTGCCGCCCCACAGGATGGCTTCGTCGCCCTCGTGGATGTCCGGGATACCGGTCACATCCACCATCATCTGGTCCATGCACACGCGGCCCAGCACCGGGCAGGCCTTGCCGTGGATCTCCACGATGCCCTTGCCGCAGCTCAGCTGGCGGGGATAACCGTCCGCATAACCGGTGCACAGGGTGGCCACCAGCGTGGGCTTATCGGCGGTGAAGCGGCGGCCATAGCTGGCGCTCTGACCGGGCTGCATTTCCTTGACCATGCTCACCACGGTCTTGAGGGTCATCACCGGCCGGAACTGCCCAAAGCGCACCTCGTCGCTGGGGTCGTAGCCGTAGAGGATGATGCCGGGCCGCGCCATGCAGCGCTCCCGGGCCAATCCCTCGGGCCAGTCCGGGTGCAGCATCACGCCCGCAGAGTTGTCACAGTGGACGGTCTGCGGCTCGCGGCCTGCCGCCTTGAGCGCATGGAACGCTCTGACGAACAGTGCGTGCTGCTCCGCGGTATAGACAACGTTCTCTTCGGCGGTGTCGTCGGCCACCGAGAAGTGCTGGAACAGGCCGGTCATCTCAAGGCCCGGCAGCTCACACACAGCCAGCATTTCGCGGATGGCGGCATCAAAATCGGTGCGCAGGGCAAAGCCGATGCGGCCCATGCCGGTATCTGCCTTGAGGTGGATCTTTACTCTGCCGCCTGCCTTTACGGCAGCAGCGGAAAGGTTCTGCGCCTGTTCGGTGGAGTAGCACGCTACGGTGATATCCTCGTGGATGAGGGTCTGGGCGTACTCCGGCTGAACATGGCCCAAAATAAGGATAGGCAGAGTCTGCCCGTCCTGACGCAGCTGCACGGCCTCGGTCAGGCAGCTCACTGCCAGCCATGCTGCACCCTCCTGCGCAAAAACGCGGGCACACTGCACAGCGCCGTGGCCATAGCTGTCGGCCTTGACCACCGCGCACAGCGGCAGGTCGCCGGCCCGGGCTTTGACGGCCCGGAAGTTATGCCGCAGGGCATCGAGGTCGATCTCGGCCCAGACGTGTTTTTCAAAAGGTTGAGTCTTCATGATTCATTCTTCCTCGTTTGTAATTGCAAAGCTGCCGCGCCCGGTGTGGACGGGCCGCCAGCCATCGATGCCGCTCTCCTGCAGTGCGTGCAGGGTTTTCTGGCGGAAAGCGTGGTCGGTGCGGCAGCGCTCCTTGACGAACTCCTTGGTCTGTTCGCGCACGGTCACGCCGTCAGCAGGGCAGACGCTCTTGACGATGGGCAGCCCCTCGGCGTTCACTGCGGAAATGACCTCCTGCTCGGTGGCCAGCAGCATGGGCCGGATGAGGGTGAGGTCCCGGCGCGAAAGATAAGTGACCGGCGAGAAGCAGCCGATGCGGCCCTCCCGCCAGAGATTCATGTAAAAGGTCTCCACGGCATCGTCCAGATGGTGGCCCAGCGCCACCTTGTTGCAGCCCAGTTCCTGCGCTGCCGTGTGCAGCGCGCCGCGCCGCAGCTTGGCGCACAGGGCGCAGGGGTTCTTCTCCTTGCGGTAGTCGAACACCACAGGGCCGATCTCGGTACGGCGGATCTCATAGGGGATATCGTACTGGGCAAACAGCTCCTGCAATACGGTGTAATCCATGGGCCTGCCGCCGAACTGCGGGTCCAGCGTGACGGCCTGCACCGTAAAATCAAAGCCGATGTACTTGCGCAGTTCGGCAAGGCCGATGGTAAGGGCCACGCTGTCCTTGCCGCCGGAAACGCCCACCATCACTTTATCGCCAGGGGCGATCATTTCATAGTCCTGCACAGCCTTGCGCATCAGGCCGCACAGACGCTGCATCGCACGGGAACTGCTCATGACAGGGTCACACTTTCCACAAGATTCACAATGTCGTTGATGGAGGCCAGTTTGGTCAGGCCGGAAACATACACCACGTCACCGCTGGGGTAGGTAATGGTGGCCAGCACCGCATAATACGCCTGAATGTCGCAGCGCACGGCCTCCACCTCGGCACCGTCCACGGTCAGGTTCACCTTGCGGGGCTTGATGACGCCATAGGCCTGCTTGAGGTCCTTCTCGGACGCATCGATAAAGTCCGCGTAGCTGTCGGCAGTGCCGCGCTGCAGCAGCACAGCTTCGTAGTCCTCACCGTCGGCGCTGTCTGCCGTGGCGAGTTCCAGCACGGTACCAAGGGTGCTGTCCTCGGTCATCTGGCATACCTTCCAGATGGAACTGTCATAGTAGACGGAAACGCCGTTTGTGCCGGTGTAGTGGGTGTCCGGGTTTGCGGGCACGCTGCGGTTGACCAGCAGCGTTAAAATAATGTAAGCAATGATGCCCAGAGCAACAAAGATGCCCATAGCGGCCAGAAGCTTGGAGGTGCGGCGCTGGGCAGAGGCGTTGTGGTCGATGTCGTTTGGCATGTAAAAAATTCTCCTTGTATCAGTGCGCAGCAAAAGCTGCCATATCCTTTATAGTATACCACACCGGCAGACAAAATTGTAGCGGGCAGCGGCAGAAAATGTGCGGCCGTGGGCAGAAAATTTTGCAGAAAATGCGTTTTTAGAAATAATGAGAATTCAAGAGAAAACGTGAGATTTTGCAAGATTGAAAAAATTACAATGAAAAAATCAAAAAATGCTGTTGACAGGCACCTTTTTATGATGTATACTGACACTCGCGCCCCAGAAAGGCGCCTGAAACGTACAAAAAGCTTATCAGGAGGAAATAGATATGAGCACTACTC
>ERZ860322.1146-NODE-1146-length-16204-cov-3.363738_pt1 | contig 16204 bp, 32 predicted proteins | sample MGYA00509979_ERZ860322 | MGnify/ENA primary metagenome ERZ860322 (study PRJEB30046, sample SAMN00715217) | human gut metagenome | study: EMG produced TPA metagenomics assembly of the A metagenome-wide association study of gut microbiota in type 2...
AAATGCAGATCTTAATGTAATACAATAACAGGCAAGACCATTATCTGCTACATAATACCGAACATCATGAACAACATAATCTTCACTGTTAATAATGATAGGAGATTTGTATTCATCAAATACAGTACGATATGCAGTAAACATATCATCTTTCGTTATCATACCTTGAGGATTGTTCAGAACACCATCACGAATAAAGGTATTCCAAAAACCAATACAATCATTAGTAAAAGCAATAAGTCGAACATAATTAATATCCTTACTAAAGTTATCAGAACTAAACATTTCAATAACCTTATTACGGAAATCAAGTTTATTCATAATAGTAAAACCTTCACCTTGAGCATTAATAGCTTCACGAGTTTGAAGAATATACTGATAAAAATTAGCAGTACCATTAATCAAATCAGAGCGAATAATACCAAACAATTCAAGCAAAGGATTACCAGCTTCTTGTCTAACAATTTGAGTTAAACGAAATTGAACATCAGTATGAGTAAAAGAAGGACTAATACGATTATAAGTATCTTCTTCACCTTTTCCTTTAGCAACAACATAAGGAATCTGAAGTTCATCCCCTAAAAATAGGAGCTTGCATCGACACTGAATAGCCGTCTTTATAAGCAGATTAAACAGACCGGGATTAATCATAGAACACTCATCAATAATGACAAGTCTATAACCTCTCATTTTCTGTTCACCTATAACCTTAAAAGAGGGATTCTCAATGTTATAATCTTCAATATCTACATCAGGTCTAAGACCACAAAGAGATTGAATGGTCATACCTTTCTTACCGGAACTATTTTCAAGAACTCGAAGAGCTTTATGAGTTGGAGCTGTAACACAAACCTTTTCAACTATCAAATAACGTACAAGATGACGCATGATAAAAGTTTTACCAGTACCAGCATAACCACTAAGAGTAAAACTTATGGATTGTGATTGCCACCATTGCCAAATAGCATTAATAGCATCTTCTTGTTGTTCTTTAAAATAAGAAACGTTAATATGTTTGGCAGACCTAAGTAGTGCATCTTTATTAAAATCAGAACTCATCTACAACAATAAATCTTTCGGATTTAAGACGATAATCAGGTTCACCATCAGGTTCATTAGGACAACAAGCATGTAAATCCATAGTAGAACAATCAGGATGTTTATCATTATAACCTCTAAAATTCACATCTATAAGATAAGAACCTTTTTCAGTTACATAAACTATACCAGACACAGTATCTCCTACAGCTTTAATTTTTATTTTAGGTTTATCTGTAGTATCCATAATTAAAAGGGTTTTAAAATGTATTTACAAGCAACATCAATAGTATTGTAATAACGAATAAGCGGGTGGACAGGTTCAGTAGTTGTATACACATCAGTAACCATTTGTCTTCCGTTAATACTTTTGATAACAGCTCCTCCGTTAGGGAATATAGAAATTGTGACATCATAAACAATATCGAGAAACTCCAGAACCATCCCCAATTGCATACGCCAAGATAACGTAGTAGCAAACTCAATAAAATTACCACTACCATTAGTGACTTGGAGAAGATAACGTTGAAAAGCAATACTAATATCTTCATAAGGTTTAAGTAGGTTCAATAAAGACGTCTCCATCAGCTGTAAATTCTATATCGTTATTATTACAATACTCAACAACATCTTCTTCACTAATCTCATAAAACCATTTATAACCTTGATGTTCAAATTTATTACAAAGAGCTTTATACCAAGTAAGAAATATATCTTTAAGCTTAGTAAAATCCTCAGCATACATCCAGCTACTATCTTCAAATTCAACAGTAACTGTATTACAATGATTATACATTCTATCAAGTTTATAGAAATTAATAGAATAAATACAATCTTCACAAGACTTAATAAAGTCTTTATCTAGCTTAGCAATACTTTCTTTAATATAAAGGATCTCAATAGCTTTATTCCATGTAATACTACCTGTAAAACAAAGACCATCTCCTTGACAATTACCAAGACTATAATAAACCTCAGATTCTTCAACACCTAAAACATCAAGAGTATGCTTAACAGAATCAGTAAAACCTTGAGCATCACGTGTAGCACTAAGAATATGATCTTTAACAACTTCTTTAGCACTATCACTAAGTTCAGCATACCTATAAACAGGCACTTCGATTTTAACTATCCTCATTTTGGCTCATTTTAGACCCATAGAGACACTTTGTATTAAAGTGAACCAATTGGTTTATTTCAATATAAAAGTGCCTCTACGAGCTTGTATTAAAGCGTAGGCAGCTTCTTAATGGTTAATTCACTCCGGCGTTCCTCGGTAATATCTCGATGCTTAAAGATGTAGTGATTAACAGATTCTTGTTTAATGTTATCAAGAAGAAAATAAGTAAACTCTTTACCATTGAGAACAGTAGTAGTAAGTTTACCAAAGATCGGAAGACCTTCTCTAAATGGAACAAAATTCTTGAGATCAGCCTTAGCTTGATTCATTTCACGAATTGTACCTGGAATCCAATACTCATTATCGAAACCACTGAATTGATGTTTCGGAATATTTGTAATAGGAACAGAGATAGGAACAACGAGTTTAGCTTCATTGTTTGCTTCATCTTCTTCACGAACAGCAAGCCACTGATAATGATCTTGACCTTCAAGTTTACTATAAGTAGCTTTCCATTTGCTTTTATGCAAACGATAAAAAGCATTACCGTTAGGATTAGCTTCAGATTTTGTTTTACCTTTAGCTTCAACAGTCTTCGCTTCACCGCTCGCAACGAGATTCTTTAACGCATCAAAATTCATAACATTAAATAAATCATATTTATCTTTTTCACCAAGAGTTACATCGTTACGATTAACAAGAAGTTCTTCTTTTTCATCATCAATACGAGTAACTAAGAACTTAGAACCGGATTTCTTTTCTTTAACTTTAACAAGTCTTTTGGTAGAATCATATAAACTGTAACGATCAACAACTTCAAGACTTGTAATAGTGACAATATCACCACTTTTAAGCATAGAATAAACCGGAGATACTTCACCGTATAGAGGATTACGACCTTCTTTAGTACGAATAAATTCACCAATATAAGATTCTTCTGCACCTTTAGCAAATGTAAGCATAGGAGTAAAAATCTTTTTATAATTTTGATGATTAATGGAAATAGGATTCCCATCAACAATTGCAATCAACTTGATTACAGATTCGCCATAAGTATGAATAGCATCCTCACGAGTCATAGTTTGCTTAGCAAGCTTAATGACTTTACCGTCTTCGAAATAAAACGAAATAATCGCTTCATCACCATTCATACGACTAACATAACCAAGATGATCATTGACCAACAAATACATCCCTTGCTTTAAATCAGCAGAGATAAGAGAATAAGTAAGATTTGCTTTCATATTTAAATTTCAATTTTCGTAATCGTAAAAATACCTTTAACACTTTTAGTAATAGCCTTTTTACAATAATCCAACAATTCATTATCTAATGGCTTAGTAAAGTCATATAGTTTAAACTGTTTAGGAAGTGTAACAAATCTATTATAATTTTCATAACCATCTGTATAATAACAAACAACAGAAATTCGATTCTTAACCGACCATAACTGATTATTATACAAAGTGACAGTTTTGCTACCAATATTAACTTGAGAAGTATCAGCACTCTCATCAATAGATACAATAGTACCATAGATTCCCCTAGAGGTAACAACTCTATCACCAACAACAAAGTCTATTTCAGTCATAATATATACTTTAGTATTAGCATTACTCTACGTAGCATTTCCAGACCCCAATAGGGAGATAGGACTGGAACGGGGCGGAGCTTAGAGCATACCTTTAAAATCAATAGTGACTACTTTATCATCTTTAACAGAATGAAGAATACAATAATCAAGCTCATTAATCGTACAACCAAAAGCATCTGCAACAGCTTTAGGTAGTGTTTCAATTGCGGCTTCCCATCCACCTTCAACAATTGAAAAGATACCACCTTTATCGCCACGAGATAATGCAAATACACCTTGTCCTTTAAATCTCTCAATATGACCTTTATTAAGCATAACTGTATAACCACAATTTAAGCAGCTATTAACTGTACTTTTAATATTGGTACTAAATTTATGTTCACCACAGTAAGGACAATTATTAGTCATACAATTCCCACGTTCTCTAGTAACAATAAGATTATTCTGAATAACTTCAAAAGCTTTTTCTATATCCATTCTGTATAACAATCACAAGGTTTACGACGAGTATATTTATTAGGAGTATTCCATTCTACAGAATCATATTGAATATAATCTGTATCAGGATACATCTTTTCAATAGCAGCTCTCGTCGAAATATCAGTTCCATAAATGCGAACATATTTATTTCTAAGTTTCGTAGAACATGGAAATGTAAAATAGAAATTACCTTTATCACTTTCATAAACTTCAGAAACTTCTTTATGTGCATCTTCAAATCCACATATATCTGCAACATTAAGTCCGAGTTTTTGCCAATGCTCTTTCTTATCATCAAATATTTCTTGAAATGTACGAGAATTATCATTTAAATTAAGAACTTCATCAACATCTTTAATTTTAAGTCGTAAATCAGCAATCTTAGCTTTATCTCGGAAGACTTTAGCATCTTCAATTGCTTTCTCAACTTTAGTAATAAAATGCTGTGATTTAACATTAGTAAAACCTTTATTAAATATTGCAGGATTGAAATAAATACAAACTAGACAACGAGGGTCATTACCCTTACGCTGCCTAGATTCGCAATTACTGCATTCACCACTCATTATCTCACACCATTACATTGAGCAGTTCGGAATGTAATAGCACCATCAATTGCAATTGTTTTAATTGTAATCGAAGGCATATCACAAAACAAACTATCAACAACAGTATTCAATATCTTTCGAAAGCCATCCCACGGACGAACAGAACGATGAATAGTTTCCCAGCAATAACTATAAAACATTTCACGTTCTAAACAATCAGCAAGATGTCTATGATCTTTACCGCCTTTATCTAAGTGATAATTAATAGCCTTATCAATATCACTTTGTTGAATAATAAATGTCTTTAGATTTTCCTTTTTCGCCATATAATAAGAAAGATTAATAAATAGATTAATAACTACGTTTGAAACTCAAACATCATAAAGTCTACAAAGATAAGCATTAATTTTGACTTAACCTAATAATCAAACACTTATCTCGGTGATAATGCCATTACAGATAAGTCTTGTAATAGACCTACAACTGAACAAAATGATTCAAGTGCGAATGCAATTAATACGATTCCACCTAAAACAAATAGTGATAACACTAATGCTATCATCATTTGAACATACCAAACCGTTTCCATTCGGTGATAATACATATAACCTATTTCATCTACTAAAAATATAGCTAATACAATTAGTATTGCTATTGTAAACCATAAAATAATAAAATGTAAAATCATTAATTCTCTTGTCTTTTTCTAATTACATTGTTAATAACTCTGAGGATCTTCTTTTAAGCGTTCTTTCTATTCAACGCCCACATGTAAACGCATTTGTCCTCGTAAATGACGCTACGTGTCTTCTTAGTACAATCACCTTTAGACGTCCATACTAATTGCTCTTTAACTGTTACTTTTGCGGGTTTTAATTCTCCCGTTTCTGTGTTAAATTGCCATAATGTTGAACCCGGTCTATATTTTATTGAACCTATGTACTTGTACTCTTGTTGCACTTGCTTTACAAACTCGGTCTTGTCCTTATCTGGAAGCAAGCTAGGTTTAAATATCTCACTGTTCATGCACTTGATAAATGTATTTTATTTTAAATACTACTGCTTTTCCATCTTTACGTCCACCCGGCAAACATCGACACCCTTGACAGTCTTGTAATAACTTCAAATCACATTGTATTGCTGCACATTGAAATGCTCGTAAAGATGATTCTTCTGCATATACTAATGCTTCAAACTTTTTTGTTGTACCTTTTCTTATAAGTGGTACTACGTGTGGTTGATTATCAACTGGCACATACGTATAGTTTGTTGCATCTACTTTGAATTGAGATAGAAACTCTTTAGAATATTCCATATACTCATACTGTTACAAGTAATGCTGTACCTTGTGGTAAATACAACATTGGTGTTACGTGTAATGGCGTAAATTTCATCTTAGCTGATGATAATATCTTTTTAGCTGTATTAAATGCTGCCGCATCTTTAAATACAACTACTGCGCTATTAGCATCATTGCTACGAATACTAATAACATCCTTAATGGTTGCTTTGTTCACTTGTGCTACTTGTATTTCCATAATTACAATTTATTTAATTAATAGCTGTTTGTATCCTTTTATTCTCATTCTTCTAAACGCACGTTCGGATACAATTAAACCTACGTTAGATAAGTTTAGTTTTGCTAACTTTAATGCTTCTTTATCTTTGAATTTTATTTCTACCTCATTGAGATCTTTTTCTTTCACAGATACAACAGCAATTACTGATGTTGTACATGATTTTGATTTTATTTGTATATACATCTTTTAAGGCATTATTGCGATTATTTGTGTTTGTTTAAACTCTAACGTTAATGAAGTCACAAATTCATAGTTTACATCTGCTCCTTCCAATTCATACTCTGCATCATTCTTTGCATCTAATGATGCGAATGTAACTCTTGTTTTATCAAAGTATGTTTCTATTTTGTCTACTTTAGTTAAGCATACACATTCCTTTGATTCAATATCTGATTTTGCACTTGATGCTACTATTACAAACATAAAATTTTGCGTTTACTTTTATTTATAACCTATTTCACCATATCGGAAGTCAGACTTGAAAATGCCATTTAAAACGTTTGCATTTGCTCGCTGTGACCTTAATTATATGGAGACAACCAAGAGGTCATCTCCATTAAACAAAGGCTCATTCTCAATATATGGCGGTCAAATCTTTACTATCAGTATTACTAAGAGTATTGCTATTATTGCTAATAACCATATTCTTGTTGCTGCTGAATATCTTTTTTCAGCTTCTAAGTACACTTGAAGTTCCTCATCATCCACATAGTCAAATAAGTATTTGAAATGCGCTGCTAAGTAAAATACAAATGGTACTAAGAAAAACACTAAACAATATAATACTTCTTCTATTGTATCATGTGTCTTGATATATCTCTTAATTTCTTTAGTTGTGAGAAGTTTCTTTCTCATAGTGGTAATGCGATTTAATATTATTCTATATGTATTGCTTTTTTGCAATAACTTTCTATTGGTTCAACATTATACGGATCATATCCCCATATCTCTTGCATACGATTCGTATATTCTTCATAATCTTCTATACAATTATCCTCTTCATCAAAATAATGAAATTGAACATGAGATTCCTCATTAATTTTTATAGGTTTCTTCTCATATTTCTTTTTACGTTCTTCTGATTCGAGATTGTATATATATAAACGGAATAATAGAAATAATATTAATACTACAGCTAAAAATCCTATAAATGCCATAATTATTAAATATTAATATTAATACTACTTACGATGTTTCTCTCGATACTCCAATATTAATGGAGGCACAATTGCTAAAAATATGAATACTAATGCTCCTACTATTTCTTCTATTTCTAAAGTTATTACTATAGGGATGCTGAATGCTGCCCCTTCCAGTCCTTGTTCCCTATTGGGGATTGGAAAGCTCTACCGATTATTAAAGGTCTTTGCGAATATCTTCTTTGATTCTCTTGATATTACAAGTTTATGTACAAGTGGATATTCTTTTACACTTACCTTTGCAAATCTACAAAGTTCTTTAATTTTATTTCTTACTTTATCTGATGCTACTTTTATTTCTATTGTTTCATCTGATACTACACATTCGGTATCTTTATGGCACTGTATTTCCATTGTCACATTATACCTCATACATACTATAGTTAATCTTATAATCATTATTGATAATATTAAGATCAATACTCATCATCATTCAGTCTCTCTAAAAGCTCCTTTGTTGTTATATTAGATTCTTTTATAGATACTTCTCGTAATTCTCTTGGATCTACTATTAATTCTTTTTCATCTACGAACTCTGTTACAGGTATATTGTTTCTTCTAAGAAACTCTTGTACTCCGTGTCTTGTTCGTGACGATGTTAATTTAAGAACTAATTGATAATCTACCCATGATATTGATGCTGTTACTGGAACTAACCATTCTGCCTCAATATCAATTACAACTATTCTTAGAGTTCTCGATGTCATGTTTCCATTGTTCTAATTGGTTTTTATACTCTAAGTGATTTATCTCATACGCTTTGTTTTCACTGTCCATTGCAACTGCAATTAAATTCTTATTTAATGTTACAATTGATTGATCAATTTCTGCTGAATACGAGATAAAGTGCTTTGCTTCTCTATGTACTAAGAATAATATTGAATCACTTAAACTATTTGCAATTGTTTTTGCTGCTTTCTGTTTATTGAATATTAATTCGTTTCCATATACTACGAATACATCATAAGTTACTGCTATGACTTCATTTGTTACTCGATCTTTAATATATACTACCATACACTTAATGTTTTAAATGAAACTAATACTATAAATTCAATGAGATATAGTATTAGTTATAAAACTCAAATAATTAATCTAAAAATATCTAAGTTTACTTCAAATCATATTGATACTAATTCGAAGTATTTTGATATTTGGAATGTTAATGTGAATTGTTTTGAATATGCTTAGGATTTATTGCGAATATTTCTGCGAATATTTCTAAAGCATTTAATAGCTCACTGAATACTGTATACTCTATACTCCATACTCTTAATTGTATTCAAATTGTTTTATTCTGCATTAATTATACTGAATATAATATTGATACAATTGCAAATATTAAGAGTTTTGCGAATACTCATTCTGATTCTAATTCAAATAACTCTGATATTCAAGGTTGAGGCTTGCGAGTATTTGAATTAATTCTGAATCTAGTGCTAATGCTTTGAGTCTTTTAACTGCATATACTCTAATGCTTACTCTAAATTCTTTACAATTAGAGGTTCACATTTTAGAGCATTCTGCAATTACTTCTAGTACTTCGCATATAAATTCGAAGCATCCAAGTGCATCTTTTCTAATTCTAATTCAAAACTTTTTACAACTCTCGATATTCGGTGTTCAATACTTTGATTTTAATTTGCAAATAGTGCTGATATTCTGCATATAAATTCAAAGCTTTTAATTGCATCTTTTCTACAGTTAATTCTAAACTTTTTGCAGTTTTCGGTTCTCTGCATGAAACACTCTGAATTTAATTTGCAATACTTAGAAGTCGCATCGCGGTTTTTGAAGACGTTTTTGAAGACGCTGTTACGAATGCTTTTAAAGACGCAGCTTCTATTGCAATTTCTACTCCTCATCCTCACTCTCATCCTCACTCTCAACCTCAAATCCAAACTGTCTACATTTCTCCCGTATCCACTCACTAATATTTGGTTCATTCTCTGCCCACTTCGCAGCTTTCTCTTGCAATTCAGCAAATAAATTCTGTCCTAATGCTTCAACTTCTTTAACATATTCCGGGTACATATACTTCTCCAATCTGTCTAATGTATCATATACCTTCTGATATTCCTTAGACAATTTCGATTGATCATTCAAATATCCGTAAATATATAGAAGCTTCGCAAAGTCTTCAAGTTTGAACAACGTCGATACTTCATAAGCCACTTCCAGCGTCTCAACTGTCGGCATTGTTTCACGTGAAACATCAATATGTTCTTCTGCTAATGCTAAGGCTTCAAGCTGTTTACAGCGTTTAAATTCAAGTATTTCTTTAGTAATATTATCAATGCTTCGAGCATATTCAGATTTACTTAAATCATCTTGCATATCAGCAAGTCTAGCATCAATTATCTTAACATTACGCTTAAATTCTCTAATAGCATTATGAGCTAACTCGATGTCATTACTGCGTTTAATAATAGCATCATAGAAATTATCTTTAATAACCGGAGAACGATATGTACCTTTTGTACTTAGAGTAAGTGCAAATATATCCGGAAGTGTGACAATCTCCTTATAGTCTTCTCTATCTTTAAGAACGTAATCGAGACGATTAGCTTCAAGATATTGTGTTAAAAATTTACAACTCTGTGCATTTGAATTAGAGAATCTTATATTCACTTCATCAGTATTGATGTAAAGTAAATCATAAGAAATATCAACAGTTTGACCTTTATAAATAACGTGTAATTTCATGATCATTAGTCGGATTAATTAAGTAACAAAAAGAAGAGGTAGCACTGAGAGTATACTCAGCACCACCTCACGGAATTTACGCAGCTTCTTCTGCTTGTTCAGTAGCAACAGCTTCAACCGCTTTAGGCTTAGCAACAGCTTCACGTTGCTTACGAGCTGTCTCGATATTCTTGATGAAGCCAGAAACAATATCCGCACCAACACCAAGTTTACCGAATACACCGATAAGACCTAAGCTACCAACATTGTCAGCACCTGCAAAGCTGTTGAATGTCTTTTCATGATACGTCCATTCCTCGGTATCAGGGTCGATATAACCGGTCTCACCTGCAATATTCTCATCAATGCTGAAGTTCACAACATTACCTGCGAATACAATCGCATTAAGACCGTATTTATCATACTGATCATTAGTGATGTAAACATCAACAAGTGGAGCACCATTCAGAGGATCAACACGAACAATCCGACAATCATGCCGAAATTTACCTTCTTTAAAGTCGTCTTTATTGATCTCTTTAATAGAGATAATTTCACCGATAACTGAACGTCTCACTGGATTCTTTAATTCGTCTGCCATAACTTTAAGTATTAAAATTTCTAGGACGATCACCACGACCGCCAATTACAATAAGGGGTTTAGTCGTGTTGATTAGACGGAGTTTGTAGGGTCTTAAAAAAAATAAGAGTAGCACTAATAGCACTACTCTTAACACATTAAGATTCTAATTCATCTAATAATGCCTCAGTAAAAGGATTAATCTCGATAGAATCTTCACCATTAACTTCATAGTAATCACTCATAGCTTAATTAAATTTATCAGGTTTAATAATAGACAACACAACAACTGCAATAATTGCACCAATAATGCAACCAATAAATACATCACCATCAATAACTGATGCAAACCAATCAGCTAAACTCTCAGCCGCTGATAACAAGAAGAGCACCACCAATATGATGATGCACTTCAATAACGTCTTTAATACTCTCATTTGTTTAACTCTTTTAATTCATTATACATATCCTTAATACCATGCTTAGCACAAGCAATCAACAAGTTAATATCATTAGTCTTAACAACATCAACCACTTGCTTGTGTGTAGTCGTGTGAAACTTCACCTCTTCATTGATGTCTTCATCATCAATATACTGAGTAACATCAGCAATGCAATCTTTATAAACTACATCAATGATCTTACCAACAAGACCATCAATCTTATCAAAGATCTTCTTACCAATGAACAAGCGTTCAATAGTATTACCTTCTAGATCATTGCAATCAATCAGATAACGATCTTGATAATCTTCTGTGTCTTTAAGAACAGCAATTGCATTCAATACGATTGCACTCATTTTCTTAACTTCAGGAGCATTAATCATTGTATTCATAAGATAGATACGATTCACCTTAGCATCGTGAGGTTCAAAATTAATATTTATTTTAATTAAATCCATGCTATCAAGCGGAGATAGTCGTGAGGTAATAGAAATTGTAATTGCAACATCTCTATGGAAAATTGCAGTTCCAATTCGGAAAATCATTCCTCATGAATCATCGACGGGGGTATTCCCCCAAGCATTACAAGGGGGTGCTGTCGTATAAGGAGGTCCCCGTACACAGACTTTCACGCCCGACCTAAAGTTCAGCAACACCGTCTTCAAAGCTATTAAAACTACCATTATCAAAAGTCTTAGAATTATCGTCACTAAAATCAATAGAAATTCCATAAGAATCAAAATTAAAAATCGCATTACTAAAAATCTTAAAGTAACCAATAATAAAATCCAAAGAATATCTGCAATAAATTGCAATAGAATAGGCTCCCGTACACAGACTTTCACAATAATCTCTAGGTTCAGCAATAGTGTCTTCAAAAGTCCAAGAATAACCAATAGAAATACAAATAGAAAGTACCTTAAAATTATTCAATCCTGTAAATATACTTTCCTTTGCTATTTTCAAACAGCCAGTGACAACCGCAAGTTTAAGATATGAATTATCTTAATCACCCTGACACTATGTAGAATACTTTAAGTAATTGCAATATAAAAAGAATTAGAATGAGCACTTGAATCACTCTGTGTACAAATTCGAGTATTAGAATTTGTAATGTGAATTAAATAAGAAACCCTGATAATATTCAAAGTAATTTGAGTAATACTAAAAGCATACTCAATATAATCTGCATTAGCTTTAAGATTAATTAGAGTAATATTAAGACAATCAGCATAAGCATTATCAAAATTCAGTGTATAATTTGCCAAAAATGTAAACCGAAATGTGATAACGTTGATTCTATTATAGATAATATTACAAGTAATATTAGAGTTACTCTAAGTAGTAATAGTATTAATACTATCGGTATTTATAATAACTTTGATGAGCTTTGTAATCCCCAGTAGGGAAATAGGTGTGGAAAGGAGCAACATTTTGCTATTACTCATGGTTATTCTAATATTACTAAAGATACTTCTACCACTGCAAAACTTATGAATCTTACTCATGCTTATTCAAAATACATTGAAAATGCTTATACCAACTCTGATAATACGGATGATGATGCGGATGTTCCGCGCGTCACCAGTCCTTCTTCCCTACTGGGGTCTGCTGATCGTTACAAAGCTCCGAGAGTTGGTAGTTGCAAAGCCATTCAAGATACTATTGTTACTCTAAGTATTACAGATGCTTTTCGTAGCTTTGTTACATTTTGCATTGAGCGGGGTGGAGCTCCTATATATACTCTAAGTTTACTTAATGTTACTCTAAGTATTACTAAAGATACTTAAAGGAACTTAGAAGGGCATATACTTACTAAAGGTAATACTATTATATTTAAAGCTATTTTAAGTAGCTTCGGGGTGCTTTGTAAAGGAGAGAAGAGGGAGGAAAAGAGAGGGAGAGAAAAGGGGAGAAAAGAGGGGGACTATAGGGGGTAATAAGAGGGGATATGAGTAGGTGAGTATTGGTGGGTGATAAGAGGTTTATTTAAATATAATTAAAATACATATTACGGACGGACGAATTTGAAGTAGTAATACTGTCATTGATATTACCTTTAGTAATCTTTATATATATCCTTATATATATCGCAAAGCTCTGCATAGCGCACACGTGCGTGCGTGTATATAGACAAAGGTATGAATGTGGTAGTACTGCGAATGCTTTGCATATTGATTCGAAGCATTTAGAAGAACAAGGCACTGCGTGCGTGGCTGCAAATCCGGGTGAAGACGCTAGTACTATTGAGATTTCTATTGAATACTGCCTTTGAAACAGAAAAATATAAGGTTTAGAAAAAGATATTCAAGTAATCCCTTGTAATATCTAATTTATTCATATCTTTGTGAGTGGCTTTTTACTCATAATGAAGTCGGGAGTATTGACTACTGCTGTAACTGAAGACATCGCTGCTATTGTTGGTACTCCCACTATTATTAATGGTAATTCTGTTACTCTCATTTTATACTTTGTTTCACATTGAGGACGTGTTGGATAAAGATTTTCCGTTTCTGTCATTTGCTCTTTTGAAGACCGTCCTCCTTTTAAACCTACTACTATGTACACTGTTACAGTTAGTGCTATGTTAATGTTGTATAATATTACCTTTTATACTGACGCAGGTCTTTGTAGAGGTTATGAGATTGTGCCTATTAACATTGATTATCTTATAAAGTAAATTATTTAAACTATGGATTCAATTCAAACTAAAATCGAAGCTATTAGAGCTGATAAGAATAATCTTAAAACAGCTTGTGTTGCGCCGGGTTCTCTTTGTAATATTAAAGTTGGCGAAGGTCGAGTTATTATTGCAAATCAATATAAGATGTCTCCGCTTGAAGTAACTGATGTTATGAAAGTTGATAGAGAAGTTCCTAAAGCTACTTATTGTATTGCTATTCCTGACAATGTTCTGCCGGATATGCTTGGACGTGAAGTTGTTCTTGATATGTCTTATGGTGGCAAAGGTGTACCTCTAAGTCATAAGATTAAAAATCTTGACAAAAAGCTTATTGATGTTCTTGGTGGTGATGATAACTTTAGAGTTGTTGAGAATCGCCCTACTCTTAGAGATCGTACTAAACTTGCTGTTGGTGAAGATGGTAAAGTTGAATTTTGGGAATGTAATCTTATTTCTCTTAATCAAATTGGTGGTGTGATTTATTAATCCAATTCTGTTATGGCTAAAGGTGCTAGGTTATTTCCTCTTCAAGTCACGAGACTTTATGAGAGAATGGTTGCAATTGTAGATCGTAAAAGAAAGGAACCTACTAAGATGTATTATAAGACCAAAAAAGGTCGTCATTTTATTGAACGTTATACTCCCGAACAGATTTGGTGTAGAGACTTTCTTACGTTTATTCGTAATAAAGAAGATTTTGAACGTTTTCTAAATGATATTGCAGATAGTCAGTGGATGTCTATTCTTACTGCAATGCAACGTGTGGATAGAGAGATTGAAATACCTTCCTTTGGTAAACATTGGATTCATCCTGAAACTTACGATATTTATGCTGAATGTGGTTTTGATTTTAATAAGATGACTTCTTTACCACATGAATATATGAAAGAACGTCACAAAGCGTTCTATGAACGATTACGAAAGAAGCTATTCCTTAAACTTACTGATAAAGCCGCTTATGACGCAGATTATACCCAGAGACTTGCCGATCTTCTTCGACGAGGAAAAGCATAAATATACTGACGCTCTTGATAGAGAGTATATATCTACTACTACTATTATTGGTAAGTTTGTAGAACAAAAGGATTGGAAAGCTATTGCTGAAGCTTGTGCTAATATTGGTAGTCGTCCTGTTCCTCCTACTCATAAAAATTATAGTAAATATATTCGATATAGAGGTAAGACTGTTAAACAGATTCTTGCTGAATGGAAGATTGAAACTGAAAAGGCTTGTGCTAAGGGAACTGAAAAGCATAATTTCCTAGAACAATGCGTGAAAAGATGTAACAACTACTATTTAAATGCGAATGGTTTTATTGATGGTCGTATTTATACAGTAGATGATATTATAAGAACTCATAGTTATGGTAGACTTGATCTCGATTATTTTCGAGTTGTTGGTATTGCTGATAGGTATCCTCAAATTTACGAGTTTATTAAGGATATGACTTCTATGGGATTTGAGATCTATGCTGAGATTGGTGTTTATCATCCAGAGTATTTGATTTCAGGTCTTGTTGATATTCTATTCGTTAAAGGTGATGAGTTCTTTATTCTTGATTGGAAAACTAATAAAGCACCTATTCGATTTGAAGGTGGATATTGGACTAAGAAAGCAGATGGTACTATTGACTTAGATAAGTACATTGTTACTAATGAAACTATGTTGTTTCCTATAAATCATTTACAGGATTCTACTGGTATTCATTATTCTCTTCAATTAAGTATGTATGATTATCTGATTGAACAATGGGGTTTTAAATGCCTTGGTAATATGCTTTGTCATATTAGGACTATTGAGAATCCTTTGATTCCTGATGATATGCCACATGAAGAGGTTGTTACTTTTGTTGATATTAAATACCTTAAAGCTGAGGTTAAAGCCATTTGTGACTATAGACTTGCTCAATTAAATAAAGAACGTAAAGCAAATACCAATTTGTTTAATTATAATATCAAGTAACTATGAGTGAATTAACGAATGCTTTAATTACTTATGATGACGTTATAGCTAAGACTAATATTGACGTTCTTCGTAAGATTGCTAAAGTTCATGATTTTGCTATCTTTGATAAAGGTAACTACAATCTGAATATTTGGGGTATTAGATGTAACACTGTTGATACAGGTACATTTAATGATCTTCTTCTTGTATTCTACAAAGCTAATGATGCTAATCCTAAAATGAATGGTAAATGGACTTATGATTGGTTTTCAATAACTACTGATCCTTCTGATTTGAATTTGATTAAAC
>ERZ860322.1150-NODE-1150-length-16187-cov-5.365671_pt1 | contig 16187 bp, 16 predicted proteins | sample MGYA00509979_ERZ860322 | MGnify/ENA primary metagenome ERZ860322 (study PRJEB30046, sample SAMN00715217) | human gut metagenome | study: EMG produced TPA metagenomics assembly of the A metagenome-wide association study of gut microbiota in type 2...
CACCCAGTCGGCCATCTGCGCCGTGATGCTCTACGACGCCAAGCTGTCGCAGGAATTCGCCGCGAAATTGCAGGACGAGGGCGTTTTCGTCACGGGATTCTACTACCCGGTGGTTCCCAAGGGTCAGGCGCGCATTCGCGTGCAGGTCTCCGCAGGCCACACCATCGAACAGCTCGACCGCTGTATCGCCGCCTTCACGAAGGTCGGCAAAGAACTGAATGTCATCAAATAACTTACTGCCATGGCTAAAACCGCATTGGACGCGATCGACCGCAAGATCCTCAAATACCTCATCAAGAATGCGCGCATGCCTTTTCTGGAGATCGCCCGCGAATGCGGCATCTCCGGCGCCGCCATTCACCAGCGCATCCGCAAGCTCGACGAGTCGGGCGTGATTCTCGGGAGCCGCCTGATCGTCGACCCCAAGATGATGGGCTTCGACGTCTGCGCCCACATCAGCATCACGCTCAAGGACCCGCAGCTGCTGAAACAGACCGTCGAGGAACTGCGGAAAATCCCCGAGATCGTCGAGGCGCATTTCATCACCGGCAAGGGCAACATCCTCGTCAAACTCTACTGCGTGGACAACGAACACCTCATGCGTACGATTTTCGACGGCATTCTGCGCATTCAGGGCATCGCCACCACCGAGACGAACATTTCGTTGCAGGAGGTGTTCCAGCGCGAGGTGAATATCGACTTTATCGACGAATAGGTTGCAGATTGCCGGAGGTATCTCCGTACTGATGACACACAAGGGGGCTGTATACAATACAGCCCCCTTGTGCGTTTTGGTGCAATCCGCGTCCTGCCGGAACTTGAAGTGTCAGAGCCATTTTTTGTACTTGAAGTACCAGATCGTCAGGGCCGAGCAGAAGATCATCAGCCCGATGGCGAAGATGTAGCCCAGGGGGATGTTCCAGCCGTTGCCGAGCGTCAGCGTCCAGTCCAGTTCGGGCATGAACTTGAAGTTCATGCCGTAGATCGAAGCGATGAGCGTCGCGGGCATGAAGATCACCGCCGCCACGGAGAAGATCTTGACGATCTCGTTCTGTTCGATGTTGATCAGACCCAGCGCCGCGTCCTGGATGTAGTCCAGTCGCTGGAAACTGAAATCGGCGTGGTTGATCAGCGAGTTGACGTCCTTGATCATCAGCTGCAGGCGCGGATAGATGTCGTTGGGGAAACGTTCGGAACGCAGGATGCCCGACAGCACGCGCTGGCGGTCGAAGATATTCTCGCGCAGCGACATGGTCGATTCCTGCAACGCGCTGATGCGGTGCAGCACCTCCTTGTCGATCGAATTCTCGGAGTTGATGTCCTTCGAGAGCGCCGCGACCTGCTTGGCGATCAGCTCCACGAGGTCGGCGTCGAAGTCGATGCGCACCTCCAGCAGCGAAATGAAGAGGTGGTAGCCCGTCGAATAGCTGCGGTAGTTCATCTGGAGCCGTTTTTCCGTCTCGCGGAAGGTCCGGAACTCGGCGCTGCGCACCGAGACCAGCACACCCTCGTTCGAGATGATGAACGACACCGGTTCGACGATGAACGAGTCGCCCGTGGGGACGAAGAAGTTGGAGTTGGAGATGATGGAGTTCTCGTTCTCGGAGTATTTCGACGTCGACTCGATCTCCTCGACCTGCTGTTTGGTCTGGAGGCTGATCTCCATGAAGTTCTCGACGGCCTTCTGCTCCTTGATCGTGGGCAGCAACATGTCGATCCACAGGATGTCGTCGTAGCCCAGTTCATCGAAGAGCTTGGTGTCGGCATTGCGGATGATCTTGTTGTATTGCTTGAGGTAAATTGTAATCATAAGACGCTCTCTTAAAGTTCGTGAATCCGTTTACGTGCAGAGAGGCGGATCTCCGGTCCGCTAAGCTCTTCAGCCGGGATTGGCTCTCGGAACCGCCTTGAGGCCCGAGTTCCAGAACTTTTTCAGCGCTTTGTCTTTCTGATTGTCGAAGATGTAGTCGAAATGTGCGAGTTCCGCGTAGGCGCGCCCGGGATCGGCCGCGAAAGCCGATTCGAGAATCGCCTCGTAGCCGTGTTCGAGTCCGTAGGTCAGGGCATGCTGCAAGGTCTCGACGGCGTCGGGGTCCGTGTCGGCGTGCGCCGCCCAGACGGCGAAGGCGCAGGGAAGTTTTCCGAACGGTTTCCACGCCCCGACCAGCGCGTCGTCGCTGGCGAGCAGGGCCTCCTTCGATGCGGGAACGCCTCCGACGCAGTATTCGGTGACGATGCGCGCGTCTGTCAGCGACGGCATGGCGGCGGCCGGAATCAGGGCGATGTCGGCTTTGTGCTCGGAAAAGGCTTGGATTGTTTCGGCGGGGTCGGACAACAGCAGTCCGGCGCGGAGATTATCTTCGTGCTGGATACCATAGATGAATGGCGTCGTGCTGAAGCACGACACGACGGCTATACGTGGAACTATGACCATCATCCATAAGGTGTAAAACTGTTGGTTTGCGAAACAAAGGTACGACAAAATCCCGAAGTTTTTCTATAAAATCTGGAAAAAGTGCATCGGGGTCTTGACAAGGGGGTGTCCGGTGTCGTATATTTGCCGTACGATTCACAGCCGGCCGGCAGGGACGGCAAAGTTATCAACATCGGGAAACGCTTCTGTTTCCGCATTTTGTGAATTGTTATCTCCATTTATCGACAAGTTTTAAACCCGTTGTCAACAATCCGGTCGCCTCTGTGCCTGTGATGCCGGAAGTGTCAAAAGCATCCGCATGCCGCATTGCGCCGTGTCCTGCGGCGAATGAATACAGTCAACATGGCCCGTATCCGATCCTGCGAACTGCTGGAAGAATATGATCCTGCATCTGTGAACGTTCCGAAAGGACATCTGAAAGAACTCACCTTACTCCTCCATGACGAGCGCAATGGCTTGGAGCGCGTCCTGTTGCATTTCTCTCATTTTGAAAAGGAAACGCAGAAGCTGGACGAGCGGCTATATCGAATCACACCCCAATATGACCAGAATGATGAAACGGAGTTACTGATTCGCGTATTGTCCTTTGGGCCAGTCCTTGAAGTCGTGGCGCTCATTACGTTTCGGCAGCTCATGCGAAATCGAATTCAGAAGCAAATCTCAAACACGATCTGGCCGAGAGAAAAAATGCTAGAACTGCTCGATATTGTCATCTTGAAAACTGATGATCCCAAAACCGGGATCAAAGCCGGAACTGAAGGTACCATCGTAGATATTCTGGGTAATGGCAAAGCATTTACCGTTGAATTCTTTGATGAAGATGGAAATACAATAGAGGCATCACTTTGTACGGAGTATACTCCAGAGCAATTACAAAAGGTCGAAACAACCCTGACCCTAACATAGAAGATTTAATCTGTGTGAGAAGCAATCAATGGTGTATTAGAACGCGGGATTCCATAAAATGCAAAAAGCTATATACAGGACTGGACAGGCGCATTTTGACCTGCTATAATAATGCGTTGTATCCGGGTATAGCGAAGTTGGTATCGCACCTGGTTTGGGAGCAGGAGGCCCAGGGTTCGAGTCCCTGCACTCCGACCACCTTTCTTTGAAAAACCGCCTTTTTAGGCGGTTTTTCTGCGTTAAAAGTTCGACTTTCAGACTGCATTTGACCACATTTCAACTGTGGTCAGAGAGGTGAAATGGCAGTAATAACTGCGGTGCAGAAAAACTGCGAGAACCGTAAAATCCCTAACCAATCCCTAACAGGAGTATTTTCAACATTTTTGTGCGCAGGTGTGACAATACCTTGAACTTTTCGGCGTTATGCACTATAATATTTCTACGGTGGGCCTTTGCGCCACCAAGGCGACCGTACGGGAGTTTTCCCATGCGGTCTTTTTTGTTGTATCTATAACATTTTGATTAAGGGAAATGCTCAATAATAGTCCGTAGATTATGGCAGAAAAATTGGAGGGGTGCATATGCCGAACAAAACATTGGTTCCCGATAAGTTGCAAGGGTATTTACTTCAGGTGAAGCATATGCTCTTTGAGCTCATTTCAGTTGATGACCGCGTTGTTAGCGTCGAGAAACTGGATGATGTGGCCGTAGAGACTGATGGAAAGGTTATTGCTGAACAAGTAAAAAGCGTTACGTCAGCTAATAATCCAATAGCTGAACGGTCTTCAGTTTTCTGGAAAACTCTCTACAACTGGTGTACTTATATCGAGGCTGGGGATCTACCGTCTGGAGCCATTATGCGCTTTGTAGTTGTTTCAAACGGTACTGTCATCCCCGGCGGCATTCAAGCGTCCTTCATGAATGCGCACTCTGACTATGAGGCCCAAAAAGCGCTTGCCGATGCCAAAGAAGCAATTTTGGGTACAACTCAAGGTGGTTCTGCAGCCGATGTGTATGCAACCCTACCAGGTTCGTATAGAGACTATATAAGATACCTCTTTGATGACAGCCGAACTAAAATCGTTTGCGATGTTATCAAGGCTATGGAAATCGAGATACACAATAACACCTATGACGAAGATCTCCTAAATCGTTTTAGCAATCAAGTAGGCATTCCTTCTGAATATGTCGATCTTCTTCTGACAGATATGCTCGGCTGGGTTACTCAAACAGTGGAATCATTTACAAAGGACAACAAACCCGCCTACATTTCTGCAGCAGATTACCGCAAAGCCTTGAACGCACAAATCAGGGCATATAATACAAGCGCCGTGCTTCGAGCAGTTTCACGAGCTCCTTCACGAATCGAACAAAGTGGCGAAGTAGAACGACTTGACACCTACATTAGGCAATTACAGTTAGTTGAAGTGGATGATACCACTTTATACGAAGCTGCCAGCGATTTTTTACGCGCAAAAGTTGACAAAATAGAGTGGGCACAGCGTGGGATTGTTCATGCGCAGAGCTTTGAGGATTACCGTGACGCACTTTACCGTATCTGGACGAATCAAAAACAGCTTCTGGGATTGCAATACAGAACGAATCCCATCGCTTGTGGCCAAGCAGTATATTTCAAGTGCAGAGACGATTCTGCGCGGCAAAAGCTACAGGGCGTTGAGGTTCCTCCATTTTTTGGTAGCGGTTCATTACAGGACTTGGCAAACGATCCTGCTGATTCGCCGAAAATTGGATGGCATCCTCAGTATATAGCGCTATTGAAAGAAGGTAGTGTATGAGTAGCCAGGATCTTGATGTAATGTATGTACAAAATCCCGCTCTTGGTGCAGTTCTGCTCTGGAGATTTACTTGCGGATATTACTCTAACGAAAACCGGCCAGTCCCTTTTCCTTTGCTATTTGTGGTCTTACCAATTGTATTTCGCCAAGATTTGTGCAGCGTGATAAAGAGCACCCAAAAAGCCAGCGGTTTATCAAAGGTTTCGGAGAAACTGTTTTCAGGTAAGTTAAATGATAGCATTCATTATGTGAATAATACGGCCATACAAATGCGTGAATTAACACTTGAAGCATTTAATATAGCCGTTGAAGCGCATCTCATGTCGTTGTCAACCGAAAACGCAACAGTATCCCCTCTGACCACAGCTATTCGTAAATATGTTCCCAAAGGAGACTGCAAAATCATGCTGTCTGCCGCAGAAAAACTTGGTGCATGGTGCTCCGAACTCACACTTCTTGAAGTCGGGAAATGGCTGAAAGTGAGGTTTTAGAATGAACTTTACAATTAATTCTATAATTTTATGGCCTCGAAATATTGAACATTCCCCTCGCTGCCTGTCGTTTGATTCCGAAGCTGTCAACATTATTACTGGTGCCTCGCGCACTGGTAAATCCGCGTTAATACCAATTATTGATTATTGCCTTGGCTCCGATAAATGCGCCATTCCTGTGGATATTATTCGTGACGCATGTTCATGGTTTGGGGTGCTTTTTGATATGGCAAACGAGCAAATGCTGCTTTGTCGCCGTGAGCCCGGTAATAAGGGGTCTACTGACGATATGTTCCTCCTTCGGGATAAGGAAATCACAATCCCTGAACATATTGAAAAAAACGCAAATGTTACATCCATTAAGAACATGTTAAACGAGTTGTTTGGGATGTCTTTCCTTGAACTTGATCCCGATACAGGAGTATTCCGACCTTCATATCGCGATTTTATGGCATTCCTTTTTCAACCACAAAACATCGTTGCTAACGCTGATGTTCTGTTCTACAAAGCAGATACAATGGAACATCGCAAAAAGCTCATCGATGTTTTCCCGTATGCACTCGGAGCCGTTACCCCTGAAACGCTCGCTAAGCGCAAAGAAATCGAAAGACTATCTAAAATCTCAGAGCGATATCGGCGAGATCTTGAACAGATCAAAGTCGTTGCTGAAGGATGGAGGCAGGAAGTAGCTGGCTGGTTAACCCAAGCTCATGAGTACGGTCTAACTGATTATGTTACCAATGATACTGATGGGTTTGCTCGTCAAGTTGATGAACTTCGCATTATCTCACAAAAACGAATTGCAGATGCTTCTGTTGCTTCAACGCAAGTTGCTTATTTGTCCGAAGATATCGTGGCATTACGGCAAGAGGAACAACAAATATCCAGTGAATTGTTTGCCGCCCGCAGGCGACATACTGAAATGCTTCAATTGATGCAATCAATGGGTAAATATGATAAATCACTCCAAATCCAACTTGATCGACTCGATATATCAACTTGGATTCGTTCTAATATGATTGAGCAGAATGTACTTCCGATTTTCCAGCCCAGTCATGAAAATGTCATGGACGATATTGATGCTTTGTGCAGTGCCATCGAACAGATTGAGCGCACTACAACAGAAATGGCTGTTGTCCCTGCAGCTTTTGAGCGAGAAATGCAAACTGTGCAAGTGCAAATTCAGGAACTGACTGACAAACTGGAGGCCATCCAAAATCGAATTCGAGTTGAATCTCAGTCGCTTGTTGCTCATCGTGAAGAAAATTACACGTTGGAATCAATTTCGCGTTTTCTTGGACGCATAGATTCTGCAATAAGTACTTACGAACGTATCGGAACGGATAGTGAGCTCCAAGCCAAGCTCGATGAGGTAAATGCTCGTATTGAGCAGCTCAAAAAAGAAGTAAATGAAGCTGAAATTCGACGCAAGCTTGACTATGCTCTGGGCTATATAAGCACAGAGATGGGAAAGATACTCGCTCAACTGGATGTTGAACACCCGGAAGATCCTGCAGAATTCGTTATTAAAGATTTGACCGTGCGAGTTAAGAACCAAGCCGGACGCGATGATTATCTGTGGGAAATTGGTAGCGCATCCAATTGGCTATCTTATCATATAGCACTGATTCTTGCCCTGCACCGCTTTTTCCAAACTAAATCGAGTGTAAATATTCCAAACTTTATTGTTTTCGATCAGCCAAGCCAAGTGTACTTCCCTCGCACTCGCTATTCCCCGGACGAGGCTGAACTGCAGTTAAACGATGACGATAAGAATGCAGTTCGAAAGATATTCGAAAGTCTCTCTATCTTTGTAAAAGATGCTGGGTTTGGAATCCAGATTATAGTGACCGAGCACGCGGATGATGATATATGGGGCAACATACCGGATTCTCGCATCCATTTGGTTGAAAAATGGAGAAATAATGTCAAACTTGTTCCTGTAGAATGGTTAGAGTAAGCGATTACTGGTAAGCCGCATGGTTACAACACTATTTCCCTCGATGATTTGATAAGACAGCACTCTGACACACAAGCGGTATCAGAGTGCTGTCTTGTTGTTAGAAGACACCATTGGTTGCACCAATGGTGTGATTTGTGTACACATTTACCCCACTCTCTCGAACGGGATCACCTTACACCGGCTTTCCTCCGGCGGGTCGGGAGGTCCCGGAGTAGGCGTTGCCGTGGCCGACTCCATGAAGCCGCCGATCTTCTCTGCCGCGCCTCTCTGCATATCGTTGGTGATGTGCGCGTAGGTGTCCAGAGTGAACCCAGCGCTGTAATGGCCCAGCATGCTGGACAGGGTCTTCACATCCACACCGCTGGAGATCGCCATCGTGGCGAATGTATGTCTCAAATCGTGAAAGCGCACGTGCTCCTCAATGCCTGCGTTTTTCAGCAGCTTCCGGTTGATCCGCGACACGGCGTCCGGACTCCAGTAGCCGCCTGTGCGGGGCGACGGGAACAGGATGGGGTTGTCCGGGTGCAGTTCATGCTCCTGTACCAGCAGGTCGACCGCCTGCTGCGACAGCGCCACCTTGCGGACGGAATTTTTCGTTTTCGGTTCTGTCACATCCAGCTCGCCCTCCATGCGGGTGACCTGCTTATTCACCGTCAGGATGCGCTCTTTCACATTCAAGTCCTCCCACTGGAGCGCCAGCAGTTCGCCCCGGCGCAGGCCGCTGGACAGCTCCAGATAGAACATGGGCAGGACGCCGTACTTCTCCGCCTCCTGAAGGTATCTGCCGATCTTCTCCGGCGGGAGGATGGTCATCTCTTTCTTGTCCTTGGGCGGGATACGGCAGTTCTCGCAGGGATTGTACGGGATGAGCCGCTCCTTCATCGCCTGCTTCAGCGCCGCCTGCAGCACCGCATGGACACGCCGCACGAAGGTGTTGGACAGGGGCTTGTCGTTCTGTTTCGCCCCACGAGGCATCCTGCCGTTTTCTTTCAGGTCGTTATACATTCGCTGGATGTGGATGGACGAGAGCTGCTTGAGCTTAATCGCGCCGATGGCCGGGATGATGTGGTGCTCGATGATCCCCTCATAGCCCTTGGCGGTGTTGTAGCGGATGTTTGGCTTGCTGTAGGTTTCAAACCACAGGCGGCACCACTCCGCTGCGGTGTAGTCGCCCGTGTGATTGAGCGGCACGCCGCGATTCTCCCGAATGGCTTTCGCCAGCTTTTCTTTGCACTCCGCCTGGGTCTTGGCAGACACACTTTTCTGGATGGCCCTGCCGGTGATCGGGTCAATGCCCTGGGTATATCTGCCCTCCCAGCGGCCGCTGGGCTTTTTACGGATGCTGCCCTCGCCGTTGGCTCGTTTCTTTGCCATTTATGATCCCTCCTTTTTAACACAAACAAATACCACAGAATCTCCGAAATAGCTATTATAATATTTCAGATTTTTTCACGGCCTGCTCGTCGATCCATTCCATGAATTTGTCACGGGGGACGATGATGCGGCTGCCCAGGGTAATGGTGGGGAAATCCCTGCGGTGAGCTACCTCGTAAGCGTGGGCCAGACCGATGCCCAGCACGTGGGACACATCCTCCACAGTCAGCATCAGAGGGAGTTCGTCAAAAGAGTTGTATTTGGATTTTCGCATTCAGTTCCTTTCTACCTTCCGGGCGGAAGGGTTTTAGTTCTTTGTTTTGCGGCGCAGTTTCTGCGCCTCTTACATGGTCAGATCGGGCCACTGCTCCTCGTGGTCATCCAGCTTGTGGCCCAGGGCGATGCGCTTCTCCTGCAGCTTTTTCAGCCGCTTGCGGTCGATCTGGATACCTCCGGGGCGGGACTTGGGTACGGAGTTGTCCCGGAACACCCGGCTCATGTGATGGAGCAGCCGGGTCACCGCCAGCATCGCAGAGGGCGGACGGTTTTCCTCCAAGTGGTTCAGGAGATACTGTGCATACTGGTTACCCTGCTCGGCGGATCGGGTCAGCCAGTGGATTGCTCGTTCCTCGTCATAGGGAGCTTCCGTTCCGATAAGGTACAGCTTGCCCAGCATATACTGGGCGTAGGGGTTTCCCCGCTCGGCTGACCGAGTGAACCACTCCACGGCGGCATCACTATTTCGTTTGATCAAATCGCCTTTGAGCAGTTCCTTGGCCAGCCGATACCTGGCATAGCTGCTTCCGTTGACTGCGGCGGTGTACAGCCAATTCAACCCCAAACGGATATTCCGTACCTCCATATCATCGGAGAGGTACAGCTTGGCCAGGGAGTACTGCGCCACCAGATGTCCCTGCTCCGCCGCCTGTTCGAACCAGTACCGGGCATTCGCCGCGTTGGGTATCAGCAGAGGACCGTCCCGCCAGAGCTTTCCCATCAGGTACCGAGCATACATATCACCGTTCTCTGCCAGTTTGTCCATTTCAGAGACGGCGTCGCTCCGCTCCTCCATGGTCAGGCGCTCGTCCCGGATGATATCCCGCAGCGTCCAGTAGTCGTAGGGTTCGTTTCGAAATTCTTCCGGCTCGTCCTGCTGATTGAGGCCCTTCTCCTCGAAGGTGATCTCACCCAACCGCAGGCGCTCCGCCTCCTGAATGACCGCATTTTTGATCTGCGTGAACTCTTTCTGCTTTGAGAGAGGAACACTTTCCTGGGGCTTGTCGTGATAGTAGGCATCCACCTTGCTTTGCAGGAGCAGCCACTGGTCATAGCACTTGCTCACGACAGGAAGCCGTTCCATCTCGTCCACGATCTTATCCACCAGATTCTTTAACCGCTTGGGAAGATAGCCGTAGGATTTCTTGCCCTTGACTGTTCCGAGCTGCGCCGCCAGCTCCAGCATGAGCTGTTCGGCGTTTGGGCGGTCACATACGCCGTCCTGCATGGCACGCACCAGTTCCAGCATCGCCCGGCGGGATTCCCGTACCAGCTCATCTCTGGACTCCGACTTCTGTTCGTAGAGGTGCAGCATCTCGTTGCGGAAGATATCATTGGTCAGCTTGGACTTGATCTGACGGACACCTTCCTTGGAGAGGTAGGCCTGTCCCGGCTTTGCGGACCAGGCCATCATGTGGATGTGCGGGTGCTCGCCCTCGTCGTGGAAGGCAGCGTACCAGCGGAAGTCGTTGGGTGGGATCTTCATTGCCGCCGCGATGTCGCTGCGGTGCGCCCGGATGAGATTTCGCCACGCCGCGGCGTTGTCGAAGCCCAGGCGGGCAGCATCTTCACGCTTGAGAGAGATGATGTGCATCCACGCATTTCCGGAGTAGTTCTCCAGCTCCGCCATGGCTTTCTCCAGCGAGACGGAATCACCATCACTGAACAGGCCGTGAGTACCGATGCGCTCCGCACGAGGCCGGGTGGCAATGTACTTCATGTACTGCTCCGACTCGTGAATGGAATCCCAGTTGGCTTCGAGAGCCAGCGTGATGAACGCAGAGGCGTTGACCTTAGTGGGTTTCGTCAGGTAGTCCTCGTACTCATAGAGCGTCTTGCTGTCCGGGAAGTCTTTGACCAGTTTTGCGATGAGCTGCTCCTGCTTTCGTGTGGGCGGACGGTCATCCGGGATAAGCTCCACCCGCTCCCGGGTCGCGATGTAGCGAAGGTATCCGGAGTCCCCGCCGGTGCTTTTGATATAAGGACTCTTGAGGATCAGTCCTGCCATTCGTCATCATCCCAGTCCGGCTCCTGACGGGAGCGCGCATACTTCTCCAGAGAGATGGTACCGTTTGTGGCCTTCACATTCCGGACGCTCTGCGCGCGCCTGCGCTTCAAGTCATCCCGGTCCATCTCGAACGCTTCCGCGATGATGCCGTTGGTCATGTCCTGCTCCACGCATCTGGTAAAATCTCTGCGGGCGATATAGTCCTCCAATCTGCTCAGCCTGCCGTCGATGGCAGACATGATTGCCATGGGCAGCAGTGTTGTGTTGTCCTGTATACCCAGATAGTCCACATAGAAGTTCACGGCTTTCTCGATGAACTCATTTTTGCTCTGGCAGTTGTCGGCGGCGTGCCACTGCTCGATTCTTCTTCTGGTTTCCGGCTGCATCCGGAATGCAATACGATCTCTGGTTTCTTTACTCATTCAATTCCTCCTTTTTGCTGCAAGACATCCTTGAAAAGCCCTGCAACACGGGGCTTTTCGGGGAAGCTGACGCCATCGGTGCTTTTTTCGTCTCTCAAAGACGCCAGCTTCAAGCTCCCGAAACTGCCCGCACTGCGGGCAGAAGTGACGGCTGCGGCGGTGTGTGCGACGCCATGCCTTTATCCTGCTTTTTCTTTCGTCCTGCTTTTTCTTTCGTCCTGCAAAAGTCTGCAGAAAACGGCTCAAGTCCGGCTTCACCCCCCCTGGTCGGGACTGGGACTCGCTTCCTCCCGGAAAGGCGCACACAAGGCGTTCTGTCGGCTTTGAGCATTGAACTTTTCGAGGAGCTGCGCCGCACGATAGCGGGCGGCAGCCTCCTCTGCCTGACGAAACTGCCGCTCATAGAACGCTTCGAGTACACCTGGGATAGGACGAATGGTGTAGAGCAGATTCCCGTTCAGCGGTTTTCCGTCTTTGCTCTGCATGATGGTCGGCTCCGTGTAGATGAGGCCTTTCTCCTCCAGCTGCCGCACGTACTTTGCCACCGTATTTTCACTCATGCCGATCGCATGGCCGATGGTTTTGTAACTGGGGTAGCACTGGTAGGTCTTACGATTCTCGCACCGGAGCAGATAGATGTAGAGAGGTATCTCCCGGTAATCCAGACCGATGCTGAATATCTCGTTGGGCACCATAAAATAGTTTTTCTCTGCGCTGCGCTTTGGCCATTTGTTGTAACTCAATTCATACCTCCTGTGTTGTTGTAGACTTCTGCGGCACTCACACAGGGAGCGTGCGGAAAATTTTCATTGCTTTTCCGCTGCCCGTTTGCTATACTTTGATTAGTTGATTTGTGCGTGCCTGCGTGTGCGCCGAGCCGCCGGACTGTTGCCGCAGTCACGGCGGTTTTTGTTTTGCGGTCGTACTGGTGTGCATCCATCCGCTGCTTTGCAGCTGAGTCTTTTACTTTCATCTGTGAGCTATCTTTTTCGCCTCCTCCGTGTTAGAATGATTTATATAGCCGTGCCGTTGGAAACGGCACATAGCAAAAGACCGTGCTCCCGGGAGCACGGTCAGAGATGGAATGACCTTCCGAGCGAATCGCCGTATGGCAGAGAGCGCACATGCTCTCATGGGGTGCTCTGTCTAAGGCCATGTGGATTCGTCAGCGCGGAGACCGTGCCGTACCGAACCGAAGGAAATTCCACCCGGGTGAAATTTCCTTCTACTATTACTTAGAGAAAAATCGCAAAATCGGAAGGTCGGAAATTGTAAACTTTTTGTGAACGCAGAAAGGGCGGTGAGCTCATGTCCTTCAAGGATACCCAGTCTTACAAAGAGCTTCAGGCGGATTGGCGCTGGATACGCTCCATGGACCCGGAAGCTGCCGCTGCCGCAGACCAGTGGGTGAAGGAGCATCCGGAGGAGTGGAAAGAGCTGGAGCATATGCTCTACTACAGCGAGGCCAACTTCCACAAGCGCGTTGCACCGGATACTCTGGAAGATGCGGATATCAAACAGCCCCGATCTTACAATCCGGAAGCGTTCTTGCCGGAGGAAGTACGCAACGCAATTTACAACGACAGACGGTGGTTTGACCGAAGCAAGTATCTGCCTGAGGGTTCTGATGAAGATCCCTTCATGTATTTGGACACCCAAATCTATGACGCCCTGCATGCACTGACCGAACTGCAGAGGGAGATTTTGTTCCGCACGATCATCAATGGCGAGTCCACTGAATCCGTCGCACAGGACAAACAGTGTTCGTCCAGAAACATCCGGGATATCCGAACCCGTGCGCTTCGACAGATACGGGCCAAAATCAAAAGACGTGAAGGCTACGGCAGACCCGACGTTGTCATCATTATTTTGCTGTTTATGCTGCTTGTTGGTGTTCCGCTTGCTTGCTGGGGAGAACAGCTTTGGGCCGCATATCCCTGGCTGGAGTCTGTGGCTGCAGTGCTTAGCGCATTGGTTATGGCTGTCATGTTCCAAAATTCCCTTCACAGAGAAGCAGAAAGGCTGCTGCGCCAGCATTGGGCCAGCCTGAATGGATCGCAGAAAAAAGAATGACTATGAAAGAGGGAGTGAAGCACTTGCGGTGCTTCACTCCCTCTAACTATGCTTTTTACTCAGTCAGTTGAAGCTGCATCAGGATTCTCGTAAGGTAACCGTCAAACCTAACCGCGCATAGACACACATGAGACAATAGTAGCGGAACGTTGCGAAAGGTTTCGCTACTGTTGTATTGTGGGGTGTCAGAATGACAAGCGCAGAGTTGAAACATCGGGCGGAGCTACAGGAGTGGGCGGCACAAATCCAGGAATGCCGCAGCAGCGGTCTCTCCGTAAGCGAATGGTGCCGGCAGCAAGGTGTTACAACAACACTCCTGGTAAGTTTCTCAGGCATCCCTCTTTCTTTTGCGGAAGCTCAAATCCTGCCAAGTAAAAAAACCGTTAAAATGCTGCGCAGCGGATTGAAAAAATAAGCTGACGGGACTATTTTATACAAGGTGAGTGTGTAAAATCAAATTTTTAAGGGGGAGGCGGATAAAAATGCCGCACCGTAAGAAGATTTTACTCTCAGACAGTAATGAAGCCCTCAGCATGCTCCTGGCGGATTCCCTGCGTGAGCGCGGAAACTTCCATGTATTTCACGCAAAGGATGAGGACGAGACAACCAAGGCGCTCCACCGGCACCGACCTCACGTTCTTCTGCTGGATTTTCTGCTGCCGCACAAGGGCGGCTTTCACGTTATGCAGCATCTGCGCGAGGACGGGTACAAAATCTCGACGATTTTTATGACGGCTCTGCCGACACACAGGGTCATAGAGGAGGCATACCGTTTGGGCGCAAGCTTTGTGCTCCCGAAGCCTTTTACGGCAAGGGCGTTGGTCGAACGGATACACGATGCACTGCACAGTGATCGGCCCTAATTTGCACACATCAAAAATAGTGACCGCCATCTCAAAGTGAGCTGCTGCTCACCGAGATGGCGGTCTTTTATTTATGAGTCATATAGCATTCTTTCGGGGCATTTGCGGGAAGCAGCTTTTCAGCCCATGCGGCATCCTCTTCGCTCAGCTGTGGTGCATTTTGCAGGATCCAAAGCAAATATCGATATGGATCCAAGCCGTTTTCCTTCGCCGTTTCCATCAGGCTGTAGATCAAGCTGCTGGCCTGCGCGCCACCCGGCGTATTGGCAAAGAGCCAGTTCTTCCTACCCATCACAAAGGGCTTCATGCTGCGCTCGGCACGGTTGTTGCTCAGCTCCAGACGGCCATCCTCCAGATACCTCGTCAGGTACGGCCACTGCTCCAACAGGTAGTGAATGGCCCTGCCCAACGCGGATTTCGGCGCAGTTCTCGCCTGCATCTCATTTGCCCATGACAACAACGCGTCTAAAACAGGCTTTGCCTGTTCCAGCCGCTTTTCATATCGCTCCTTCAGCGTCAGCTCTGCAAACGCCTGCTCCAGCCTGAAAAGTCGAGAGCAATAGCATTCGCCAATCGCTGCCGGGGAGTCCTTTTGCATCTCCTTAGGCAGCGTTTGCAGCGCCTCGTCAAATTTTCGCCTTGCATGTGCCCAGCAGCCCACCACACGGATGTTGCCCGGCAGCTTGTGGTATCCTTGGTATCCGTCCGCGTGCAGCCATCCTGAGAAGCCTTGCAGGAAATGTTCAGCATGCTCCGCTTTTCTCGTAGACTGGTACTCATACAGCACAATGGCCTGCTTTGTGCAGCCGCTGGTGCGGTACAGCCACATGTAGGACTTGCTGGTGGAGGAACGTCCCGGTTCTTTCAGCACCTGCAAGGTCGTCTCGTCCGCGTGCAGCACTGACTCCCTGCAAAGCTGCTCGCGCAGCGTATCGTAGACCGGCCGCAGCCATTTCTCCGAAGTGTTCAGCAGCCAGTTGGCCATCGTCTGCCGGGATAGCCTCAAGCCCTGGCGGTTAAACTCCTGCTCCAGACGGTACAGCGGCGAGTACATGACGAATTTCTGTGCTGCCAAATACGCCACCGCCTCCGCAGAGGCAAAGCTGCCGGGCAGCAGCGCAGGCTCCTTCGCCGCCTTCACAATGTTGGCTTCACCGGTCTCCTGCTCGCAGTTCTTGCAGGCGTAGGTGTAGTACACGTCCTCGCGCACCCAGAACTCTGCTGGCTTCATCATTAAGCTGCGGCGGACTTCCTTGCCGATCTCTACCATCTCGCTACCGCAGACAGAGCAGATCCGTTCATCCTCCGGCAGGCGGTGCTCCACCACCTCGGTGGGAGTACCCTCCGGAACGACATCCAGCACATTGCCGGACTGCCGTTTGCGCTCGTGCGCCTTCACGGTGATCTGCTTCTCCGTGGCGGCCTTTGTGCCAAAGGTGTAGGCCTCCAGCTCATTGTAGGTCAGGCTCAGCTGGTCCATGACCATCTGCTCTGCCTGCTCTGAAGAACGGCCAAACAGCTTCTTTTTGGACAGCTTCAGCTGCTCCAGCAGCCACTCATTCTGCAGCATAAGGCTGGTAA
>ERZ860322.1151-NODE-1151-length-16187-cov-4.292144_pt1 | contig 16187 bp, 13 predicted proteins | sample MGYA00509979_ERZ860322 | MGnify/ENA primary metagenome ERZ860322 (study PRJEB30046, sample SAMN00715217) | human gut metagenome | study: EMG produced TPA metagenomics assembly of the A metagenome-wide association study of gut microbiota in type 2...
TGCCTCCTCCATCTGCTTGCTAAAAACACAGTTCATACAGACAATAATATCATGGGTTGACATTGTGGTCTCCACCGCCGCCGGTGTTATTCCCGGAATCCGGACCGGAGTTAGATTCAGAATCCGAATCTTGTTCATCGGATATAGTCGGTTGCGGAGTATCAGACGTATCACCAGTCTCTTGCGGTGTAGGCTGTGGCGACCCGTCAGGCGTAGTAGCAGGCTTTGGTGTCGCGCTGGGCGTGGGTGTCGCGCTGGGCGTGGGCGTCGCGCTGGGCGTGGGCGTTGCGCTGGGCGTGGGCGTAGGTGTAGGCTCAGGCCTGTTCATCGTATAGCCGCAATCATCGCCGTCTGAGTGATTGAGAGTCGGGGCCGGCGTTGCGACCGGCACAGCTTCTGCTGTAGGCATCGGAGCTTCACCAGGCTTGGGCGTATGCAGCCTGTCAGGCGTTTCAGTAGATCCGGCAGCCGGCGCAGGAGTCTCGGAACCAAGGCTCACGGTTAGTGTGACGCTCATGCCCGGCTCTATATGTGCGCCCTCTTCTATGCTTGAGGATATTATAAGATCCTTTGCTATCTCTTCACAGTGTATGTATTCAAGCTCATATTCTATATTCAGCCCATCTAGCCTCTGCTTCGCCTCGTATACGCTCAAAAGCGTCACGTCCGGCATAGTGCTACCATCTGCATACTGTTCTTCAGGTCCGGCGCTTATAATAAATGTAACTATGCCGCCGGAATACATGCTTTCGCCTGCGGCAGGCTCCTGATAGGCTATAAGCTCCTCCGCCACGGCGCTGCTGTACATTTTTCCAGAAAGCTGAAGCAACACGCCGTTATCCTTAGCAAGTTTCCTCGCCTCGTCAAGGTTCAGCCCAACAAAGTCCGGCGTGCTTATTTCGGCCTCTGCGTTTTTGCCGAAGGCTTTACCAAAAACTCCAAACAAAGACAGCGCAAGCACTATTGCCGCACATACGGCAATTATCGCAACGGCGGATATCTTTTTTTGCATACTCTTATCGCTTGAGCTTACACAGCTATCGTCTACCCTTGCAACGGCGTCACGCGAGCGTAGCTGATGATAAAGCTGCATCGCACCCGCCGTGCGCGAGTCCGGATCTACGTTTAATGCGTTGAGCAGGGCATTTTCTCTGCTTTTTGTCATTCCGGTGGAGCATTTGGAGGGATGGATAAGCCCTGTGCCCGCCCTTCTGACCCATGCGTTTTCAGGCGTCCTTGCACAACATGCCCTGTATACAACGGCAGCCAAGCTGAACGTATCGGTAAACGCGCCGGTGTCGCCATCGTACCTGTAACATTCCTCTGCCATATATCCATTGGAAAGCTCGGCATCAGCGCCGCAGAAGCAGGCAACCAGCGCAAGCGCCTCCGCAAGTGCCAGCTTTGCCTTGCCGGTTTGTGTTATGGCTATTGAATACGGCGATATGCCACAAAGGAATATGTTTGCCGTATTCAGCTTTTCAACAGCCTGAAAAACATCTGCAAGCAAAGAAAGCGTCTCCTCAAGGCTGAGCCTACCGCCTCTTGAGCGTATATGCTCCTCAAACGAGCAGCCGTCAAAGCGCTCGCTTACGGCATACACAGTCCCGTTTTCCTGAAAGAAGCCGGTAACATTTATCGTGCCGCGTTCTGGTCTTATTGATGATATACGCTGCAAATCGCCCGAAAAGCGCATTTTTGCGGAAGAAAAGCTTGCTGCTGACGCAGGCGAATATGGCCTTACCGACTGGGAATAGGCATCCCTTGAAACCAGCTTTCTCGGCATAAACTCGGTTATGGATACCGGCTGCTGCGTGCGCGTATCAAAGCCGAGATATGTTATGGAAGCTTCGCTTACGCTCATGAGCCTGCCTATAAGATAACTGCCCTGCGATAAATACGAACCCGGCGTTAGCTGCTCCGCAGTTTGCGCGGATGCATTGTAAACATAGCCGCAGCGCGGACAGACCTCGTAACCGCTTGCATTTATCTCCATACAGCCAAGACATCTATACGGCTTAAGCATATTATCTTCTCCCTCCCAGTCAATGTGAATCAGTCAACAAAATATACGATATCAAAAGCGTTAGGTGTTTTGCCAAAAAAGATCTGATACTTTTTAGTCAACACCTCGTTCCTTACTTCCTTGTTAACGGGCAATATTATGCCAGTCTCGGTGGAAGCTCTGCTTATAAATATGCTCGCTTGTGCGTCTTTACTGGTAAGCGCGTTTATAAACATGGCGGCGGCTTCGGCTTTTCTGCTATCCATAGCTGTGCGCCCGCTTATGCATAGCTGTGCATGCACAGGATACGCCTTGTCCTCCGGCAGCCATAAAAGCATAAGCTTAAAGCTCATTATTCCGTCCATATTGGCCTTTTGCATAATCTTTGCATAATTCGCACTGCTTGTTATCATATATGCCGCCTCACCTGCGGCAAATGCGTCAAGCGCGTTTTCAAAGCTTCTTCTCTGCGCGGCATACAGCCTTGACGCTACGCCTTCTCCATAAAGATAATCAAGCGCGCCATAAGCCTCCGGCATTATGCACACGAGCTTTGAAGCGTCCACAGAAAGGTCATGTTCATCAACACCGTCAGTAGCATCGGGTTTGGCGCCGCCGGAAGCGCCCGCGCTGTTTGCATTACCTATGCCGTTCAATATATCTGACAGAGTTGAGCTTTGCCCGCCTGTTGATGTGGTACTCTCCGGCGTAAGATCGAGGGTTTGTGTCGCTGTTGGCTTTGGATCCTGTCCAGCTTCTGTGCTATCTGTTCCTGTAGCAGACCCGGGCTGCGGTGCGCCTGTGCCGTCCCCGTTCGTTTGATTGCTGCCCGCTGCTTGCTTGTCTTCATCGTCTACAGAGTCGGTGTTCAGCATAAGCCCGGCTATTTCCGCTGCCGTAAACGTATCATCAGCCAAATCTGTGTTTACGCATATTATATATACACTGTAGCCAAGCGGCAGACAAACGCCGCTTCCGTTTTGCTGTATGTACTGGGCCAATACGCTGCCGTCTTCCACGTCAACGCACATATTCTTTACGCTTACGAGCTTTGCTTTATTCTCTTCAGGCGAATACATAAATACGTCCGCATCGGCGGTTGCTTTTTCCGCCTTAAAGCCGCAAAGCCTGTTTTGTGTGTTTACTGCGGTTGCCGCAAGCTCAAACGCTCCGCTAAGCTCGGGAGTACAATGCAGCTTTACCGTATAAAGCGAAACAGATGTAAGCACGAGCATCAGCCCGAGTATCATGGCCAGTATGGCCGCTATTACCGGCACGGCGTGCACCTTGGCGCGCTTTGCCCCCCTTTTTTTAAGAGCCGCCGCATCTAAGGTCTCCACCGTAGCATAATCCTCCATAAATGCGCTCATAAACCGGTCAATATCCTTATAACGCGCCGTTGACTCGAGCGAAAGCGCCTTGTCTATAGCCTTTGCCATAGGCGCAGGCATATCTGAGCTAATGAATCTTAATCCTGTATAGTTATCGTAAGCCTCGCGCTCAAGCGCGGCAGGCGGGTAATTTCCGCATAAAAGTTTATATAAAAGCGCGGCAAAGGAGTACACGTCCGCTGCCGGGCTGAGCCTTGCGCCGCTATCGTATACCTCCGGTGCGACGAGCGCGCTTGATGAAAGCTGCCTCTCCTTGCCGCGCCTTGACATGGATTGCATGCTGAAAAAACCGACTAGTCTTGTGGTGCCGTCGCTGCACATCCATATGCTTTCAGGAGTAAGGTTGGTATGCACATAGCCTTCTTCATTGAGGTTTTGTATTGCACAAGCGAGCTGTAAAGCTATGTTCTTTATCGCCGCGGGCGATGAGCATACCGGATTCTTTATAAGAAAATCGGATAGCATCATGCCATCCAGCCATTCTGTAACGGCATACACAGTATTATTCTCTTCGAATATATCAAAAACGCTTACTATGCCTTTGGCGTTAAGGCGCATTGCTGCTGTAAGCCCTGTCCTGAACTGCCTTTTTGCAGATTCAAGCTTTTCGCCCGAATCCGCGTCAACAGCATAAACGCAGGCGGAATTCTCCGGACGGGTCATAAGCTGCTGCACAAGGCATTCGCGTATATACACCCTTCTTTGCGATGAAAAGTCGAACCCCGCGTACCATACCTCTTTATCCGAGAAATACACGCTTGTTCCAAGCATATAGCGTCCCTGCGCCAATATGGTGCCGGGTGCAAGGTGAGAATGGTGCGCCACCTTGCCGCCGTTGATATGGCCGCAGTGCATGCATACCTCAAACCCGCCAGTCTCGCGCATGCAGCGCATGCATAAGCACGATCTATCCATCACGATTCCCCCTGAATTTCAAATAAGTCCTTTGCCTAATAAAAGCTTTGCGGCGATACCGGTACCCTTCTTAAGCCCTGTTAAGGGCTTAAGAAGGGTAAGTATAAACGCGTTTTCGTCCTATCAGCCCAAACGGAAGGTATTCTTGCGGCTGCCGAGGAATATTACCGTACCGGCGGGCAAGGTGTTAGCCATGTTGGGGCGCAGGCGGGTGTTGTTGTCAAGCCATGTGCCGTTCTTTGAATAGTCAGTCACGATATAGCTGTTATTCATAGCAGAATAGCGAATTGAGCAATGCATATGGCTTACTTCGATATTCTTATCATCAAATACTATCTGGCACTGCATGGGGTCACGGCCAAAGTTGAGCGTCTCGTTATCCTTCATGCTGAACACGGCGCCGGCATATGCTCCGGAAACAGCAGTGATGCTGCCGCCGGGAGCCCGACGCTCGGGCTGCATAGGCTGGGATACCTGGCCGCCGGCCGTCTCTTCGCCAAGCTTTATCGCGGGGGTTTGCTTCCACTGTATATCGTTCTTGTAAGCGATAAGTATATCCAGTATGAGCGTAGCGGCCTGCATACCGGGTACAAAGACTATAAGGGCGAGCAGGCGGTTGAAGCCGAAGTTGGTATAAAGCGCCCTACGGAACATAAAATTCACATAGTAGTAAAGCAGCAGCCATGCAAAATAGATGATAGAGGAAATAACGACATGCGCGGTCGAGCCCCGGCCGATAAGGCCGATCAGGAGCTCAACGAGTGTTATGAGAACCGCGCCACAGCCGCCGAAGAAGCAAAGCTGCCACATTGGCATACGGGCTATTTTTAGCCTATAAATATCTTGAGCGAAAGGAACGTAAGCCATCCAGTCGCCCTTCACCTTAGCTTTGCGGCCAATGCACTTGAGTGTGTTGCAGGCGAAGATATATCCCATCACCAGCAGGAACAGCCCAAGCATAATCAACAGCACAAGCAACAGCACATAACTGCTGACATAACTCCAAATGTCGTAAACAAGATCGCTTAGATCATAACCAAAACCCATAATATGATATCCTCCTTAGTGATAAATGATTTACTATTGCAAGCCGTTACTTATTGTCCTGAGCCCAGGAGAAGCATTCATCGCAGCAGGGGATGAGCATAAGCTCAACATCGCCAACCTTTATGCGGTCGTTCTTCTTGAGCTGCTTTGCGCCAAGCACGACCTCGTCGTTTACATAGGAAAGCTCGGTAGCTTCGCCAGGCTGTGCAAGGAATATGTTCTTGTTTGGCTCATACACCACTACGGCGTGCTTTGAGCGCGAAACGGAGTTTTCACCTGCAAGTACTACACTGTTTTCCTTGTTCCTGCCTATAATGTTGCGGCCTACGGTAAGTCGGTATTCCTTGCCGCGGTTCTTGCCGGCAGTGCATACCAGCCAGCCAACTATGGGATGGAAGCCGACAACGCCAAGCTGCTTGTCAACAGAATCAAAGAAGCCGATGGTTTTTTCGTTATCGCCATCGGTATGTTTGTCCGGCAGCGCTGGAGAGCCGCCCTCAGGAAAACTAATGGTGGCGGTATCGTTGCTACTTGCGCCTTGCGCGATGGGGTTAGGGTCGTACGCGGCGGTAACACCGCCTACGTTAGGGGCCTGAGCGAGCGAACCATCGCAGTGCGGGCAGCGCGGATAAGCGTCGGCATCGTAAAAATGGCCGTTGGTACAACGCTGAAGATTCATAAAATTACTTCCTTTCATATTAATTGTTTTGTTATATTGCACGTGTGCGCCCTTTAGGAGCAGCTCACGATCACAGCGGTGATATTGTCATGCTTTATCCAATGCTTTGAGAATGCAGTCGAGGTGAGTGCCTGCGGTATTGCGGCAGGTATATCCGCATTTGCAGTAATGAGCTGCGCTATCTCGTCTTCTGACATTGCCTTGGTAAGCCCGTCTGAGCAGAGCAGCAGAATGTCATCCGTCTGGACGGGTATGCCCTCAGCCTCTATATCGATTATGTCCGGGCCCGTACCCATACCCACATAGCTTATAAGCGCATCCTTTTGACGGTCCGTCATAGCTTCTTCTATGGTGATCTCGCCTTCCTTCACCCTTTGTGAAAGCACGAGGAAATAGTTATGGTCCCTTGTAAGCCGTGTCAGTCTGCCTGAACGGTAAAGATAGATGCGGCTGTCGCCAACGGAGGCGAAGTATATACGCGAATTAAGTACAAGCACGCTTACAAGCGTGGTGCCGCTGGCCAAGACGGAGCCGGAATCGTTTTTAAGTGAGGCTACAGCGCTATCAGCCTGAGGTATCTCTTTTGAATAAAAATCCTGTGCCGAGCTGTATTGCCCCGAATAATACCTTGAAAACAGCAGCTCCGCGCAGCAACGGCTCGCCTTTTCGCCGCCCTGCATGCCGCCCATACCGTCGCAAACTATGGCAAGACAGCCCTTGCTTTTAAGTACGCTCGAAGATATGCTCGAGTCCGGTATCATATAGAAATCCTGCTGGTTTGCTCTGTTGCCTATTATGCTGGAGCAATAAGCATGCACGCCGGACTTGACTTGCCGATGTCGCCTGGCGGCCCTGCGCCTGGCCTCCTTCCTTGCCAGGGCTATTTGCCACAATAGGCTTACCGCGCCAATAAGGAATAGCGCTGCTCCGGCTATTAGCCATATTATCGGGTTGACGCTGTGCAGTATGTCGTTCATTTCATTACCACCCTGACTATATTGTTGCTTGAAGCTATTTGTAGCTCTGCATCGGAATCAAAATCCATGCTGTTCCCGCGCCTTAGCCACGTGCCGTTGGATATCATAGTCCCGTTTGAAGAGGTGTCGATAACTGTCACCTTTTCGGTGTCTGCATGGTATGTAAGCTGGCAATGTACCCTGCTTATGCGCGGGTCGCCCGTGCAGACAAGGTTGCAGCTTTCCATGCGACCGACCGTGGCCGGAACACTGTCTGCAAGCGGTATGGTCTGCATGTCCACACCGTCCACAACAAGCGTTGCCGTGGGCTGCTTGTGCTTTTTGAACCAGCCCTTTATCTTGCCACCAAAGGGCTTTACAGACTCCTTCAACGGTAAATGCGGTTGACGATCGGTAGGCCCGTAGTTATAATCCGAAAACGCGGCAATAAACGCATCCATAGTTAAGTAACGATTGGATATGTCAAGCTCCATTGCCTGCTGCACGGCAAGCGACACATTCAGCGGTATATCGCTTGCTATGGTGTGCGCCGGCGGAACTGTCGCCCCCTCAAGCCTTTCAGATGCCGTTGGCACGAGAGCACCCGTGGCTATGCGGTAAAATGTGCATGCAAGCGAGTATACGTCCGTCCACCGTCCCTGCTTGCCGGTCTTGCTGTATTGCTCCGGCGGGGCATAGCTGAGCTTCAGCAATATCGGGTCGTTATTGTCGCTTTCCCTCAAAAACACGCTTTTTGACGCGCCAAAGTCTATCAGCTTTATGCTGCCATTTTTCATCAGCATAAGGTTTTCTGGGCTAACATCGCGATGCAGTATATTGTTGCGGTGCGCCTCCGACAGTGCAAGCGCGCTCCTGAGCAGGCAGTTGTATGCCACCGAATACGGCATCTTGCCGCCGTATTCGCGCGCGACGGCCTTAAGGTTCTTGCCCTCAACAAACTCCATCACCATATAGGCTGTGCCCTTGCTGCGGAAAAACTGCCTTACGCTGACTATTGATTTGCAGAATTGAAGCTTGGATAAAAGCTGCGTCTCCTCCTCAAGCTGCTTAAGGCCATGCTCGTAGCTTTCCGGGCGCTTTATGGGTATAACATCGCCATTCATAGGGTTCCTTGTCGCGAGCTGCAAAGGAAAATATTCCTTTATGGCACAGCGCTGGCTGGTATATGTATCAAACGCAGCATACGTTATACCGAAGCCCCCCGCGCCAAGGACTCTGCCAAGAAGATACCTTGTATCGAGCAGCGTGAACGGTTCAAGCCCGTTTGATGCGGAATTGTTGAGCGTTGCGTTGTTAAAATTACAGCTTGGGCATATGTGATCGCTCGGCTTTAGCTGGCCAAAGCATTCCGCACATACGGTGCCGTTAAGTGCTGTCATATTCTACCCCTCCAAGCTGGCGCGGCTTGGCGATAAACCGCGCTTCTCATATCTTCGCTATACCGGCAGTTATATCAAAGAATAGTAAAATTGAATTTTGAGCTGCCGGCTGTAACTATGTCGTTGGGACCTATAGGCCTTTTTGACATTATCGGCACGCCGTTGACCTCCGTTCCGTTTGTGGAGCCAAGATCCTCAATATACAGGCAGCCGTTTTCGCAAGTAAGCTGAAAATGCTGCCTTGAAAGCTGCTTATCGTCAACAGACATGTCGCTTTCGCTATGTGAACGGCCAACAATGTATGCGCCTATCGCCGTAAACTCAACGCGCCTCTGCATACCGGTAGCATCAACAACGGTTGCCTGGCAGTGTGCGCCAGCTACGGGGATATGCACACCGGTGCTTGTAACAAAGCCGTTGGCATCAACATATGCGCTATGGCTATCCTCCTCTTCAGCAGTATTCTTTTTGGATTTTGAGGCCACAATCGCAATTACCGCTATCACTATGCCTGCAATGGCGGCCAATGTGATTATCAACCAAAACGGGGTGGAAGTCTCCTCGCCCTCAGGTAAAAGGTTATCTATACCAGCCTTCGTAGGCTCCTTAGCGGTTATCGATGCGCTTACAGATGCCGGGAACATGACGTTTGCCTCCATTGACCTATCCGCTATGTTTGCAAGCTCAACGCTGTATTCGCCGGTGTAAAGCTCATCTTCAAAGGTAAGGCGGGCAAGGTTCGCAGCCTCGTCATAATATACCGATTTAGGCGTAAGCGAAACCTCTTTTTCGTCTATAACGGCTTTAACCGAGTAATTCGCCACGTCATTTGCTCCGGTAACTGCCTCGGAAAAGCTTATAACAAGCTCATTGCCGTTGCTTGCGCTTATTGCGGCAATATATGGTGCCGTGTTATCGGGTATCCAGTCGTTTAGCTTCACGTTTTGGCTTACAGATACCTCCTTGCCGCCGCACTCAAGCTTTATTATAAGCTGCTGCTCGGAGCTTTCTATTATATTGCTGTCCGCAACAAGGTGCATGACATAGCAGGATGCTATCCTGTCTCTCAATGCAGAAAAAGTCTCCTCGCAATTCTTTTTGTCTATTGAAGCGAAATAGCCGCCGGTACTGCGCGCAAACTCGCCAAGCGCATCTATATATGTCTTGTTGGAGCCTATGCCCAGCGCGTAGAGCGGAAGCCCCGCGGCTATCAGAGATTCCTTCATCTCATCCTGTGTGGTGCTGCCGGCATCGCTGACGTCCTTACCGTCGGTTATAAGCAACGCCACGCGGCGCGAGGGCAGATTGGAAGCGTTGGCATTGGCTATGCTCACCGCTGTGGTAACTGCATCAAAAAACCTTGTTATTTTGTCGTTAGCTTTAAGCGCATCTATAGCGGCAGCAGCGTCGACCCTTGATTCGCCGCCGTTCAGCACAGTTTTAACGCCTTCGCCGAATGTTATAAGCACGACTGCGTCCGCATCTGACATAGATGAAATGAAGCCCTTTATGGAAGCCTTAACAGCATCAAATGTACTCGAGGGCATGGAGCCTGATACATCAAGCAGGAAATAATACGTCGTTCCGCTGTTATAAGGCTCTATAGAACCGAATGAAAGCGACTTGCCGCCAAGCACAGCCTTAACGCTTTCGGGAGCGAAGTTTGCAATAAACATCCCACTCGCGTCCACAGGCCTGAAGTATATGTCTATTTCAGGCATGCGTATCTTATATTGCTCCACTTCTATGCGCTCCGGCAGATCGGCCAAAGCAGCGCTACACACGATGCACAAAACGAGCGCCATCACCAAAGCTGCAGCTATACGCCTTTTCATATCCATTGTCTATCCTCCCTGCAATATGCAACAAAATCGTATGTTGAACTACCTATACCTATCTTATCGCCGTCCTTTATGATCTTAGGCTCCATAACAGGCTCGCCATTAAGGTAGGTCTTTGTGCCCTCGCCGTTAACTATCATAAAAAGGCCCGAATGTGGATCATATACTATCGAAGCATGGTTTTCCCTTGACACCGACCTGTCATCAACTATGTTCACGTCCATCTTCCATGTTCGGCCTATAAAGTTCCTTTCGGCATGCAGCCTGTAGTCGCGCCCGCGCTCCGGCCCATCTATGCATACCAGCCACCCTACAACGGGATTTACCTTTGTGGCCATCTTCATAAAGCCTATCGTCTTTTCGTTATCGTCGGCAGCATCGTTGAAACGGACGGTCTTTTCGTCATCACCGCCCAATACGTTGGAGTTCTTTGCTACAGTCTTTTCATTATCTTCTATAAACCGGTTACTTTGAAACAGGTTGTGAGCAAACGACACGCCAACTGTTTCCTTGTTTGTAATATTTGCCCCGAAAGATAAGCAGTGAGGACACGTGCTGAACCGTTTATCATCATAATAATGACCGTTTGGGCAGCGAACGATAGACATTATTAACCCCTCCCCGAAAAATTCGATTTGATAGATACCTGTTAACAGAACAGTCTCAATCTATTTTTAGAATAACATATAAAACAGGTATTGCAAGTGTTTTGCAAAAAAAGAGGCATTATTTGTCATAAACGTTACATGAACAAAATTTAAGCTTATATACTCGCAGCAGCACGAGTTTTATGCCTGAAAATCCGGGTGATACGGCTTGCGCAGCCCATGCATTTAATGTATAATAAGTCAAGATAACAGTGAAAAAGCGTATGAATGTAATCAAATGCACATTTTCATCAAAGCGGCCCGTGCGAAGCCGGACATGCATGCGGAGGTAACATGATCTATTCAGATGAAAGAATAAAACAATTTGAACCATTGTGGGGGAACTGGTACGCTGAGGAGCTTATAGGCGAAGGCGGCTACGGCAAGGTATACCGCATAGTAAGGAACGACACCGGCGGAGTTTATTACAGCGCCTGCAAGCATATAACCATACCAAAGAACGAATCCGAAATAGCAAATGCAAGGGCTATGGGTATGGATGACAGGGCGCTTTACTCATTCTTTGAAAGTATGGCGCAGAAGATACTGAAGGAAATAGAGATAATGTATGCGCTGAGGGGCGAAGCGAACATAGTGGCATATGAGGATCACATGATAGTGAACACTCCAGGCATACTTAAATGGGATATATTTATTAGAATGGAGCTGCTAATTCCGCTTACCGCCTATATGCGCAACAATAAGCTGCCGCCGGAAGAGGTGAGGCGGCTGGGCATAGAGATATGCTCTGCGCTGGACGCATGCGCTTCTTATAGTATAATCCACCGCGACATAAAGGATGCCAACATATTCCTGAACAACAGGGGCATATACAAGCTTGGCGATTTCGGCATAGCTAAGGAGATGAATGTCGACAGCGTAAGCGTCGGCATGCGCGGAACGCCCGCATATGTAGCACCGGAGGTGTACGACGGCAGAAAGTATGATAGCACGGTTGATATATATTCACTTGGCATACTGCTATACAAGCTTCTCAACAGGGAGCGTTATCCATTCCTGCCGGCGGCACCCGCACCATTTACGCCGGAGGATACCGAAAAAGCATTTGCAAAACGTATGGCAGGCGAACCCATACCCGCGCCTGTTGATGGTGATGATGCGCTCAGGGCAGCAGTGCTTATGGCCTGCGATTATGATCCAAACGGCCGCTTCGCCACTGCCAGGGCGATGCAGGCGGCGCTCAGGTACATGGGAGTGTAACGCTTAACGCTTTGATTGGGAGGGAACGTAATGAATTCGCATATAACGGCATACGCATGCTCGCACGTTGGCAACGTGAGGACCAATAACGAGGATAATCTTTTTGTGAACGGCTTTTGCCTGAACAAGAATTCAACAAAAAAGGGCAGCCTGTATAAGAGCAGGAGCGGCGACTACATACAGCTATATTCCGTGTGCGACGGTATGGGCGGCCAGGCCGCGGGCGAGGACGCCTCAGAAATAGGCGTAAACATGATGCGGCGGCTGCTGCAAAGACTCAATATGCTTGAAGAACCCGAAAGGGAAAGCGTGCAAGGCGAGATAAACCGCTACACGGAAGATGCGAACAAGGCCGTTGTGGCGCTGCCTACCGATTCCGGGAGCACACTGGCCATGCTTTGCATATACGGCGACCGGGCGACGGTAGCCTGGCTTGGGGACAGCAGGGTATACCTGCTGCGCGCAAACGAGCTGATACAGCTTACCGAGGATCATACCGAAGCCGAGCGCATGAAGAGGATGGGGATAAACCCGGCAGGCAGGCGCGCGAGCAACTCACTTACAAGGTATCTTGGGCTGGATATACCCGGGCTTGTGGCGAGGCCTTCATACGCGGACGAGATAGAGCTTAAAAAAGGTGATGTCTTTTTGCTTTGCAGCGACGGCGTGTCAAACATGGTCACCGATGATGAATTCAAAAGCATACTTATAAGATCATCAGACCCCGCAAGAAGAATAATTGAGGCTGCGCTTAAGGCCGGAGGTACCGATAATGCAACCGCTGTAGTTATTGACATAGAAAGGATAAGCAAGCCGTTTTTCGGCAATATTGGTAAGATCAGTAAAAGATAATGGCAAGGATTAAAAGAATGAAAAACAACAGTGCGCTGCCGGCCGTGATAATGTGGGCCGTGTGCGTGCTGCTGGCAATATGCATAATACTATCCGTGCTGCCGGTATCCGATAGAGATGACCTTCAGCAGGCAGGCGTTAATATCCCCGAGTTTGAAAAAACGGCCGGTTTAGCGATGCAGCAGGTTGTCGCGCCTCAATTTCCAAACAATGCAGAGTCTGCACAAGCTGATGATACAGCTAATTTGGAAAACACACCCGTGCAGCAAACACCTGACGCGACAAAGCAGCCTGAGACAGCCGATACGCAGCCTCCTGTTGATGGCAGCGATAAACCTCTAAAGGGCATAGTGATAGGCCTGGACCCCGGACATCAGGCACATTCCAACAAGGAAAAGGAACCACAGGCGCCAGGCTCTGACGTGATGAAAAAAAAGGTGTCCTCAGGAACCCAGGGCGTGAAGTCCAGGGTGGAGGAGCATGTTGTCAATCTTGCCGTTGGGCTTTTGCTAAGGGACATGCTTGAGGATGCCGGAGCTACCGTGTACATCACAAGAACAACGGCGGACGCGAACATCTCCAACGCTGAAAGAGCAAAGTTTTTTAATGAGCATAATGTTGATCTTGGCGTAAGACTGCACTGCAACGGTACCGAGGACAGTTCCGTAAGAGGGGCCTTCATGCTGGTACCGGCTTCAAAGAGCTATCCTTATTATGAGGAGAACATACAGGCAGCTAAGTGTATACTTGAAGCCTACGGCAGGGAGACCGGCTTAAAAACGAAAAAGGGAATAACCTACCGTAGCGACCAAACGGGCTTCAACTGGTGCGAAAGGCCTGTAGTTAATATAGAAATGGGGCATATGTCCAATCCGGACGAGGACATGCTGCTTACCGATGCCGAATTTCAAAAGAAGATGGCAAAGGGCATATGCAATGGCATAATAAACTACTTTAAGGGTTGGGAGTAGAAAACATGTATTGCGCTAAATGCGGAAGGATAATAAGCGACACAAAGCCGTTTTGCCGCTATTGCGGCGCAAGGACAGCTGCGCCGCTCATCCGTGAAAACAAAGTCGGCTATTTGACACAGAATGAGAGAAACGCGTATTCCGACACGTGTACCGCAAGCACAGGCGGCGCGCCCAATGCAAAAAGCAATAAAAGCTCTGCTGCCTTGGTGGCAATATTTGCGGTGGTCGTTGGGATATTGGCTGTGGTGCTTGTTGTGGTGGTGCTGTCGGGACGCATGGGCATGAGTGCAATTTATAACAACGGCATTTCCACATCGGCAAACTTTGCTCCATCTGATATGCAGACTTCTTCAGCTGAACATGCTTCAAGCCCAGCCGAAACAACTCAGTCTACAACTGCCACGCCTACAATCACGCCCACACAATATATACCAAGAGAAGAACAGAGCGTTGAATTTGCAAGCCCTGAGTTTGAAGCGTGCATAAGGCAGCTATTGAACAAAAGCTATGGCAACATAACTGTTGGCGAGTGCGAAAGCGTTACGGAGCTTTTTATAATGGGCGAATACTGCTTCGACACATATGTCAACTATTTTGCCTCAGGCAAAGGTAACGATGAGGACCTTGGCGATGGGAGCTTTTACTATAACGGCTCAAGGCATCAGAGAAGCAGCCTTAAGAATATATCGGACATAGAAAAATTCCCGAACCTTGTATCTGTTTCCATATGCTGCACGGAGGTAAGCGACATATCACCCTTATGCTCGCTGCCATATCTTAAAAACCTGAGGCTTATAAACAATATATATCTTTCGGACATATCCCCACTTCAAAGCATGGGCTATCTTGAAGGCTATCTTGGCCTTTTCAGGAACAACATAAGCGATATATCGGCCCTTAGCGTTATGAAGAATGTAACATGGCTGGGGCTTTCTTCAAACAGGATAACCGACATTACGCCTTTAGCAGGCCTTACCCAGCTTACAAGGCTAAATCTTTATGCAAACCAGATAAGCGATATTTCCGCGCTCGCCGGTCTTGTGAACCTCAAGGACGAGCTTAAGCTCAACAGAAACAATATAAGCGATATTTCGCCCCTGTACACAATGACGCAGCTTGAAATACTCAACATTTCGGATAACCCTGTTGCGAGCATATCGGCTTTGTATAATATGCAGTCGCTCAGGAAGCTATATATGAGCAACACCAATGTAAGCGACATTTGGGCGCTTGCCAATCTTACAAAGCTAAAATATGTGGACCTTACAAACTCGCCCATTAACAGCTACCAGCCGGTATACAACGTAAAGGAAGTCGTCGGCATAAGGCAGCAGACAAGCTTTTTCGGCTGGTGATGGTCATTTGAAGCTTATTCTGATTTTAATTTATACGGGGGATAAACAGCATGTATTATTGCAAAAACTGCGGAAAACCATTGAGCGGCAGCAAGCCTTTCTGTCGGTATTGCGGCGCAAGGACGTCCGTGCCGCTTCTTGGCGGCATGCCGCAGGAAAACACGGCCTATACATGCGCAGTTTACGCCCGGCAGCAGAATATAGCACCTGCGGGGTATAATACTACGGTTCCGCTTGACGCCGCACAATTCAGCCGCTCTTCAGGGCAGAACAAGCAGCAGTCCGGCGGCAGGAATACGGTGGTAATAGTAGCCGCCATATGCGCGGCGGCAGTAGTTATAACAGCAGTGGTAGTAGCGGTATTATTCATAAACAAACCCTCGCTGCCCGTCAACAGGCCGGACCGGGGAAGTATATCAGCTTATGCCAATCAAATCTATACGCCCGCGCAGACCGGCGTGCTGCAAACGCCTGCCGCGCCCACTGTTGAGCCTACTATGCAGCCTACGCCCGAGCCAACGCCAGTAGGATATGTGCCGGAGGATATGCCTCGCTTTGCCGATGCATGGCCAGAGGATTATCTGGAAGATTTTATCCTGCAGGGTTATTATAGAAAATATGACATCAGCGAGCTTTACGGCTTTACGCAGGAGGAAGTCGCGCTCATACGCAATGGCCAGTTCGCCATGAGCGGCGAATGGTTCAGTAAAAGGGTAAACCAAGATTATTTCGGCTCAAAAAGCTGGTATAATCCATTTACAGACAATGCCGAAAGCTACCTTAACGATAACCAGCGCGAGAATGCATCGCTGTGTAAGAAATATGAAAAGCAGATGGGATGGCTTAAATAAATGCTATGCGCATATGGCATGATAAAGCTTGGCAATAAAGGGATGGGTTATAG
>ERZ860322.1152-NODE-1152-length-16181-cov-2.370148_pt1 | contig 16181 bp, 10 predicted proteins | sample MGYA00509979_ERZ860322 | MGnify/ENA primary metagenome ERZ860322 (study PRJEB30046, sample SAMN00715217) | human gut metagenome | study: EMG produced TPA metagenomics assembly of the A metagenome-wide association study of gut microbiota in type 2...
TAACACATCATTACATTATTTGTTTTCATATGTGGGACTTGGTTATCTTCCAAGTTCAAGGTCAACAATACTCGATTCAATGAATGGATTTTTTGCCATAATATTGTCCTGCATTATTTTTGAGGATGATAAATTCTCAAAAACTAAAGCATTGGGATGTATATTGGGATTTGGCGGAATACTGTTAATAAACATTGAACCGGGTCAGAATTTCTTTCAGGGAATTTCATTTAGAGGCGACGGAATGATTCTTCTAAATGCCCTGTGTGGAGCCTTTGGCGGAATTATAACAAGAATAATTTCAAAAAAAATGGATATGACTGTAGCAACAGGGTTAAGCATGACCATAGGCGGAGGTTTACTGTGTATTATTTCAGCTATAATAGGAAATATACTTGGATATACGGTATTTAAATATGTATGTGTCGGAATGTATTATGGAAGTTATAGTCTTCCAACATATACAACGGTATGGAGTGCAGAAGCATTTGTGCTTACAACACTTGTTCCGTTTATAATAATGCTTGTTGTAAACTACGTGTTTATAAGAAAGAAACTCAGACTTTCACCAATGAAGTTCATAAGAAATGATTTATCAACTTCAAAGAAAAAGAAAGCCATAAGATTACCACATTTTAAGTTCTTTAACCGTTTCAGAATTAGGGTTATTATTCAGAACAGATATAATTATCTGACTTTATTTGTTGGAATCGTATTTGCAAATTTATTGCTTTTATTTGGATTAATGCTTCCGGCATTACTTGATTCTTATAATGACAGCATAATTGAACATATGGCTGCAAAGTATCAGTATGTATTGAAAGCACCTCTTGAAACAGAAACAAAGGATGTAGAAAAATATTTCATGAGCACAGTTGAAAAAACTAGTGAAAATGGGGAAAAAGATGATATATCAGTATATGGGATATCGGATGACAGTAAATATATATCAATGAATTTTGAAAGCGGAAAGGTCTATGTTTCAGATGTATTTGCAGATAAGTACAGATTGAAAAAAGGTGATAAATTCACTTTAAAAGAAAGCTATGGAACTAAAAAACACAATTTTGAAATTGGTGGAATATATGAATATCCTATAGGGCTTGCAATATTTATGGATACAAAAGATTTTTGCAAAGAGTTTAATGTAAAAGACAATGAATTTACAGGATATTTTTCAAATGTAAAAATAAAAGATATTGAGCAGGAGTACATTTATTCTGTTATTACTCAGGATGATTTAACTAAAATGGCAAGACAGATGGATGTATCTATGGGTAGCATGATGAATATGGTAAACATTGTGTCAGTTATTTTATCAATGCTTGTAATGTATCTTTTAATTAAACTGGTTATAGAAAAGAATAGTTTGTCAATCTCTATGGTAAAAATCTTAGGATATGATAATAATGAAATAAGAAAACTTTATATGACTGCAACGACATGGGTTGTAATCGCATGCGTAGCATTAAGCATTCCGGTTGTAGTATGGATTATAAAAGACTTGATTTACAGACCTATGATGATGGATATGAAAGGATGGATTATACTGAAAATGGATCCTGTTGTATATGTCGAAATGTTTATTCTTGGCATGATGGCATATATATTAGTTTCGTTCCTCGAATTTAGAAAAATTAAGAAAATACCTATGACAGATGCATTGAAAAATGTAGAATAACAAGATTCCCACAGATGTATTCCGGTTTTGTGAGGGTTTGTGATATTAACTAAATAACGCTTGCGCTGCTTGTCACTCGCAGCAGTTCTAAATCTCCAGCTATATTTTGTTGTTAGAACCTTTGGTTCTAGGCAAAATCTGCTGTCAATTTGAACCAGCGGTGACAAATGCCTTTAGTTAATATCACAAACCCTCACGTAAGACCATCAAATAGATTGACAAACCATCAAAAACTTCGATTACCCAATTTTAGTTCTAACTCTTTTAGGTTCAGTTAATTAACCTTAAGTGTATCATAGGATTGTTCTATGATTTTGTGTTATTTCTATATTTATTTTTTGTCTAAATATTCCATATCTTCTTTTGTTAATTCAAAATCTACTTTTGAATTTTCTATTATACGTTCTTTCTTTGTAGATTTAGGAATTACAACATTGCCTTTTTGTAACGAATATCTTATACACACCTGTGGTATTGTAACACCATATTTTCTTGCAATTACTTCTATATATTTGTCATTTACAATATTTCCTGTTGCAAGTGGAGAATATGACATTATCTGCATATTATATTTATTGCAAAATTCAATAGTCTCTTCCTGTCTGTTACCTATATGGAAGCAGATTTGATTTACCATTGGTACTATCTTAGCAATTTCTAACACCGGCTCTAAATGCTGTTTTGCAAAATTTGATACTCCGATACTCTTAGCTTCGTTTGCTTCATAAATTTCTTCCATAGCCTGCCAGCTTGCTATGTTTCCTTCTGTACAGTCTTTTCCCCACTCATCCCACGGCCAAGGTGCATGTATTAGATACAAATCAATATATCCTAAATTAAGTGTTTCCATTGATTTGTTAAAGCATTCTTTAGCAATATCATAGCCTTTACATTCGGCAGGAAGTTTTGTAGTTATAAATATTTCTTCTCTTGGTATTCCTGAATTTCTTACTGCTTTGCCAACACTTTCTTCATTGCCATATGCTGCTGCGGTATCAATATGTCTATATCCTGTTTCTAAAGCATATGAAACAGCATCGTATGTGTCTTTTCCATTTGGTATCTGCCATGTACCTAATCCTAATTTAGGAATCTTTACTCCATTTTGCAGTACATAACATTCATCAAGTATCATTTCTTTTCCTCCTTTATTTATTAATAATCTCTCGGAGTCTCTAAGCCAGTAAAATCAAGACTTGCCGATTCCCTTTTTATTAAAGCCTCCACTTTAATTCCATTATTTTGCTGGTATGATTACTCAAGATTCCGAGAGACCATATTATTCTGTTCTCCATTTTCATATTCCACTATTCTTGCTGTTGCGCCGGATGATTTTACTCCGTATCCACTGTTATTGATTACATGTTCTATTCCCGGATGTCCATTTAACATAACGGTTACCGTGTTATGTAATTTTACTCCTTCAATATCAGGGACCTCTACTGCTCTATCTATTGTAATAGTAGCATCTCTATTGTAACTATATACACCTACGCCATAACTTTCAAATGTTAATACATTATCTCCTACTTTTAATGACGCAAATCCGTTTACTTTACCATTATTGCTCATAAATTCACTTTGATTTGGAACATCATAAGGTATTTCACTTTGATAGAAGTATAATCTTCCACCATTTCCATCCCATATTGTCTGATATTCCTGAAAATGTTCTACAAACAATCCGTACATAATTACATTATCACCATGAATTACAGCACCATTTTTTGCTGTATTTTTGTCCCATGCCACATTATCTCCATGATCTGCTCTCCATACCCATAAATTGTCGCCAATAACGTCATTACTGTTTACTGTAATACAATTTTTAACTTTTCCTTCGTAGCTTGAGCCTCCAACTCTAAAGTATACATCACTTAAAGTTGTAGGGTTTGCTCCATGAGAAACATCGCTCTTTTTTGCACCTACTTCAAGCAATGTATCTGACTCTTTTTCACCTGCTTCAAATAACACTCCTGCTATTTTCACCCCGTCAACATCTGCTATTTTCATTGCTTTCTTTCCATTGACAGGTACAATTGTTGCCAGTCCCATTCCATATACTATTGTATCACTATTTTTAACATTTAACGGTTTATTTATTTCATAAATTCCAGGCGTTAGCAATAAATTTTTGCCTGCTGCTAAAGCCTCATTAATCGTATCTGCATCATCCGTATTTGGATTTGCGATGTAGAATTTATTTAAGCTGACAAATTTGCCCTTTGTTCCACTTTCCCATGATACTCCAACAGCATCTGTCCTAAGTTCAGGAACAATAACTCCGTATCCATATTCTTCACCATATGTAAGGTATGGCTTTTCCTGAATAACAGGTGTAGTCTGCACTTTTGTATATGGCGAATACGGCCATGTTCCTGCCGGAGTTCTTACAGTATCAATCCCAACAAAAACCATATTCCAAACTCCGCCATCCCACAATCTCCAAAAATCATTTCTTGTAAGATACTGCTGCTGTGACCCTGATGAAACTGTTCCATTTGAATAGCAGTCAGCCATAAATCCACCACTTGACCACCCTTCTCCATCACTGAGAACCATTCCATCATTAAACTTCATTCTTCTAAGTGAAACCGCCTGTGAATTTGCCCACATACAATATTCATTTATTGAAAAATTCTCTGCACTTCTCCAGAAATTGCATGTTGCATTATGATACATCCAGTCAGCGTTGACCCACAACTTGTTAATATTTGTATCTGTAGGTAAAACTCCAAGTCCTGATACCTGTGTGTAATAACCAACATTTACAGATAATGCTGTATCATATTCACCCGGTTTAAATAAAATTGCATATCTCTCTTTTCCGAACTGATTTGTTTCCTGTTTTTTATAAATTGCATCTACTTTAGACTGAATTTCATTTTTATCATCTTCCGGAGAAAATACATATGTATTTTCTCCAAATACTGTAGCATCTTTTACAGGTTCACCATCACTTTCATAGTCAATTGCATTTTCTATTTTCTCTTCTGTCTGTGCCTCAGTAACATTTTGTGTTGCATTCTTTTTAGCTGTTTTGTTATCACTTTCTCCACAACTCCACAATAACATCGATGCGAGTGCTGCTGTTACTGCAATATAAACCTTTCTATTCATCATTCTCCTCCAAATCAATTTTTGCCACATAAATTCCATCCCTTGCAGTTATAAATAAAACGTCTTTATTTTCTCCACCTATATCAAATGTAGACGTTCTTGATTCTACATGGATAGATTTTATAAATTTACCATCTCTATATATTTTTACGTCGTCATCACCAACTAAAATATTATTCTTATTTTTTCTAACGCAATAATCTCCCTCTTCAATTATAACTTCAGGATTTTTAAGATAACCATTTTTATCAACTGTACACTCAAATACTCTTTTATACATCTCATCAATTGAATACATTTTTTCTCCACATGATGAAATTGATAAATTATTGCTTCTTATTAAGTCATAGTGATTTGGTATTATTGTCTTTTTGTCCATTGCTATCCAAGCTTTTTCAGGCTTATATCCTAAAACTTCTTTATAATCTGAACCATCTCTCCATCTATTACCCGGATATATAACTCTATCAGGTTCTATTTTGCCCATTTCCACCATATCTAATGGTTGCATTTCTCCATTATCATCTAACGTAAATACTATTGTATAAGCATATCTGTTGTACCAAAATCCATATGAAGTACCATATGAGTCCGAAGGCAAAATATTTTCCTGTTTTTTTCCATCTACTGTAGCATTCTTTGGAATCACATATTCTCCAACAATTATTATTCTGTCATTTGTATCAAATCCTACAGAATTAATTTTATAAGGTGATTCAAATATTTCAGTAAGTTTATAATCTTTTCCGTCTACACAATAAATTTTCTTATCAAGACTGTCTACAAAATAGAAATCACCTTTTTGATTACAAATCCCTCCGTCAGGGAATCTGAATCCACTATATATTTTTTGTGGTTCATTAGTTTTAGTTATTCTAATATTTCTGCCAACATTTCCCTTTATATCAATCTTTGTTGCCTGCCATGTTCTTATTTCTACATTTGAGTTTACATCCAAAAGATAATTATCGATTGTATATTTCATTTGTGAGAAATTATGTGCATTTATAAATGAAATATTTTTGCAGTCAAATGTTTTTACACAATAATCATAAGGCTTATTTACAAATATTGTTCTAAAATGATATGTCATTGCAAATGTAATATCTTCACAATTATGTAGTTCTATTGGTCTTGCAAATTCGCCTTCTGCCACTTCCTCCTCTGTCTGTATTCCATAGATTGTCCAGTTCTTAACATTATTCATCAACAATTCATGTCTACAATGATGCTCAAGTGACATACAATAAATCTTTCCCGGTGTATCAGTATTTTCGATAGTTATTCCTGCTGTTACATAAGGACTTGCAGACCACATCCTTAATTACTCCGCCACCATTAACAACTATTGATGGATACTGATAATCCCACATACGCTCAGGATTACTGTCTGCAGTTCTTGTTGAGTTATAAGGCATTTCAAACGCTCCTGTACCTTTAACAAGATTTCCATGTCCACCAAACATTTTTACATCATTAATATATGAATCAATATCGCCGTTCCACTTAAGTCCTATTGCTCTTGGATTTTTTCCACCTGTTTCTATTCCTATACCAAATAATATGTTGCTTTTTCCACTTTCAATAAATGCTATACCTTTTCCATATCCGGTAAATCTTTCTGCATTATCTTTAAGTATAAATTTAGTAGAAACAGGATTAAGTCCAATAATAACTGTATCATCTTTTAATTTGATAGTATCTGTAAGCAAATATTCTCCCTGTGGGAAATAAAGATATGTATACTTTTCAATTAACTCCTTAAGAACCTTTGTATCATCCGTAACTCCATCTCCAATAAGACCATTTTTCTTAACATTTATCCACTGTTTTACTTCAGGTAAAGTCTTTAAATCTGTATACAAAACATTATAGTCAATTTGCTTTTCTCCTATATATAATATATCTTTAATTTGTTTTTCAGGATACTCATCACTTGCTGTTATTCCATGTATATATTCATTTATATGTGCACAATCATATTTATTATCTATTGTATTTTCTGTATCCTTATAACTTACGATAACATTGCATTTTTCTAAATAGCAATTCTTTACATAAATACTTGTTAACGAATTATTTTCTAATGCAATATTCAATAATTTATCCACATTTTTAAATATAGAATCTTCTACATATAATTTTTCAAAAAATCCATCCTGTACCTCTACAAACTGTGGCACATTTTTCACATCAGTTCTTACTATTGTAAGACCTGCCTCTCTTGTAAAAATAGCTGCTTTTTTCTGATTTTCAAATTTTGTATCTACCATTACAAATGGCCATCCCGGAGAACACTTTGTAGTGATTATTCCATAATTTCCACCTACAATTTCTAAATCCTCCATTTCATTTCCCACATCATATATTCCTGCCATTCCTGAATTGACGTTAATTGTAATGTGAGCTAAAAAAGCATGTTGTGCATAATGTGTCCTAAAAGCTACCGCATAATCATTTTCTCTACCTAAGTTAATATTAACATTAGACATTGCACTATAGAAAGTTCCCGGATTAGCATCATTTGCATTCACATTTGTCCCTTCCGTTACAACTCTGTCCACAAACCAGAACAAATATCTAAAATGACCTTTATCGTCTTCCTTTGATATATTAAAATTTAATGCATTATCCTTTAATATAAATTCAGGTCTTTTTTCTCCATATCCGATTATTCTTACTGCCTTTGGAATATAAATTGTCTTACTTAACAGATATTTTCCTTCAGGAACAAATACAATTCCATAACCGTATTCTTCTACAACCATATTAACTGCTTTTTGCAGTTCATCTGATACATCCACTATTCCATCATTACTAATATTAAAATGGTCTGCGTCAAAATATATCGCAGACTCATCCTCTATTTTCCCCGTATAAAAACTTGTTTTCATAACAAATACCTCATATTTCTCAATAATATATGTATTCTTGTTAAAATACTTTATTCTTTTTTATTGAAACAATTTTATCAGATATTTTTGTTAAAATCAACATTAATTGATTAAATCAAAGCATTATTTTTGTGCATTTTTATCATATTTTTCTTTAACATTTTTGTATGCATAAATAAAAGAGCACCACTTTTTTATGATGCTCTTTCATTAAAATTATTCTCTCTTTATCAATCTTCTAAAACTAAGCTGTTTCTTCCTGCTGTGCCCATTGTGAATTGTATAGTTTAGCATAGAATCCATCTTTTTCCATTAATTCGTTATGATTTCCCTGCTCGATTATATCTCCATCTTTCATTACAAGAATTAAATCGGCATTCTTTATAGTTGAAAGTCTGTGGGCAATTACAAAACTTGTTCTGCCTTTAAGCATATTATTCATACCACGCTGAATTCTTTGTTCTGTTCTCGTATCTACTGAAGATGTTGCTTCATCTAATATCATAATCGGATTATCTGCGAGTATAGCTCTTGCAATTGTAAGAAGCTGTTTTTGTCCCTGTGATATGTTACTTGCTTCTTCATTTAATTCCATTTTATATCCATCCGGAAGAGTTCTGATGAAATGGTCTGCGTGAGCTTTCTTAGCTGCTGCAATTACTTCTTCATCTGTTGCGTCTAATCTGCCATAACGGATATTTTCCATAATTGTTCCTTTAAATAACCATGTATCCTGAAGAACCATTCCAAATTCCTGTCTAAGTTCGCCTCGGTTAAAATCTTTGACATTATGTCCGTCAATAAGAATCTGCCCCTTATTTACGTCATAGAATCTCATTAATAATTTAACAATTGTAGTCTTTCCTGCTCCGGTAGGACCAACTATTGCTATCTGTTGTCCTTCCTTAATATCAGCACTAAAATCATTAATTATAGTCTGATTTTCATTGTATCCAAAGTTTACATGATCAAATGTAACATTTCCTTTAACAGTGTTTATATCTACAGGATTTGCTACGAATTGGTCTTCTTCTTCCTCGTCTAAGAATTCAAATACTCTCTCAGCTGCTGCTGCCATACTCTGCATCATATTTGAAACCTGTGCCACCTGCTGAATTGGCTGTGTAAAATTCTTTACGTATTGGATAAACGCCTGAATATCACCGATTTCAATTTTTCCATTTATAGCAAGATAAGCACCCGAAATTGCAACACCAACATAACCTAAATTTCCAACAAACTGCATTATAGGCATCATTAATCCTGAGAAAAACTGAGATTTCCAAGCTGATTTATAAAGGATTTCATTTGTATCATGAAATTCTTTCTTTACAGTTTCTTCTTTATTAAACGCCTTTACAATATGATGACCACTATATACTTCTTCTACCTGACCATTTATATGACCTAAATATTCCTGCTGACTCTTAAAGTATTTCTGTGAATGTTTAATTACAAAACTAATTAATAAGATGCTTACAGGTAATGTAATAAGTGTAATAAGTGTCATCGGTACACTTATTGTTATCATCATAATAAATACACCGACGATCTGTGTCGCTGATGTGATGATCTGTGTCATACTCTGGTTTAAGCTCTGTCCTAATGTATCAACATCGTTAGTTATTCTTGAAAGAACTTCACCGTATGTTCTACTTTCAAAATATTTGAGTGGCATTCTATTTATTTTTTCTGAAATTTCTTTTCTCATACGGTAACAGATTTTCTGTGTTATACCCGTCATTACAAATCCCTGAACAAGATTAAATATGCAACTTACTCCATATAATAACAAAACAATTATAAGTATCTTTCCAACATATCCAAAATCAATTCCACCTTTTCCGGATATCTTGTTCATAATTCCTTCTGAAAGTGCTGTTGTCGCTTTACCTAATACCTTAGGTCCTGCAACAGTAAATACAACACTAAACATTGCACAAACCATTACTGCAAATACGCCATATTTATAATTTCCAATATATCGTATTAATTTTCCAATCGTGCCTTTAAAATCTTTAGCCTTTTCACCTGACCCCATTCGGCCGCCGCCCATAGGTCCTCTCATTCTTCTTGGTGGATTTATATTTGTTCTATTTTCATTACTCATCTTTATCCACCTCCTCATTTAAACTTGCTGCCAATTCGGCTTCTGACATCTGAGATGATGCTATCTGCTTATATACCTCACAATTCTTCATTAATTCCTTATGTGTTCCTTTTCCAACCATCTTTCCATCATCTAAAACAATAATCTGCTTTGCCTGTAATACAGTGCTTATTCTTTGAGCTACAATAATTACTGTACTTTCTTTTACCTTAGGACTCAATGCTTTTCTTAATGCTGCATCAGTCTTAAAGTCTAACGCTGAGAAACTGTCATCAAAAATATATATTCTAGGATTTTTTGCAATTGCTCTTGCAATTGATAAACGCTGTTTCTGTCCTCCTGAAACATTAGTTCCACCCTGTGAAATAGGACTATCATATTTTTCTTCTTTACAATCAATAAATTCTGTTGCCTGAGCAATTGTTGCAGCCTCTAACATTTGTTCATCGGATGCATTCTCTGCTCCATATTTTATATTAGATGCAATTGTTCCTGAGAACAAAATTCCCTTTTGCGGTACATATCCAATATTATCCCTTATTGATTTCTGTGATAAATCTTTTACATCAATTCCATCAATTGTAATCTGTCCCTCTGTTACATCGTAAAATCTAGGAATAAGCTTTGCTACAGTACTCTTACCACTACCTGTACTACCTATAATAGCAGTAGTTTCACCAGGTTTAGCAATAAAATCTATTCCCTCTAAAACATTTGTATATCCATCAGGATATTTAAAATCAACATTTTTAAATTCTACAATTCCCTTTGGTGCATCTAACATCTTAGCTTCTTTTTTATCTTTTATAGAAACATCTGTATCTAAAACGTCATCTATTCTTTCTGCTGCAACTGTTGCTCTAGGAAGCATAATTGATACCATTGTTATCATAAGGAAAGACATAACTATCTGCATTGTATAGGTAATAAATGCAGTCATAGACCCAACTTCTAAAGCACCCTGATCAATTCTGTGGCTTGCAACCCATTCAATCAATATTGTAATTCCATACATTACCATCATCATAAGTGGCATCATAAATGTCATTACTCTATTTGTAAATAACATTACCTTTGTCAAAGATTTATTTGCAACATCAAATCTTTCTTCTTCTTTCTTTTCTCTGCTAAATGCTCTTATTACAGGAATTCCTGTTAAAATTTCTCTCGAAACAAGGTTTACTCTGTCAACTAAATCCTGCATAATTTTAAACTTAGGCATAGCTAAAGCCATCAATATTGCTACCAAACATAAAAGAGCAGCAACAGCAACTACGATAATCCACTCCATACCTGAGTGTGTTTTTATAACCATTATTATGCCGCCCACAGCAAGAATAGGTGCATAAGCAACCATTCTAAGAAGCATTACACATACCATTTGAATCTGTTGAACATCATTTGTGCTTCTTGTAATTAATGATGCTGTAGAGAACTTATTAATTTCTGCATCAGAAAATTCCAATACTTTATTAAATACTTTTTCTCTTAACTCTTTACCGATTGAAGCTGATACTTTAGATGCGAGGAAACCAACAATAATCGCACTTACAGTCATTAAAAGTGCCATTGCAAGCATTTTTGCTCCTGTACTCCACAAATAACTAAATTGCTTTGTTTCAACATCTACTCCGATTTTTTTGTATTCCTTTTTTACAAATGAAATAGCTGAAGACTGAACAAGAGAATCTCCCATAGAATCAATTGCTGACCCCATTTTATCTCTTACTGTATCTCTTATTAAATCGAAATGAGCTGCCATAAACTGTTCCTGTGTCATAGTTCCATTTTGAACTGCTGCTAAGTCCATCTTAGCCTGATTATCAAGAGAATCCATATCAATTTCTTTCATGTACTCACTCATATCCTGACCAGTATTTTCATTATTGTTCTTCTTGTCCTGTGCCTGAGAAATCATTGAATATACAAGAATTGGTTCTGAAAAAGTCTTATCTAACTTTTCCATGTTTTCTTTTGATTTATCTTTTAACTTATAATTTCCATTACTTTGTTTCTTATATGCAGACTCCCATTTACTTTTTTCTTTATCAGTCATCCACATTGCAATTCCCTGATAACTTTCTTCTGAAATTTTCTCCGGTGTTGCATATTCAATTCCTGAATTATTAATACCTGTATCAATTAATGATGCTGTATAATCAGGTAAAGACAGGTCGCACATAGCCTGTATAAACAAAAATGCTATTATTGTAAATACCATTGGCATATGCCCCTTGAAATTTTTAAAAAATCTCATCTTAATTCTCCTTTTCTTTTTTTAATGTCTTGCCTTCTTCAAGTATAGCTGCATAAAATTTTTCCTGAAAATTCAAATATTGCTGTAATTCTTCTTCAGTAAAATGTGAAAATACTCTTTCAAAATATCCTTCCACATCCTTTTTTTTCTTTTCTACAAGTTCATTGCCTTTTTTTGACAATTTTATTAATGTATTCCTTCTATTATCAGAATCTACTTCTCTTACTATATATCCTTTATTTTCCAAACTTTTTAGTGTTCTTGAAATAGACTGCATTGACACATGCAATCCTTCTGCAAGTTCTGATACATTGACTGATTTATTTTCCATTTTTTCTGATTTAACAAGCCAAAATATTATACTGCCTTCCATTCTTGAAATATCATCAGATAATTTTGGATGATGAAACTTTCTGAATTTCATCATTCCTTTTATGACCTTTTCTACAAGTTCCTTATTGTACTCGCTCATTTCATCCTGTCACCTCCAAGCTTAATTAGACTTTAGCAAAAAAATAAACACTGTTTATATTTAACAACGTTAACTGTAAACAGCGTTTATTATTTTACTCTTATTTTTTAATCTGTCAACAACTTAATTTAAAATTTAACTAATTGTTAACATTTCTTACTATATTTTTTTACATCAATCCTATCACCCATAATAGAATCCATTCTCGTATCATCTTTTATAAGAATCTCTTTTTGTGCTTTGCTTAGTTGTTTAATCCAATATTCTAATTTAGATGCAAGTGCTTTATTTTCTGTCTGCCAAGCAGCTTCAAGTTTTAAAGCCACATGACTTCTTGTATATTTTGCACTTTTTTCTCCTGCTCCAAAATGTTCTTTCATTCTTCTATCTAAATCCGTAGTTATCCCTGTGTAAATCGAATCGTCTTTACATCTTAACATATAAATATAGTACATTTTATTCTCCCATTTTTCTAAATATTCCTCGTATAACAATTATTGATATAACTGCTGCCCCACCATCTGCTATAGGTGCCGCATACATAATGCCATCTATTCCAAATATCATCGGTAAAACTACTATTAAAGGTAGCAGAAAAATAATCTGTCTTGTAAGTGCAAGAAAAGTTCCCTTCATTGGTTTTCCAATTGCCGTACTAAAAGTTGAAGTTATTGGCTGTATCGCATTTGCAAATGTCATAAACAAAAATATTCTAAAATAATTTGTTGCAAACTGATAATATTCTTTTGTACCATTTCCAAATATACTAATGATATTTCTTGGGAAAACCTGAAACATTATAAAGGCTATCACTGATACTATTGTACCACTTATAACAGCTAGTTTATATGTTTCTTTCACTCTGCTATAATTTTTTGCGCCTATATTAAAACTTGCAATTGGCTGTATTCCCTGCGATAGTCCAATTATCACAGCAAAATAAATTTGATTAACTTTCATTATTATGCCTGCACACGCTAACGGAATTGAATCCCCATAATTTGATAACGCCCCATAGTATGTCAAAGATTTATTTAATGTAATTTGAACAATCATTATTGCTATCTGATTTGAAAATGGTGTAACCCCTAATGATGCAATTCTACCAATACATTTTAAAGAAGGAATAAAATGTTCTTTCTTTAACTTTACTGTCTTATAGTGCCTTAAATAATTTATCACTAAGACAAACGAAACAAATTGTCCAATAATTGTTGCTAACGCTGCCCCTTTCATTTGCCAATCAAATACCATAACAAACAAATAATCAAGAATTATATTAATTATTGCACCTACAAGATTGCATGTCATAGAAAAATCAGGGCTTCCGTCCGCCCTTATAATATGTCCTCCCCCAAGTCCCATTATAAGAAATGGTATTCCAATTGCCGTAACACCAACGTAATCTTTAGCATATCCTAAAACATTGTCAGGTGATCCAAAAAATTTTAATAAAGGTGTTAAAAACAATAATATTCCTATAGCTATTATAGTTCCAAGTATCATTATTCCTGTAACAACATTACCTATATTAGTATATTTAAATAATGCAATAAACTGTGATGCAACAAATATAAGTAATAACATTTCGCCAAGTCCATTTAAACTGCTTTGTATATGTTTTATCATATCTTTTCCATTTTTAATTTGTTTAGTAGCAGTACCATATATAAATGCACATATTATGAATATTAGTGATGCAATATATAAAAATCCTTTTACAAATGGTGAATTAGCACCAAATAATTTATTAATATACATATTTTGTGATGAATCAAGTAAGAATCCCGATAAAGGAAGTCCTGGAATGATCGCATATACAAGTAAAACGCACATAATTACAAATGCTATTAATGATTTTTTAAATCCAATTTTATCTAGTTTTTCACTTATTTCAAGTTCTTCTGTTCCAATTCTAACTGGTTTTTTTCTTGCAATTATTTCAGTTATTATAGATATAACTAATGCAAGTAATAAGCTTGATATAACTACAAAGAATAAGTTACCAGTATATCCATATGAATAGTTTGAATCTACTAAATTTACTGATGATTTAGCAAGTTCTATCAAACTATAATCTATAGATGTTAAAAATATATTTATATTTGCTCCTGCTGCAACACTCGCAAATGCCATTGTCATACCAACTACTTGGCTTCTTTTATATTCTGTAAATAATATTGCTGCGACAGGTATCATTATTACAAATGAAAAATCAACACTGAATCCCATCATTATACATAATAATGAAAATATAAAAAACATTGTTTTTCTTGGTATTATTTTATTTAATCTTTTACATATTGATTTTAATAATCCAGTTTTTATCATTAATCCCACACCTGCAAGACCAATAATTATTGTCCCAAGAGGTGTAAATTTAAGAAAGTTATTTATACTTTCTGATACTATAAATTTTATACCGCTACCACTAAGTAATGATTCCACAGTTAAAATGGATGTCGATGATGAACCAAGTGACACATCCGTTTGAGTTCCTTGGAAACCAAAGAAAGATAAAATCGCACTTAGTACTATTGTTATAACAGATAATATAACAAAAAACCAAACTGGATGTAACTCACCCTTTTTATTTTCTTTATCCATACTAATCCTCCACTATTTTTTTAATCTTTTTATTAAATTCATATCTAGGCATCATTATCATTCTTCCACAATTTATACATTTTAATTTTATATCAACGCCAACTCTAGTGATTTCCCAAAGGTTAGTTCCACAAGGATGACCTTTTTTCATTATTACTTTTGTTCCTACATTATACTCATTTTTCATTGTGCACCTCTACTTGTGGATATGGTATTTCAATACCATTTTGATCAAATGCATTTTTTATTTCTTTTAATAATTTTCTCTTTACTACAAATTCATTTTTAACAGATGATTTTGCTGTAAGTAAATAATCTACCGATGAATCTGATAATGAATCGATTCCTTCAATAGTTATCTTACTTTTAAGTTCAGGTATGCTTGTATTTAATTTTTCTATTAATTCATTTAATACTTTTTCTACCTTTTTATTATCTGATTCATATGAAACAGACGCAATTACTCTAACAAGAACATTATCTAAACTATAGTTAGTTATTTCACCAATATTTCTATTAGCAATTATTTTTACTTCGCCCTTATATGACTTTAATCTAGTTGTTTTAAGAGTTAGTGATATAACTTCACCCTTAAAACCATTTATTTCAACTATTTCACCTATTGCAAATTGACTTTCAAGTATTATAGTTGCTCCTACAAGTAAGTCTTTTAATACATCTTGAAAAGCAAGACCAATAACTAAACTGAATGCCCCTACTCCTGCAACTAACGCACTAGTATTTACACCATATACCTGAAGTATATACAATATTGCAACAATTGCAATTAATACTTTAATAATGTTTTTACACATCATAAGTACTGTTTCTCTACTTCTTTGTTCATGTTTAGTTAAATTTTTATTAATAACTATTCTTAAACTTAATATTTTATTAATAATCATATCAAGTACATAAGCACCTAATACAATAAAAATAGGTAAATATATCTTATCAGATATTTCTATTCCAAATATAGTCATATTTGCCTCCTATTATTCATTAATATCAATATTCATTATTTCTAAAATTCTATTTAA
>ERZ860322.1155-NODE-1155-length-16157-cov-4.158800_pt1 | contig 16157 bp, 13 predicted proteins | sample MGYA00509979_ERZ860322 | MGnify/ENA primary metagenome ERZ860322 (study PRJEB30046, sample SAMN00715217) | human gut metagenome | study: EMG produced TPA metagenomics assembly of the A metagenome-wide association study of gut microbiota in type 2...
GCCTTGATGACACTGCGTTTGACGCAGTGTCATCAAAATTGGCTGACCATGATGGAAGGGTCAGCCAATTTTGAGGACAGACTATTTTTTATTGTGCGTATCATCGTCGTCCCCGGAATCGCTTATACTTTCAATTGTTCTTGTGACAACAGTGTTGAGCGATGCGGCGTTCTGGGACGTGATAACAGGTCTGCCGGTATCCTGTTCAATATTTTTGCAGACTTGCCCGGCGTAGCTTCCGTCGCGGCGAGCGATCTTTTGGTTTTCTGTAAAACCTTCCGGCTGATGAGCTTTGGATAATTCAGCAGTTGTTGCCTCCGCTAACATATTTACCACGATTTCCATTGTGCTCATGTTGTTGCAAAGGTTTTCTTTTTTCAAACTTTTTAGATTTTTTATATTGACGAGTAGTCATGCCAGACCAAGCCTTGGTTATCTCATCGGTCAGAATAGCATATTCGAGACCTTTCTCAACACTGTGATTTTGCCATTCGGCTGCTAACTCATTTCGTACTCTAATGGAGAGCAGACGTTGATGTATCCACTCAGTGTCGTAACCTTTTTTCTGATAAGTTTCCAATGCACGGTCGATCGCGAGATCCAAATCGATCGTTTCTTCTATACGCTCACGGCCAACCTGCGCCAGCCACATTTTGAATGGTTCTGCATTTGGAGACGGAATAGACTGGATGATCCGCAGAATCCATTCTATATTTGCTGCCTGTATTTTGCGCAGCTTACCATCGGTAGCCTTCATTTGAACTGGGGTACAAATTGTACCCCAGTTGGCGGAGAGTTCGGGATTACGAGAACGCATTTTCTTTATATACTGTTTGGGGGCATTGCTTTCTGTCAGAATAGTTACGACATCTTGAACTGAAAAGTATCATGTTTCTGTCTCTTCGATCCAAGCAGTACGTATTGTTTTCCCGTCGAATGACTGAAGTTTATCACTATTCATTTCATGTTTCCCCTTTACCGCCAATCACGAACCCCCAAGAAAAAAACAACCGAAAACATCTGGATTTTATCACTCTGCGGTGCTCTGGGACACCTTATTTCTACATATTTATTATATCGGTTATATCAGGCGAAATTTGACAACCAACTTTGCTAGGCAAAATAAGGAAAAAGCTGCGTTCAAATAGCGACCTTGCATAAAAATATTAGTTTTGCATTTCTGGCGTTTGGGAGTATGCGCGTAAGACAGAGAAAGCGAGAAGCCCGCTTTTCAATAACAATGTTCAAAAAACGGTTTCATTCACGATGGTATATGTAAATTTACAGAAAATATTTTCCTTAAAAGTAATGAATTGTCGACACATTTGTGATATAATAAATAAAAAAGATTGTGAGAGATAATTGGGGGATAGCAATGGGGGCAGAATTGATAAACTGTTCTTGTTCTGCAGCATCAACAAGCTTTTCTATTGTTGAGGTTTTCGTATCTAGTTTCCTAGCTTTTCTGTCGGCGCTTGCGGTTGAAGCTTTGTGGGAAATCCATGAAACTTCTGGATTAAGAAAGCAACTAAAAAAAGCGTTGGTGGCAGAACTAAAGGCCTTAAAAGACACATTATCTTCAATGAAAGATGATGAAATCTACATAATGCCTTATTCTATACCCGTGTGGAGTGGAGCAAGCAAAGGCGGAACGATACTATGTTTGGATAAAGATAAAAATTTCAATGATGTCCTGAAAATTTTTTCGCTAATTGAAGAAGCAAATATAGTTGAGATGGAAGCATATGAAATTCTAAACATCAATCCTGGAGCAAATAGAACTGCAATCCTTCAAAACGTTATAGAATGCAGGCTACAAATACGAAACGAAATTGACAACGTTATTAACAGTTTATCGAGGTGAGTTCTATGCCGCATGGGATGAGTGTGTCAAGTATACGTGCTTCAGGTGATTCAAAAAAAGCAAAGAACATCATCGGTAAGGTGAAAAAAATAGTTGCTAAGTATGGTTTGGATGATAAGTCTTGGGCAGAGGCGGTTTCTTCCCAGTATTTTCTGTTGTGTCTTGCAAAACAACTGCATTTAGAAAGACATGACTACGAGAACTTAATTAATAAATGTCTGGAACCTTTTCGAGTGACTTATAATTTTGATCTTGTATTAGATGATGATAAAATACTAATTACACCTGAGGAGACAGCGCGAATCAGCAGTTGCATGCAGCAAGAAGATCAAAATGATGCTTATTTTCTGAGATCTGCAAAAATGCAGGCCGCAAACATTAATACTCAGAAGATGTATCAAAACTTCCATTTTGGCTTACTTGTACGCAATGCTTCGACAAAGCATTCTGAGGTTTTAAACAGGGTCAAGCTTTTATGCCTTGATAGATTGAATAATGAGGACGCTCTTGATACTTCAGGAGGGTGGTATCCATATCGCGTCCCGTGGATTACAGGTAGAATCCTTATCAGCTTGAAAAGCGTTGATTTCAGTGAATATGGTAATGCTGAGAAACTGAACATCATTATTAAAGATGCCATTGATTCGTTGTGTCAGAGAATTAATGAAGACGATGCATATTGGAGAAGCGGTGTCGGTGACTGGGTAACTAAATGGGAATCCACGGCTTTATGTTTAGAGGCACTTTATGTTTGGGGGGCAATTGATAGCCCCACCCATTATAAAGATGTGGAAAAGGTACTTGCATACGTTTGTGATGATAAACAAATGCAGGAATGGCTTGAATGTGATATCAATTTTTCCGAGGCCAAATCCGCAAATGCAGTCTTATCAGCCGTAACTCTAGCCTCGGTTATATATCGGGTGACAGGGCAGTATTTCTATGAGCGGTTTGAAAACATAGGCGACAAAATCATTGATTTGTTTGACAAGGTAATTACAAAAATCAATAAGCAGGGAGTGGCTACAGTGCAACAGTATTGTACCCTTCCTCAAATTCTTTATTATGTTGTTGAAGCACTTAGGACAAATGAATAGGAGATGGTGGTATGAGTGGTTGGGATCGCGAGCTAGCAACAATTTGGACAAACAATGTTGCACCATCTAGGCCTTCTCATTCTGAAATGTTTGTTTATACTCAGTACTTACGTCAGTTACAGAAAAAATCAAATAAGCCAATTAAGTTGTTGGTTCTTGGCTCCACTCCAGAGTTCCGCGATTGGGGCTATGATGAAAATCTAATAGTCCATGTCGTGGATAAAAGTGAAGAGTATTATGAAACGGTTTCTCGTGAGATCCGGCACAAAAACCTTCAGGAGCATCTCCACATCTCGTCTTGGGAGGAAATGTCTTTCGATGAGCAATTCGACATAATAATTGGCGATTTATCAATCGGAAATATAGAACCTAATAAATTTGATGATTTTCTTATAAATATTGAAAAGGCGCTGGCTCCTGGTGGCTTATTCATGGGGAAAAGCTTTATCTGGAGAGACGACGAACCGGTCAAGAGTCCAAGACAAATAGTTGATGAATATAATTCTTCAATTCATATTCATCCTTATACATTTATTAATCACCAACTCGGCTTGTATTGTTTGGACAAAACGTCATTTCTTATTGATTTTAGTAAAATGTATCAGGAGCTCTCTGATTTGCATCGTATTGGTTATATCGGAGATGAACTGTTTTCCTTCTTCACAAATATTGGTTGGAATACAGAAATGAAATTTAAGTTTTTCTCGCCATCTCAAGAATTTTTCCAGCGGAAGGTTAATGAGCATTTATCGTTTGTTGCATTCGAACATACGATGGATATATACACGAATGTGTTTCCTATTTATATTGCTCAAAAAAGGAAAACGGAGGTAACTAAATGAACGTCTTCTTAGTACATGGAACTATGGGTAAGCCCTTTGAAAATTGGTTCCCGTGGCTGGAAAATAGGCTAGCAGAAAAGAATATTTGCTGCAATATTCCGACATTCCCAACCCCGGCACATCAAAACTACGCTGATTGGGAAAAACTAATGGACTTTTATTGTGACCTTGGTGTTGTCAATGGAGAAACTATTCTGATTGGACATAGCTGCGGAGCAATTTTCCTCGTACACTATTTGTTAGAGCACAAAATCCATGTAAGGGGATTGATTTGCGTATCTGGTTACAATAATTTCATCAGTGGATTTGAAATGATGGACAAATTGAATGAAAGCTTTTACATGAATGCAAAAAGCATTGACGTGACACCTTATGCGGATACTGTAATAGGCTTTTATGGTGATGATGATCCCAATATTCCTCAGAGACTGCTTAACGATTTTGCAACTTCTATTGGAGGCGAGGTTAATTGCGTACCTAATGCGGGCCATTTTAATGCTTCTGCTGGGTATTTATCCTGTCCTGCTGTGCTTGATGCAGTTATCCGTTGCTAATGGGCTCGTGGCTTTGAACGAAGTACAACTTGGTACACAAATAGAAAATGGTGTTTATCATCGTCAAAAGGGAGAACTTTTCTGCGCTCTTTAAGCTCAAGGAAACTTGATGCCCTACTATGTCAACAACAATACTAGCAGAACAGCTTTGAATTAAGCAGCATGAATTCTTAGCATCAAATTCATGCGCATTTTCCGTACACGCGGTTCTCATTTAGGTAATTGCATATTTGCTGTTTCAAGTGCCCTTGCGCAGAATACTGAGATAGTCCTCATAAGCAAAAGTCCTATTTCTGCTTGCATTTGTCGTCTGCACAAGTATTCCTGCATCGGCAAGCCGCTTTATCGCACTTGAAGCAGTATTGAATGTGATTGACAGCGCTTCCGCAGTCTTGCGAATCTCGATGATTGGATTTGCTTCAAGATACTCGAAAACAAGCATTGCATTTTTCGCGGCGCGCCCCATGTCCGAAATCACAGCAGCGTTTTTGCCATGTAGCGCAATTAGCTTATCAATCGTCGCGGTTGCATCTTCTGCCGATTCCAAGAGTGCTCGAAGAAAGAATGTCACCCATTGCTCATAGTTTCCCTTTGTTCTGACCTCTGTCATGCGGTCATAGTATTCCACACGGTTCTTCTTCAGAAAATATGAGATATACAGAGCGGGTGTGGAGAGTACTTTTTTCTCCAGCAGAAACAGGGTAATAAGCAAGCGTCCAACTCGACCGTTGCCGTCAAGAAAAGGGTGTATTGTCTCAAACTGATAATGGATCAGAGCAGCCCGGATCAGCGCATCAAGCTCGTCATCTGCATTGATGTACTTTTCCAAGTTAGACATGGCTTCAAGCATATCGTCGGGAGACGGCGGAATATATCTTGCGTTTTTTAATGTGCTGCCCTGCCCGCCTATCCAGTTCTGCGAGCGTCTGAATTCTCCTGGGCTTTTTTCCTGCCCGCGAACGCCTTCCATGAGAACAGCGTGTGTCTCTTTGATCAGCCGGTTGCAGAGCGGGAGTTCATTCAGCCTCTTAATAGCAAATTCAGTAGCCTTGATATAATTGACGACATCTGCCACATTGCGGTTTGTATTGGCTTCTATCATTGGGTCAAGGACATCTTCAAGCGTTGCTTGCGTACCTTCGATTTGGGAGGACATAAGCGCTTCTTTGCGAACATACATCGATACGAACAGATCAACATTAGGGATACGTGTCGCAATGCTTTCCAAAACAGCAAGCTGCGAATTGGCTTTTATCAAAAGGTTGATCATATCCTCCGTCAGCTCGATGGACGGTTTTGGCGGCAGAGGTGTCGGAACAAACGATTTATATGCCATTTCCCCAGACAAATTTGTTATCAGATGACCTGCACGATTGTCCAATAAAGTGTCCTCCTTCTTTGTACTTGAAATACTGAAGTTATTATGCCCCTCCTATTTCATTTTGTCAATCCAACTTGAAATAAAAAGCGCAGACTATCACATGTTTCATATTCATAAAAGGTACGTACAGTCTATGAAAATACTTGTTTCCCATCAACAATCGACTTCAAATCAATAGTATTCAGACAGCGCCTTGGTTTTGACGTTTTAATGCAAACATGATATGATTATTAAAAAAATAATAGAAGGTGCGTCATGAAGTTTTCAGAATTGGTTAATCGCCTTACGGGAATTAGTTGTCCAATTTTCGGAATATCTTGGAATCCGGTTGACACTGAGAGAAGTATTGCACGGCGAATAATAATTTTTCTTGAAGCACGCCGCGTTTTGTACTCGGCGTATGCGTATGAATCTGTTTGCCCGTGTATTAATTCAGTAGTAGAGATTAGAAATTACCTAACTTCTGAATTGCAGAGTATAGATGAGCAGTCAAAGCTAAATCTTTACGTGCGTGCAATGAGAATTGCATGCAACAAGTTTTTAACCAAATGTCCAGACGATAAGGAGTTCAGATGTTACGCTTGTCGCCCCGACAGTATTCATAATTGGATTTTTATATCTGCTATTGGAGAACTACGGGGCGTATTCGGTGTGATGATTGGTCAAATGGCAAAAGCATATGGCCTCGACGTTGAAGATGAGTTAGCGCAAATAATTCCTGAATAAATTCTTAGAGGCTTAGATTGCGGCAATTTGTAGGGGCGTTTATAGCTTGTGACGGCAACAGATTATATAGTTGCGCGTACGACCGTCCCGCTTTTCATCATTGTTATAATTCTTCCGTCGGTCTCTACCGTAACGCTCTCAACTAGCTGACGGATCGGCGCTTCAACCCTCTCGGTTATAACTGAGGGCTTAACTTCCGCGGTCTGTCGGCATTGATTTATATAAGCAGCGGCTTTACCACTCTCGGTTAACATTCGTTGTATCTCGTTGCGCTGGGCTTTCAACGCTGTACGCTTCTGCATGATCCCACGGAATCTGTGATATATGCGGCTTGCTCACAGCTTTCAGCGCCTCGGCAAGCTCTTTTCTGAACTCGGTGTTTAACTGTTCGAGCTGTTTATTTATTTTAGGCAGACTGAGTTGCTGCCCTGCAACTGGGGCAAGTTCCTTTTCCACCGCAGCTTTTAGGTTATAGACTATATTGTCCTTATCCTTGACTGCACTGTTTATCGCGGCAAGTATGGCTCTGTGTAGCGACTCTTCATCCAGCGTCTGTAAGTTATGGCGGTATTTGTTGCCACAGCCTACTCTGCTAACGCAGCGCAAGCCAATACGCGTACTGCCGTCGCGGTTACGCCAAGTGCCGCTGATACCGTGTGCCACACTCCTCACAGTACAGTCCGTCTGACAGCGCGTACTTGCTGCTATACCTACTCCAACTGATCAGAGCGGTTTCCTTTGACGGCCTCTTGCATTACGACGGGTAAGTTTGACTTGGGTAGCGTCGAGAGTCTCTCAGTTTACTATACCCTCATAATGATTCTGTACCAGATACATTGGGAATTGCTCCGTGTTCTTCCTGACTTTCATATTGATGCAGTCGTCGATGTGCGTTTTTTGGTGGAGGACATCGCCAAAACATCTTTCATTTATAAGTATGCTGTCTATGGCATTCTGTGCCCATCGGGGCTCATCGTTTATATTCGGGACAGCGTTCTCATCCAGATACTCCTGTATATCGCGAACCGATGTGCAGCTAAGAGACAGATCGTATATCTTGCGAACGCTATACAGCTATTTATATAGTATGATGTCTGCCCTCTTTCATGACCTGCCAAATGCCCCACGAACATCGGCTGGAACTGGCTCACTTTCGGATTGCGCAAACGCGCCGGGCATAGTATCTCACTGTCAACCTCAAGTGTATTCTCTTTCTCGAATATGGCCGCTACCCCCAGCGCTCTCATTACACATACAAAAATCTTCGCAAGCAGGTCTGCATCCCGCTCCGTCTAAGGTTTGCGGTTGGATATGATACTTTGCAAGCGTGCAGTTTCATACTCGCTAGTATCTATTGCTGAGTACTGCGCAGCCGCCATCTGCAATACGAGTTGCTTTGCTCCAGTCTCATCCATTGGCTGTACCAGAAGCAAATCATCAACCCCCTGTCGCAGCGCTAAAGTCTTAGTTGCTTCCAGCGCGTTTTTTGCCTTTCTTTTAAACTCGGATTGTGAGTCCGCACGTTGATAATACAGCGCACATCTGCCTCAGTCTGCATTGTAGGGCGCTTATCGCTCAGTTTAGTCTCTGTGCTTCCAACCGAGTATCTGTTTGAATCTTGGACGACCTTACGCTTTCAGCCGCTCGGACTCTTCACAGGATAAATTTTAAGGATACCTCTCTATCTCCTAAAGCTTCAAGCCTCCCCATTATGCGCAGGTATTTCTCTTCCGAAATAGGGAGTGGAATGCTTGCAACTTCGTACTATGGATGTGCTCTGTTACCGAGCGCAAGTACGAATGATCATTTTTTTACCTCCCGCATTTTGGTTCTTAGGCATTCATCGATGCCGTGCCAACAGCGCCATTGGAAGATGCCGATATACAGTTCTTCAGTAATGTTCTCTGCACGGCACGCGGATGCACTTGTCAGATACAGCTCGATACGCGTGCGTATCCCATGTTTTTCTCGCTGCCGCAATAATACTCAGAGGCCTCGCCTTTAAGGCGCCATATGGAGCGTGATGTTGCTAGCGTTTTGATAATAAGATTGACCGCTGCGCATTGCTAGCTTAGTTGCGCTCACAGTGCGCAGCTTATGTCAGGGCTTCATCTCATTTTCATATGTAGATTCAATTTGTTTTGCTTACGAGTCTGGGGGCATGTCTACGGATTTTGAAATATCCCGCTTCATCAAGAATATAATCATATATCCAGCCGCGCGCCTTGAATGCATTGAGTATGGCCACATTGTCGCTGGTGTTTTCAAACTTTGGTCTACTACGGGAATCGAATATTTTTACGAACTCATCTAGATGGAGCGCGAATAAATATTTGGATATCTCGGTTTGATCTGCATGAGGAATATCTGCGATAATTAAATCGACTTTATACGGATTGGCAATTGCGTCCGACACGATGATGTCGTACAGTAGTTCAGCGGATACTGATTGTGGCGCAGAAGTTATTCGAGTAATATTGTCCACAGCATTATTAAATATAATTTCCTTTATAGGCTGCGGCTCATCAACATAAGACCGATATAGGTTTTCCAGATCACTTTGATCAAGATTGTTTCTAAGGATATATGCGCGTACAATCGGTGAAAGGTTTTTGCCTGTAATAGACACTGGTGCAGCTGTAAATTCGAGAAGGCCAAGCTTTATAGAGTCATCAACATCCCAAGTAAGTATCTTACAAAGCTCTTCATATTCAAATATCCGGCTGGTCATTAGCTGCATATAGTCCATAATGTGCTTACTAATAAGCATATATAGGCAAGAAGGGTAATATCCCCGGAAGAATTGCAATGTATCTACATCCATTACAACTATGTCATGTCTGATTAAAATGGCAACCTTTGAATCATCTATGTTGGCTATATTAAACGATGCTTTCTCAATTTCAAGAGATGACATGATTGCTGAATACTTATCATCTGCAAGACCATTGCAATTGATAAAGCTGTCAAACAGTATGCTGCGTTCAGCTTCTGGAAGGCCAGTATTCTTTTCTGAAAAGTCAAATTCTATCTCTGCCTTATTGATAAAGCCTATGAGTGTAGAATCTATTTTCCCTTTGAAATTAAAATAATCAATTACATTTCTCTCAGAAGGCAGTAGTATATCCGAACTGACTATCTTTTCCCAAGTGTTTCGATCAGCAACTCTGGCAAGGCTCTGTATTGGTGTCTGTAAATAATTAATATATTGGTTTTTGTATTCAACTCCTATGTCATTGCGATTGAGCAGTTCGATGGCACAGTCTTCATCATCAGTTATCTTCTCTTGGCATTCTTTAAAAATGATATCAAGATACGCCTGTATATTTTTATCTATACGTATATATAACGGGCTTTCACGATCAGCGCATATGAGCGTATAACTCTTGTGCCGTGTGTCATCAATGGTATTTCCAAATAAGCTCCCCAAAACCATTTCAATATTAGAAAAATTCAAATCATAGAGGTCATTTCGGTATACCGCTTTATAGAGAAGCTTGTCGGAGATGTTGTAATCTATAGTCGCAAAGCTTACCTTTAACAACTTAAAGCCATGTATAAGTCTGTCTACCTGCGGTGCTTTGATATCAAGATAATCTGGTTTCTCGTTAATATATGCAGCGATATGGGATGCCTCTTCCACCTTTTCAAGCACCTCATCACCTAAATAATACAGGGAAAGAACAGAATATTTTTTCACTTGCTCTTCACTAAATTCGTCTGATACTTGCATATCAGCAAATATACTGGGCCACTGATTATTAAAGGCACAAACAAATTCTTTCTCGTGATGGTTGTAATTAAACATCTGCGACAAAAATTGATATTCGTTGTTATCCTTTATTTGCTGTATAAGGTGGCGCAAATGTTCGCTGTATTTGCCGTCTGATAAAAGCTCATCGCACAACATAAAGTTCAGCGTTTCCTCTTGGTCAAAATCATACGGGCGCAGGCGCCGCAGAACCATAGATGGCTTACTCAATCTGTAGTCACTAGACTTTGCTTTTTTGTCTGATACACTCCGTAGGAATATCTTGTCAATCCGGCTCAAACTGTTTTCATAGAAATAGGTCATATAATCCGCATAAGTTTCATCAATGTAACCGTTGCGAATTAAGTACTTGAGCAAGTCAAAATATTCGCTTCGCTTTATATCTTCATATCTGGTTTCTTGGCCAAGTTCATTTCGCGTCGCCAGACCACCAAAGATTTTGTCTATGTTGTCACGTGTAATGATTCTGGCAAGCGGCGCAGTAAAAAGCATATCAATCTGATTTTCGCGCTTTAGTACTTCATTTTCAAGTGCTGGGATTGTTCCTTGTGAATTGTCTGCAATAGCTTGCTTACGTCTATCATACTCGGCACTATCGTTCACCCCCCCATAACTTCTACGATTACGAAAAATCACATCTAATTCTTGTTCGGATGTAGCTACCTCTCTACTGGCAGACTTGAGTCTTCCTTTTAGCGCATCTATTTCCGTTCGCAAGCCGGCTATTTCATCCAAGATAAATTTGTCTTTATTTTCAAAAAGTGCATAAACGAATCCCCTATTTAGCTGTAAATCACCGAAGTCTCTTGGGAATAAGTTCTTGTATGTAATAATTGCAAGCATTTTATTATGATCAAGTTCTGTTAGATCAAGTCGACCATAATACACAAGGAATTCGTTGCAAATATTCTTCAGTAGCCGCATATCATCGACATACAACGACAAGCCCTGCAAAAAATTTTCATCAAACTTATCAAATAAGTTGTTTTTCTTTAGATGTTCGATAAACTGATCATACGAGTTAGAGCTATCCACCACAGGTACAATGGGGATAATAAGGTCAAAAAACTTTGTTCTATCTTTTGAAATGAAAATATCGTCTCTGAGCAAATAGAAAAATCTAAGCGGCTGTTTTCCATCTTTTATTCTCTGAATATTAGCAAGTGTGTTGATTTCCCGCAGTCTTTCGAAAATTTCACTGGCATCAAATCTGTCCATGTCTTCAAAGACAATTACATCTGCGTCTGCATTTTCAAAGAGGTACAAAACTTCATTTAAGTATTTGTCAAAAAAAGAATCTTCGCTATCCTCGAATATCTCGATTTCATTGCCTTGGATGCTTAACTTCCTAAAAATGTTTTTATTTTCCTGTATATAAACAACTCTATATAAGAAATAGGCAGCTATTGAAACGCACAGTACCCCACTGACGAATTCCGCAGTAGGAGTAGTTAAAAACACTAATGACGCTCTTAGCACTTCTGGCAGAGAGCAAACCATAGAGCTCCATTGGTCAAAAAACAGTATGCGAAAAAGCGCAACAATGAACAATGCAATAAGAAAAGTGTGCACGATCGGCTCGCGCTTGGAAATTGATTTTTTTACTCTAAAGTTCGTCTGTGGAATTTTGTCTGCAGGTATTTGATGAATAAGCTGATTTAGAATTTTGCCTTCTAATAATGACTCTCTTATAATCTTTGGAGAACCGGAAGCATCACTTTTCAGCATGGCGTTCGCATCGGCATTATGCCCTGTAATACCATCAGCCTCGTCCAGATTTTGAAAGTGTGCTAATGAGATGTGGATAAACTTTCTACCTAGATATGCTTTTTCATAGGAGGCAAGGACACTACTTTTCCCCGCACCATACGCGCCAGAAATTGCAATATTTCTAATGTCACTATGTTCGAAAGCAAAATCTATTGCTGATTTATATATGCCAATATCGTGGTCATCTAATGGGGTAAGCTTTTCAAAAACCAATTTCTCTGTACTATCCATATTGCCGCCTCCAGTCGTCTATATCTGCGCTCCCTCTTTGTATTATTTTGTAGCAAATATATTGTAACAGAACGGCTTTTTAATATCAATTGCATATATCATTTCATTTGAGTTTTTATTGGAACATCACCTATATCGATGAAGATTTCAGCTCCACTCTTCATTTGAACAGCCAGTTTGCTATCTATTTCTACCGTCACACTTTCAACTATCTGCCGTATTAGTGCCTCATTCCATTCAGTTATAACTGCGGGTATAACTTCTGTAGCCTCCTGGCATTGATCTATATGGGCTGCGGCTTTGCCGCTCTCGGCTAACATCCCTTGTATCTCATCACGCTGGGATTTCAATGCCGTTTGCTTCTGCATGATTTCGTGGAACCTATCGCTATACGCTGCCTGATCACCGCTTTCAGACGCCTCGGCAAGCGCTTTGCTGAACTCGGTGTTTAACTGTTCGAGCTGACTATCTATCTCGGACAGACTGAGCTGCTGCCCCGCAACCGGAGCAAGTTCCTTTTCCATCGCACTCTTGAGATTATAGATAATGGTATCTTTATCCTTGACCGCGCTGTTTATAGCGGCAAGGATGGCTCTGTGCAGAGGCTCCTCGTCCAGCGTCGGAGAGTCGTGGCAGTACTTGCTGCCGTAGTCCACTCTGCTGACACAGCGCCAGACGATTCGTTTGCTGCCGTTGCGATTGCGCCATGTGCAGCGCTGATACCTTGTACCGCACTCACCGCAATACAGTCTATCCGACAGCGCATATTTGCTGCTGTACCTGCTCCGACCTGTCGGGGCATTTTTCTTTGACGGACTTTTCCCAGCGCTGCGTCGCGCAAGTTCGGCTTGAGCAGCATCGAAGGTCTCTCGGCTTATTATTCCCTCGTGATGATTCTGCACCAGATACATTGGGAGCTGCCCGGTGTTCTTCTTGACTTTCTTGTTGATGCAGTCGTCTATATACGTTTTCTGGAGCAGTACATCGCCGCAGTATTTCTCATTTGTAAGTATGCTGTCTATGGCGCTCCGCGCCCATTTTGGCTCGCCGTTTATGTTCGGAACAGAGTTTGCATTCAGATACTCATGTATCCCACGAACCGGTGTGCCGCTTAGGAACAGGTCGTATATCTTACGAACGACTTCCGCCTGATCCGGTATTATCTCAGGCTTGCCATCATCGCCCTTGCGATAGCCATATAGATATTTGTACTGTATGGTGGCTTTGCCCTCTTTCATGGCCTGCCGGATACCCCAGCGGACATTGGCGGAGATGGATTCGCTCTCGGACTGTGCGAACGCGCCGAGCATGGTTATGAGTATCTCGCTGTCAATCTCGAGGGTATTTATGTTCTCTTTCTCGAAGATGACCGCTATACCGAGCTCTTTTAGAGCACGTACATAATTCAAGCAATCGACGGTGTTGCGGGCAAATCTGGATATGGACTTGGTGAGCACGATGTCGATTTTGCCCTGCTTACACTGGCGAATCATGCGCAGGAACTCCGGACGCTTGCGGGCGGAGGTGCCGGTTATGCCCTCATCGGCGAAGATACCCGCCATAGTCCACTCTTTATTGGTCATGATCTTATCTGTGTAGTAATTCTTCTGCGCTTCGTAACTGGTGAGCTGCTCCTCGTCATCGGTCGATACGCGGCAGTAAGCCGCCACCCGAAGCTGGTGCTTTGAAGCCAGAACGACTTCTGGCTTGGCTGGAATACATATAACTGTTGGCGCTGTATCTTTCATAACACTTCCTCCAAACTTATGGTCTGTCCATTTCTCAAAATCACCTGTGTGGAGAGGTTATTTACAATTACCTTATCGACGACCTTCGCAAGAAGGTCTGCATCAAGTTCAGTCAATGGTTCACACTTGGATATGATCCTTTGCAGCCGTGCAGTTTCATACTCGCTATTATCTATCACAGCGTACTGCACCGACGCCATTTGAAATATGAGCTGCTTTGCTTTGACCTCATCTATTGGCTGCACCAGAAGAAGGTCGTCAAGCTTTTGTTGCAGCTTTAGAGTCTCAGTTATTTCCGGCACAGTTTTTTGCCCTTTTATTAAACCCGGATCATGAATCAGTGCGTTTATAATACCGAGCACATCTGCCTCAGTCTGCATTGCAGGGCGCTTATCGCTCAATTTATAGAGCAGTCTTTGGGCTTCTGACCGCGTGTCTGTTTGAACTTTGGATGTTCGTATGCTTTCAGCCGCCTCGAACTCCTCGCAGGGTAAAATTTGAGGATAGACATCTGTTCCTACATAACGTCTATCCCCCAATATTCTTGCGATCATATTTTTGTTCCAAGGCTTATCCACATCATAGGTAACCGGCTGGTTCAGCAAACCTAATTTTATATCATTGAATGATGCGCCGCCTATATACGCTCGGAAGATGTATTTTACGATGTCTGCCTCTGAGCTATTAACAGATATCCGTCCACCGCATATCTGATACCCGAATGGCTGCCGTCTGATGCTCATCATCGCACCGCCCTTCTAATAGTCTCTCTGAACTCAAGACCATTTTTCAGTCTGAATCTCAGGTGAGTACTATCTTCAACTATGATCTTATCAATGAGTTCGTCGAACAGTTCCGCATCGAATTCCTCAAGGAAGTCCGGGATATCACGGATAACCTCTATGATCTGCTTTGTCTGAGATAATGTGTCATCCGTCTTTGATTCCAGCAGACGCTCTTTCGCAAGCTTCAGCTTGCAAAGCTGTTCAGCCAGCGCATTGGTCTTGGATATGAAAATGTCAGGATCAACGAGCCCCTGCTGTTTCAGTACGGCTAACATTTGATTCTGACTTAGAATATCGGATATTCTCTTGTTTAACTCTATTACATCCGGACTCCATAACATTCGGTGATTTGTCATCTCATATAGATTGCCTAAAACCCGCTGCAGTATTTCTGGGGCGTGTTTCAGTTTGTAGCAGAGGCGAAGGAACGCTTCCTCGATTTCTGCTTCTGGAATTTGAGATACACTGCATAAGCCGGTATTTTCTGCATGGGTCCTGCATAGCCAATATTTTACGTTCTTATTCGTCATTGAACGAAACGACGCGCCGCAATTACCACACAATAATTTTTTGCTGAATATGCTTGGGTGTTGCACTGGCGTTTCGGAGAGTGTCCTTTGCTCTCGCAAGCTCTGTACAGCCATATATTCTTCGTGTGACACTATTGGAGGATGCGTGTTTTTTGCGTAGTATTGCGGGATTTCACCGTTATTTCTCTTGTGCTCACGAGGAAGTACATTTGTCTGGTAAGTTTTCTGCCATATTGAATCTCCGGTATATCTCTCATTAGAGAGTATATAAAGTATAGCGCTGCTATTCCACGGCTTATGCTGACGATTAAATATCCCCCGTCGGTTTAGATTTTGAGCTATGGTAACTCTACCCGAGCCGGATAGGTACATATCATATATCTTGCGCACAACGTCCGCTTCCTCTGGCTCAATAGTTATCTTGCCGTCCTTAAGCACATAGCCGAAGGGTATGGACGCGGGGATGTATGTTCCCATCTGCATCCGCTTCTGGTAACTCCAGCGCATATTCTTCGAGATAGACTCGCTCTCAGCTTGTGCCAGCGAGGCGAACACGGCTGTGAGCATCTCGCCGGAGACCTTGCCGGTGTCGATGCCCTCTTTCTCAAAGTACACGCTTACGCCGCGAGCTTTCAGAGAACGCACCGTTTCAAGACACTCTGTGGTGTTACGCGCAAATCTGGATATGGACTTCACGAGTATCCTGTCAATCAGCCCACGCTCACAGTCGCGGAGCATGCGTTTGAAGTCATCGCGCTTTTCTATCGAAGTGCCTGTGATGCCCTCATCAGCGTAGATATCCACAAGCTGCCAGTTATCCTTGCCGGATATGAGTTCTGTGTAGTATCGGTTCTGTG
>ERZ860322.1169-NODE-1169-length-16010-cov-3.160389_pt1 | contig 16010 bp, 14 predicted proteins | sample MGYA00509979_ERZ860322 | MGnify/ENA primary metagenome ERZ860322 (study PRJEB30046, sample SAMN00715217) | human gut metagenome | study: EMG produced TPA metagenomics assembly of the A metagenome-wide association study of gut microbiota in type 2...
ACTTTCGCTTGATCCTGCTGTCGGCAATGCGGTATGCGATGGGCAGAAACACATGTATGCCCGCAGTAGTTTCCGATTATATTAAGCGCCACATTCGGTTTCTGGACGATAAGTTTCTTGCGTTGGCTGCCGATGATATTCGGCGGCACCTCGAAGACTACGCAGAGCATGAGCCGAATCCAAATCTTTGGCAAGGCCTTTTTGATGCACTCGAAACAGAGCAGAGAGTGCGTGCCACTCGTCAGGCAAGGAAGATTAGGTCTTGCCCGACCTGCGGGAAGCCCTCGCTTTGAGTGGCAATCGAAAAATATTCATGATAAAATTACGAGGAAAGTCAACAACGTTTTCCTCGCAGGGCGCAGATACTTTCCCTTACTCCGGGTAGGCTTTCCCTTAAAATGCCCATCAAATTACGGGAATACGATAGTTATTGAAGGGAAGCGAGTTTTATCTTCAGAGAGTAAGGCATGCGGGTATTTCTTTGTCTATAGCGGCTCAACCTTTGAGCTGCTATCCTCCCAGAAAACCACTTGCATAACACCCTGCTCAGAGTTACAATACAGACCACACAGCAATGAGAAACGCTTCCCGTCCGGCATCGGTGAATCTTCACCGGAAACCGGGCGGGAAGCGTTTTTGACCACATAGATTACCACAGACGGCGCTGGAACATGCGGACACAGTGGAGATAAGAGCGTCAAAGAGTAAGTAAAACAAATTAAAAAGCACTGAAAACCGCTATAAACGAGCGGAAAAAGTATTCCCGATAAGTTTGGGACCATCAGGTCGGGGGTTCGAGCCCCTCCACTCGGACCATAAAGGGACTCTGATTATGATACGATCAGGGTCCCTTTGCTTTGCACCCCACTTATAGTCAAAACGCCTTGCATCAATGGGCCTTTCGGCTTCTCGCAAATTTTATCAGGCAAAACCAATCCCCGACAGATTTTTTCTGCCGGGGATTTTGTCTTTCTTGGGCAGGTTCCCAGATGGCTTTCGCCCCAAAAAGTTTGCGAGTTCTTGATTGTGTGTGCGAGATAGGTAATACGTATGCAAAATAGATAATCGTGTGCGAAGTGCTACAGAGGAGACCGTTGTGAGCATCACTGGCGGCGGTACCGTTGTTCTGGTTAATGATTATATGCCGGTGGTCCCGACCGTAACGACAACTGTGGAAACGACTCTCCGCTGGACTGTTGATGGGGAATCCTTCAATAAGACTATCAGCGCGGGCACGTGGGTGATCCCGGAGCTGGAGCTGCGGCATGGGGAGAATACTGTATCCGTTGCAGGAGAAGGAATTACGACTTTCTCTTACAGGGAAGGACGGTTATAAAATCACTGTTTTTCGAATAGTGGACCATACAGGGTTTTGCTATATGCGGCTATTTTTTTGGAGACTTCTTCTGGGCTTTCTATCATTCCGTTTCGACACCAGTCTATGAGCATTAAGGTTGCACCGCCTGTGGCAAAACGATTGACAGATATGATTTTTTCCCTTTCGACGGAGGGATTTTTCATAAAGAAAATTGATAAAACCGCTTCGTTACAAGCATTTATCAGATCAAGAAGATCACTTGGTCCCAACATGCTCCTGTATATTAAAACAGTTAATTCTTGTGTCTCTTGAATCAGTCTACATGTTTCAATCAGCATTCCTTCAAAATCATATGTGGGAGCGTTTGCCTGAATGCGCTCTATTGCTTTTTTCGTATAAACAGAGAGCACATCATCTTTAAGCTCTGAAATGTTGCTATAGTGAGAATAAAATGTGTTTCGATCGACGTTTGCAGTACGACATAACTCAGAAACACTAATATCCAAAATGGAATTCTGCTTTAACAAATCAATAAGGCCATCCTGAAGCTTTTTCTTTGTTCTAATTATTCTGAAATCCATGTAATCTCCTAATTATCGAACAGTTTGCGGAATATTTGCTGTTAAATGATAGCAGAGTTTCTTATATAATACAAGTAACAATTGTGGAAGGAGAACAAACATGGAAAAAAGAACTGCCGTTGTTACCGGAGCTGGTGCTGGTCTAGGTTTTGCAACAGCAAAGCTCCTGTGTGAAGAAGGATGGGAAGTCTATGGATCAGTAAGTAAGCGAAACTCCATAGAGGAACTTGAAAAACTCGGTGTCGTTGTATTTGCTTTAGATATCGCAAATCATGAGGAGACTGATGCTTTTGCGGCTTTTGTTGAGGAGAAACTGGGAGATAGGGGCTTATCTGCACTTATTAATGTGGCAGGCATCTCAGGCCCGGGAAGCGGTTTGTTGGAAGGTGTATCTCCTGAAAATGCTAAACTGACAGTAGATGTGAATCTTCACGGCACATTAAACATGGTAAGATCATTTCTGCCGTTACTTCGCAAATACGGCCCTGCGAGAATAGTTAATGTTTCTTCTGGTAATCTGACTCCCGCTCCTTTTACAGGCGTATATCTTGTATCCAAATTCGGCGTAGAAGGAATCACAAATGTACTGCGATATGAGATGGCACCGTTTGGCATTCAAGCTACCAGTGTTGAACCTGCAGGCATGAAAACGAATATGACGAAGAATGCAGAAGAAAGAACCAAACAGACGTGGGATCGTATGGGAGAAAAGGTTAAGAATGCCTATTATGATAAAATAAACCCCTCCCTTGAGTTTATGAACAGCGTTATCGATTCCTCAGATGAACCGATCGAGGTTGCCAAGGTTATCCTGAAAGCATTAAATGCAAAAAAAATGAAAATCCGCTATCAGGCAAAATCGGTTGCATGGCAGCTTCCTGTTTGGAGACTGCTTGGCGAAAACGCCTTCGAGAGTATGATGATGAAGGGCATGAAGCTCAAGTAACCATTCTCGACGAGGCCACGGCAAATGTCGATCCAGAGAATGAAAAGGAGCTGATGGAGGCAATATCGGAGCTGACGCGGGAGAAGACCGTTATCATGATAGCCCACCGGCTCAAAACCGTCCGCCATGCCGACCAGATCATCGTGGTGGATAAGGGGCAGGTCATCCAGCGCGGCACGCATGAGGAGCTGCTGCGGCAGGACGGCATCTATCGCCGCTTCATCACCGGCCGCGAACAGGCCGCCGGCTGGAAGCTGTAACAGTAAAGAAATAATAAAACCGCACTGATTTCTATAAAATCAGTGCGGTTTTGCTGTTCTTTTTATCCGACGCCGCGGGGTATGCTGACAATATCAGGCGAGGTCGGCGAAAGCCTGCTCGAAGTCGGCTATGATATCCTCGATATCCTCAAGGCCGACGCTGATTCTGACAAGACCCTCGGAAATTCCGGCGGCGGCCAGCTCCTCGGCGGAGTAGGTGGAGTGGGTCATGGAGGCGGCGTGCTCGACGAGAGTTTCGGCGTCGCCGAGAGAGACGGCGATGGTGCAGAGCTTCAGCTTGTTTATAGCCTTTGCCGTGGTCTCCTTGTCGGCCTTCAGCTCGATCGCTATCATGCCGCCGAACTTGTCCATCTGCTTCTTGGCGATCTCGTGACCCTCAAAGCTCTCCAGACCGGGGTAGTACACTTTCGCAACGGCGGGGTGCGCCTCGAGGTATCTTGCAAGCTTCATGGCATTCTCGCAGTGGCGATCCATGCGGATGCTCAGCGTCTTGAGGCCGCGGGCGATGAGGAACGCGTTGAACGGACTCATAACCGCACCGGTCATATGTACGACGCCGACGCCGCGGACCTGATTGATGAATTCAGGCTTGCCGACGACAAAGCCCGCGATAACGTCGCCGTGACCGTTGATGTATTTGGTCGCGCTGTGAACAACAACATCCGCGCCGAGATCGAGGGGGCGCTGGAGATAGGGAGAGCAGAACGTGTTGTCAACGATGACTTTGATATCCTTGTTGAAAGCGTGGGCGGCGTCCGCAACGGCCTTTATGTCAATGACCTTCATGGTGGGGTTGCAGGGAGTCTCAAAGTAGACGACCTTCGTCTTATCGGTGAGGGCAGCCTTGAGCGCGTCAATGTCGTTCATGTTGATAAACGATACCTTAACACCGAGCTGGGTGATCTCCTTGGAGAGGAAGGCAAAGGTGCAGCCGTAGAGAGTCTCATCCGCGACGATCTCATCACCGGCGACGACGCTGCAATAGAGCGTGGCGGTGATGGCACCCATGCCGGAGGCGGTGGCCATTGCGGCTTCGCCGTTTTCGAGGGAGGCTATCTTCTCCTCAACGGCGTTGGTGGAGGGGTTTGCGGGACGGGAGTATACGTATCCGGTCTCAGTGCCGGCAAATCTGGCACCGCCCTGCTCGACGGTCTCGAACATGAAGGTGGAGGTCTGGTAGATAGGATCGCAGAGCGCACCGGCGCTGTTCTTGCGCTTGCCTACATGAATCTGACGGGTCGAAAAGCCCAGTTTCTTTTCAGTTTCCATAATAATGCTCCTTCTTTATCGATAATGATATTTCTCAGCGCAGCCCTGCGGCGATCTGGTAGATCTCGCGGATGGCGTCGCTGGTAAGGCCAACGTAGCCGCCGGTGACGCCGTCTCCGACGCCGTTCATCTCAACGAGCTTTTCAATATCGTTGGGATCGGCGCCGATCTCAGCAAACGTCAGAGGCATATTGAATTCGCGCATGAGGTTCTTGAAAGCTTCCACGCCCTCGCGAGCTGTGCGCTTGGGATCGTCAACGTCGAGCTGGCAGCCGAAAACCTTGACCGCGAGCTGTGTGAAGCGCTTTGCGTCGCTGTGCTCGATGCAGTAGGTCATCCATGCGGGCATTATCACCGACAGACCCGCGCCATGTGCGCAGTCGTATACGGCGGACATGACATGCTCGAGATGATGGCTGTTCCAGTCCTGCTTGCGGCCGACACCCATGATGTCATTGTGGCAGACCATGCCGCCCCACATAATGTTGGCGCGCGCGTCGAAATTGTGAGGATCGCGCATAACGGTGCGCCCCTCGTGGATCATGGCGAGAACCACGCCCTCGAGCAGCCTGTCCGTAGTCTCAACTCCGGGAGTGTTGGTGAAGTAGCGCTCCAGCGCGTGAGAGATGATGTCGGTCACGCCGCAGGCGGTCTGGAAAGCGGGCAGGCTCTCGGTAAGAGCAGGGTTCATGACGGAGAACTTCGGGCGGATGCAGTCGGCCTCGGCTGCGGTCTTGTCCAGAGTCTCTTCGTTGGTGATGATGGCGTTCGGGGAGCCTTCGCTTCCGGACGCGGCGAGAGTGAGAACAACGCCGACGGGCAGTGCGGTCTCCGGAGTTTTGCCGGAGAAGAAATCCCAGAAGTCGCCGTCATACGGCACGCCCATCGCAATGGCCTTTGCAGTGTCTATGACGCTGCCGCCGCCGATGGCGACGAGAAAATCGATCTTCTCGCGGCGGGCAAGCTCGATGCCTTCGTAGACAAAGCCGCTCTTGGGGTTGGACTTCACGCCGCCGAGCTCGATGCTGTAAAGACCGGCGGCATTGACGGACGCCTTGACGCGGTCAAGCAGTCCGGATCTTTTCGCGGACTGGCCGCCATAGACGATGAGCACGCGGCTGCCGCCGAATTTGGCGACGTATTTGCCGGTATCATTCTCGCGGTCGCGCCCGAACACAAAATATGTAGGGCTGTAAAAGTCAAATGAATTCATGCTGTCCTCCTTCAGTTATTGTGTATCTGCTGACGGATCAATATCCGCTCTTGTGGCTGCCGGGCTGGCCGTAGGATTTGAACTTCTCCATGACAACGGCCATCTGCTCGTCGGTGAGTATCTGCGGCTGGCCGATGCACATTGCGCGGTACTGGAGCTTGGCGATGTATTCCATATTGTTGGCGAGGGAGAAGGCGCTGGCGATGCTGCTTCCGCAGACGACTATGCCGTGATTTGCGAGAAGTACGGCGTTGGAATCGCCGCAGACCTCGATGGCCTTTTCCGCAAGCTCTTCGGTGCCGAAGGTGATATACGGGGCGCAGGGGACAACGTCGGTGTTCGCGTCGCCGATCACGTAGTGAACGGCACGGATGGGCTGATTGAGCACCGCAAAGGTGGTGCAGTACGCCGAATGGGTGTGGACAACGGCGCGCGCTTCGGGCTTGTGCTTATAGAAGATGGTGTGCAGCGCCCATTCGCTCGAGGGCTTGCGGCTGCCGTCGACAATATTTGCCTCGAGATCGGTGATGACGATGTCCTCGGGCTGGGTCAGAAGATAGTCCATACCGGAGGGGCTGATCGCCATCAGGTTCTTCTCTGCGTTGTATATGCTTATGTTGCCGCTGGTGCCGGGGCAAAGACCTGATGCGCTGAGCTTTTTGCCGTATTCAACTATAAGCTCTCTCTCTTCCTGCATTAACATGAGGATACCTCCAAAAAATGATTGATTAAATAAGATTCGCTTTGGCCCGGTTTTCAAGCCAGACGGGGTAGTATTCGTGAATTAAACTATGCTCGCGGGGGAAAAAGCTTTTCGATGACTGCGCGCTCTGCGCAGGGAGTCCGAGGTAAGCGCCGCATATATTGACAAGCCCCTGAAGCGTGGCCTGCACAAACCCGCTGCAAAGCCTGAGCTCCATACCGGAGAGGTCTGAGAGCATCTGGCACAGCGCTTCCGAGCGGAAACCGCCGCCGCAGCCGTATATGCAGGCGCCGTTCGCTTTCGTGAGCGAGATCAGCCGCCGGAGCTGCTCGTATATCGAACAGGCGATGTCCGCCAGAACGGCCCACGCCATATCGATGCGGTCAAGCTGCGTATCCATCGGGGAGAGGGTGAAGAAGCCGCCGCGCCTGAGCGAGCGCTGTTCGTAGAAGAGCAGCGACGAAAACGAGGCCGTGCAGCAGAAGCTGCTTTTTGCGGCGTACTCGCTCTCGAGAAACTCATAGCTCAGGTCGGGGCAGAGATTGTCTTTGACGCGCTGATAGTTGAGCCCCGTCACGCCGGGGTTCATTTCAACGATGAAGCCTTTGCCGCCGAGGTCGGCGTCCGTCCAGACGCGCTGCTGCGGATCGTAGTACCGCTCGCTGCTTTTTACGATGACGGGGGACGTTGTGCCGGATACAACGGCAATATCGCCGGCGGCCAGCTCCGTATACCTGAGTGCGACCTGCGTATCGGCACCGCCCATGACGAACACGGCGTCGGGCGCGGTGCCGCAGATATCGGAGAAGCAGTCGAGCACTGAGCCGACGGCCTCACCCGCGGGAATCAGCGGAGGCAGGAGCGCAATGTCAATGCCGTACGCGGCGCATAGATCCTCGTCCCAGCTGCGGCTGTCGAGGTCATAAAGCTGCGTTTCGCAGGCCTGCGAGAATTCCATGGCGGCAACGCCGGTGAACATGAACGCGATCCATTCGCTTATGCTGACGACCTTGCTGATGCGGGAGTAAAGCTCCGGATAGACCATGCGCAGCCCCATCAGCTTCGCTGCGCAGAAATCTTCCGTTACCCATTTGCCGGAGCGGCGGTACAGCTCCTCGCGGCCGGTTATGCGATCCATGTAATCGCGCCCGCGGTTATCTATGTTCGGCAGACCGTAGAACGCCTCGCCGCTGCCGTCTATAAGTACGATGCTCTGCCGTGCTCCGGCAGAGGAGACGGCGCAGATCTCGACATCGGGAAACTCGGCGTGCAGCTCTTCGCAGCAGCGGATTATGCGCTCGCCCCATTCCGACGGCAGAAAATACTGCGCGTCGGAATAGGCGCTGTCGCGGTAATAGGTATTGGTGAAGGTGCGAATACCGATGATCTCACCCTTTTGAGACACCAGAGAGACTCTGGTGTTGCCGGTGCCGAGATCGACTAGCAGGTAGTATTTCATGCCTTATTTTGCGAGCACGGCGCGGTTGAAGACGATCCTCTCGAGGTTCTCGCCTTTCAGCCACTGACGGATGCGCTCGTTGAGTATGTCGGCCTGATGCACGGTGACTTCAAAGGAGGAGCCGCCGATATGCGGAGTGAGGATGGTGTTGGGGCAGTACGCGATCTGGAGATCCTCAGCCGTGGGCGGCTCGGTGTCCAGAACGTCGATGATAGCGCCCGCGATGGCCTTGTCGTTGAGCAGCTTTATGAGCGCCTTTGTATCCACGACCGCGGAGCGTGCGGAGTTTACGAACAGCGCGGTGGGCTTCATGGAGCGGAGGAGCTTTTCGTCTATCATCCCCCTGGTCTCATCCGTAACGGGCAGATGGAGGGAGACAATGTCGCATTCCGCGAATATCTTTTCAAGCTCGGTCTTCTTATAGTGGCCGATATCGTTGGGGATGAACGGATCATAGAAGCAGATGTCGCAGTCAAAGCCGTCCATGATCTTTGCCGCGGCACGGCCGACGGCACCGAAGCCGACGAAGCCGACCTTGCGCCCCTGCAATTCGTGACCCATCCACAGATAGTAGGGGGTCGTGCCCTCGACCCATTTGCCGTCCTTTGCCCACTGGATGGCGGGAATGGCGTTTCTGAGCTGCATGATGATAAGCCCGACGACAAGCTCCGCGACGGCCTGATTGTTGCGGCCGGGAGTGCAGAGCACGGGCACGCCGTGCGCCGTGCAGGCGTCGGTGTCGATATTGGCGGGTGCTGCGCGGCAGTCGCCGATGAAGCGGAGCTTGCCGTAGCCGTTCAGAACCTTTTCGGTCACGCGGTCAAGCTCGGTTATAAGAGCGTCCGGTTCAACGCGCTTGAGGTTTTCAAGCATCTCGTCCTCGTAATAGCGCTCGCCGGTCTCCGTCCAAGGCTCGTAGACAACTTCTTCAAACAGTTCTTTCAGCTCGGCAAGTCTTTTCTCGGGATAAGGTGCGCGTACATAGACTTTCATATATAATGCTCCTTTAATAGAATTTTTTGACTTCGGTTTCAAAATATTTATTCAAGAGATAGGGCACATACACGCCTTTGTCCGTGACGACGCCGGAGATTAGATGCGGCGGGACAACGTCAAAGGAGGGGTATATGGCCTTGACCTGCGGCAGCGTATTCTGGATGCCGCGGTAGCGGAGCACCTGTTCGGGGTCGCGCATTTCTATAACGATGTCGTCACGGCTGTGCTTGTCGGCATCCGGAATGCCGGTGACGAAGTAGGGGAGACTAAAATATTTTGCAAGGATAGCTATCTGGAAAGTGCCGATTTTGTTGGCGATATGTCCGTCGCGGGCGATAGAATCGGCAGCGGAGGTGAAGAGATCGATGCCCTCGTGCTGCATGGAGTATGCGATCATGTTGTCGGTGACGACGGTGGTGTCAAAGCCCATCTCTGCAAAGCAGCTCGAAGTAAGGCGCGCGCCCTGAAGATACGGGCGGGTCTCCGCGCAGAACACGCGGAAATTCTTGCCCTTCTTCATCGCGGCGCGGATGACGGTGCCGATGATGGTCTCGCCGAAGCACTGCGTCAGAATGGTGCCGTTGTTCGGGATAAGCCCTTCGAGATGATCTCCGACGATCTGCATGGTGCTGTACCGGCGGTTGAGTGATTCGACGGTCGCGTCAACGATGGCCTCTATCGGATCCTTACCGGCTTCAAGCGCAGCCTTCGCAACGTCGGCGCAGTGATAGGTTATCTGGCCGTAGCGGTTCGCGGTAGTGGGGCGCGCATGAGCGAGGTCATAGGCGGCCTGCTGAAGGAAGCTGTTCTGCTCGGCGGCAGACTTATCACGAACCTGATACGCGGCGAGAGCCATGCCCATGCCGACAGCAGTGTAAGGTCCCGCGCTCTGCGTCACCATGTCGGCAATAGCCTTGACGACCTCCTGATAGTTGGAGCACTCGACAAAACGAACCTCAGGGAATATCCTGCGGTCAAGTATACGAACCTTGCCGTTTTCATACCATGCCACATTCTCGTATTTGAGAAGGAAGGGCATGCCAGCGTCCATTCTTTCCATACGCTTCTCCTTTTTTATGCAATGATCAGGCGGAAAGCCTCAATGATTTCAGCGCCGCTGACGAACTCGGAGCGCCGCATTATAAGTGCGATACCGAGCTTGATGAGCGCTCGCTCCATCGGAATGCGCTTTTCAAGGTCAGTGACGGATGTGACCTCCATGACCTTCGAATCGCCGACCACACGACGGATGATCTCGGTGCCAGCATAGCCGACGGAGTCGGCCATGACGCTGTCTATGTAATGCTTTTTGAAGCCCTCGGCCTTGTAGAGCGGGAAGGAGACAAGCTCGTCGTATTTTGCGAGCAGCTTCTCGCGGGTCATGTCGTAGGTCTCGGCGATTATCCTGTAAAGCGCGTTTATAGCGTCGGTCTCCTCGGGCATTGTGAATATCTTACTTGCCAGAGAGAAGAAGAAATTGCCGATAACGTTGCCTATGTCGTAGCCCATCGGGCCGTAGAAGGCAAACTCTGGGTCGATTACCTTGATGCCGTTTTCGTTTGCGAAGACGGAGCCGGAGTGCAGATCGCCGTGGATAAGCGCCTGGGCGTTGTTCATGAAGCTGTCGCGGAGCTTGGCGACCTCGGCGTGCAGCGCGGCGTCGTTATAAAGGAAGTGATCAACAAATTCCTCGTTGCCGGCGGTTATGATGTTGCGGTTCCTCTCGTTATACGGGACGGACATGTAAGGCTCGGAGAGCACAAGATCCTCGGTGATGTCGCACAGCTCAGGGTTGAAGAAGAACTTTACGTTCTTTTTCTTCTCGGCGCTGGGCAGGACGAGATCGGTCGTCGGCAGGAGCGTGTCCGCGAGGAAGGAGGAGAGATTCTCGCTCAGGTGGGCGTAGACGCGGTTTGCCATAAGCTCCTTGCGGAGATTTTTATATGCGGAGATGTCTTCCATGGACAGCGCGCACATGACCTCGTCGTAATGATAGACCTCCGGAACATATGCCGGAGCGAGCTGTGATTCGAGCTGAAGGATCTTCGCTTCGATCTTGTTCCGGTAGGTGTCCAGCGGGCGGCCGGAAGAGCGCAGCAGCTTGTCGGCCTGCTTGACGACGACGGAGTGCCCGTCTTTTTTGGACCAGATCTTGAAAACATAGTTGATGTTTCCGTCTCCGATCTCGATGCACTCGGTCTCTTCGTCGGGCGCAAACTTATGCAGCACCTCTACGGCGTATCGCTTTACGTCGTCAGTGGTCATCAGGAAAAACTCATCAAAGCTTTTCATTATGTGAATACCCCTTTCATTTGCATGTAATGGACAGTTATTTTCAGTTATATGACCGCACTGCTGTCGGGACGTGTCTCGACAATTGTTGGTAAAAAGTCAAAATAGTCAACAGATAACAAAGATTTGGCAGGCATGAAAACGCATGTATATGGCAAAAACAATCAATGGCGGGCATAAAAAGTTGATATACCGTTAATTTTGTGTTGATTTTTGTTTGACGATATGATATAGTACACGAGCGACGCAGCTTACTAATCCTGCGCCGAGATGCACAAAAAAACAGAAAAAGTGCAAATATGGTAATGAAATGAGGCTTTGAGGCGGTATGTTGAAAATTGAACGCCAAAATATAATCGATCAGGAGATCAACAAGCAGGGCTTTGTGCTTGTACCCGCGATGAGCGAGATGCTCAAATGCAGCGAGGAGACTATCCGCCGTGACCTCAAGGAAATGGAGAGCCAGGGACGCCTCATGAGAACACACGGCGGCGCGTACCTCATAGAGAACTTTGACAAGACTTATCCGACGAACCTGAGAAAGGCGTACTACCATCAGACGAAGGACTGCCTTGCGCGTCGGGCTATCGAGCATATGCAGGAAAACGACATCGTCATGCTCGATTCGAGCACGACCTGCCTTGCGCTTGCCGAGGCGATGATACGCTCGCAGAAGATGCTGACCGTGATAACCAATTCGCTTCAGATATGCCTGCTCTGCAATGAGAGCAACATAAACAACATCAATCTCATATGCCCCGGCGGCGCGTTCAGGAGAAGAACCTCTTCTTTCGCGGATCAGCACACGATAGATATGCTCAGGACCTATCATGCCGACCGCGCGTTCATAAGCTGCCCGAAGCTCACCGTGGAATACGGACTTTCCGATAATCACCTGAGCGAGGCACGCGTGAGAGAGACGATGCTCAAGCAGTCGCAGGAGAGATACCTGATCGTTGACCACACAAAGTTCAATTCCAGCGCGAATATCCTCTTCGAGGGGCTGGAGCTGGTGGACATGATAATCACGGATCAGAAGCTGGACGAGGACTGGGAGAGATATATCGCAAGCCGCGGAATAAAAGTTGAATACTGCACGGAGTAAAAAGTACCGAGGCTTCCGAAAGCGGGCACCTGAAAAGGCGCTCGCTTTTCGTTTTGCTCAGAGCGACTGCGACGGATCCCAGTCAAACGGCGGATAAGGCGCCGAATCAGGGCACCAGCGCTCTCCGGTCATGTTGACGGATTCGAGGTCTGCTATAAGGTCAAGCGAGGGCTGATGGTGCCCGCCGTCATATTCGGTGGTCAGCCACGTCTCAACGATGGAGAGCACAGACCATTTGCCCAGCAGCTCCCCACCGAGGCACAGCACGTTTGAATCGTTGTGCCTGCGGGTGAGGCGGGCGGAATAGCTGTCGCTTATCGCGGCGGCACGGACGCCCCTGAATTTGTTCGCAGCGATGCTCATGCCGATGCCGGAGCCGCATATGAGGATGCCGCGGGATGCCTTGCCGGAGGACACGGCGGAGGCGACTTTGGCGGCATAATACGGATACCTTGACGGCTCCCGACCGCTGCCGCAGTCAAAATAATTGTAGTTATGCTCGGACAGATACCTGATGATCTCCTGCTTCATCTCAAAGCCGGAATCGTCACAGCCGATGTATATGTCCATGGCGGCTCACTTTTTGAGGGCGATGGCCTGCTTTGCCTTTTCAACTATGTCTGCGGCGGTGATGTGATAATACTCCATAAGAGCCTCGGGATCGCCGCTGCGGCCGAAGCAGTCGCGCACACCGACGCGGAAGACGGGGACAGGGCAGGTCTCGGAGACGACCTCTGCCACAGCCGCGCCGAGGCCGCCGAGAATATTGGCCTCTTCCGCGGTGACTATGCAGCCGGTCTCACGGGCGGCCGCAATGACGGCCTCCTGATCGAGAGGCTTGATGGTGTGGATGTCGAGTATTGCGGCGGAAATGCCCTCGGCGGCGAGCGCTTCGCGCGCCTTCAGAGCCTCCTGAACCATAAGACCGGTGGCTATGATGGTGACATCGCTGCCGGAGGCGAGCTTGGCCGCCTTGCCGAGCTCAAAATGATATTCGGGGATGAGGTTTGTGCACTCGTCCACATCAAGCCTCCCGAGACGCATGAAGCACGGCCCGTCGTATTCGGCGATTGCCTTTGTGACAAGGCGGGTCTCGTTTGCGTCGCAGGGTGATAGAACCATCATGCCGGGGATGGCGCGCATAGCCGCGATGTCCTCAAGGCACTGGTGGGTCGCGCCGTCTTTGCCGACGGTGACACCGGCGTGAGTGCCGATGACCTTGACATTGAGATGCGGGTATGCCAGAGAGTTGCGTATCTGCTCAAAGGCGCGGCCGGCGGTGAACATGGCGAAGGAGTTGACAAAAACTATCTTGCCGCAGGCGGCAAGTCCGGCGGCCATGCCGACCATGTTTGCCTCGGCTATGCCGACGTTGCGGGAACGCTCGGGATAAAGGGCGGCAAATTTCTCGGTTCTGGTGCAGCACTGAAGATCCGCGTCGAGAACGATAATGCGCTCGTCTCCGCCGATCGCTGCGAGGGCTTCGCCGTATGCGGTACGTGTGGATATCTTACTCATTTGATGCAGCCTCCTTTTCGGCGCGCGCAATTTCTGCGTCAAGCTCTGCCGCAGCTTTGAGATACTGTTCGGTGTTGGGGTCGTTGCCGTGCCACTCGTTGTTGTTTTCCATGAAGGAAACGCCCTTGCCCTTTATCGTCTTTGCGATGATGACGGTGGGCTTTTCGGTCTCTTTCCTCGCCTCGGCAAAGGCGTGGCAGATGCTCTGCATATCGTGCCCGTCGCAGGTGACGACGTTGAACTTGAAAGCCTCGAACTTCTTATCAATAGGGTAGGGGGACATGATCTCCTCTATCGTGCCGTCGATCTGTATATTATTGTTGTCCACTATCGCGCAGAGGTTGTTGAGCTGATAGTTGCCAGCGGCCATTGCGGCCTCCCAGATCTGCCCCTCCTGGATCTCGCCGTCGCCGAGAATGGCGTATACGCGGTAGTCCTTCTTGTCGAGCTTGCCCGCGAGAGCCATGCCAACCGCGGCGGAAAAGCCCTGGCCGAGGCTGCCGGTGGACATGTCAACGCCCTTTACATGGTTCATCTCGGCGTGACCGGAGAGATGGCTGTTTATATCGCGGAAGGTGCTCAGCTCCTCCTGCGGGAAATAACCCCTCGCGGCCAGCGCGGAATAGAGCGCCGGTGTGCAGTGACCCTTGCTGAGGACGAGCCGGTCTCTGTCGGGGCAGTGCGGCTTCTGCGGGTCTATATTCATTTCATTAAAATACAGAGCGGTCAGAAGCTCGCAGATCGAGAAAGAACCGCCGAGATGGCCGGATGTCGCGCGGTAAACCATTTCAAGTGCACTGCGGCGAATACGGGCAGAAATCAACATCAATTCAGCGGCTTTTTTGTTGGTAATGATGTTTTCCATAAGCATGAATCCTCCAAACATGTATACATGTGGCTTACTTCGAAATACATTATACACAGTATCCCACAAAAAGCAAAGCTCTCTTTCGCTAAAAGAATAATTTTGTTAATACTCAACAAAAAGCAACTGCGATTTTTGAGTAAACCAACAAAAAACCAACTTGGCGAACGGGAAAACCAAAAACTATTTGACGAAAAACAGAATAAAATAAATAATAAAACACGCGTTAACCATTGAAAATCCCGTAAAATAATAACAAAATTGCGAAAACAAAAGTTAAACGACAGATAGCCACAAAAACCAAAAAACAACTTTACAAGAGGAAAAACTCATGATAAACTACAAACAAATGTAGCGGATACCGCTACGACCCAAACACATCCCAAAAACAGGAGGAACGAACATGAAAAAAGCGATATCCATCTTTCTGGCTGTTGTAATGGTTCTGGCGCTTGTTGCCTGCGGCAACTCCGCTGCTCCCAATGCTCCGGCCGCGACGAACAACGGCTCCGAAACTGCGGGCACGGATTCCGATACTATTAAGATCGGCTACGTCTCCGACCTTACCGGCGCGACCGCTCTGTGGGGCACTGCCGGCCAGTACGGCGCAGAGCTTGCAGTCAAGGACATTAACGAAGCCGGCGGCGTTCTCGGCGGCAAGATGCTTGAGCTCGTCCCCATGGACGGCAAGGGCGAAGCGGCTGACTCCGTCTCCGCTTTCAAAAAGCTCGTCGATGAGCATCACATCGTCGCTTCCATCGGCACCAACTTCTCTTCCTGCAACATCCCCATGGCTTCCGTTGCTGACGAGGTAAAGGTTCCCATCATCGGCACCGCTGCCTCCAACGAGCTCGTTACCGTTGACGAGAACGGCAACCTCCACCCCTACTCCTTCCGTATGTGCTTCATAGACTCCTACCTCGGCACCGTTATCGGTAACTACGCCGTTGACAAGCTCGGCGTCAAGAACGCAGCTCTCTTCACCATAGCCGGCAACACCAACTCCGAGTCCGTCGGCTCCTTCATCAGAGATGCTATCAACGCCAAGGGCGCGAACATTGTCGCTGATGAGCAGTGCCAGGAAGGCGACGTTGATTTCCGCGCACAGCTGACCAACATCAAGGCAAAGAACCCCGACATCATCTTCGTCGTTATGAACGACTATGCAAAGAACGCGACCTTCGCAAAGCAGGCACGTGAGATGGGCATCGAGTGCACTCTCATGGGTCACGACGGCTGGGACTCCGCTCAGCTCGCCAGCGAGGCACAGGGCGCTCTGGAAGGCTGCCTGTATGTCTCCCGTATCGGCTTCAACTCTCCCGATGCTAAGGCTTTCGGTGAGCGCGTTGCCAAGGAATACGGCATCAGCATGGAAGCCGAGTGCCTGTTCGGCTACGACGGAGTCAACTGGATCGTTGACGCCATCAACCGCGCCGGTTCCGCCGATCCCACTGCGATCCGCGA
>ERZ860322.1193-NODE-1193-length-15717-cov-4.001341_pt1 | contig 15717 bp, 15 predicted proteins | sample MGYA00509979_ERZ860322 | MGnify/ENA primary metagenome ERZ860322 (study PRJEB30046, sample SAMN00715217) | human gut metagenome | study: EMG produced TPA metagenomics assembly of the A metagenome-wide association study of gut microbiota in type 2...
GAATGTTGCACGTCTCGTTTGCCGAGACGATGAGCATGCAGTTGAGCAGCTGCTCGACCGTCATCGTTTCGCCGGCGACGATGTTAGCGGTGCTGCCGTCACTTGCAAGACCATTGAGCGCCGACTCCGTTGCGGTGACGGAGTCGTTGAGCGAGAGCCTGCCCTCGTCGATGGCCTCGAATACGAGCAGCGCGGTCATGATCTTCGTGAGCGAAGCGGGGTAGTTCTCCTGGTGGGCGTTTTTTTCGTAAAGGATCTCGCCCGTGTCCGCTTCGATGAGAAGACCCGCGCGCGCGTCCAGATCAAAGGATTCGTAAGCGTCGGCGCTTGTCAGAGAAAAGAGGGGGAGCAGGAGAAGAAAGGATAAAAAAAGTGACACAAGACGGCGTTTTTTCATGGAAATATACCTCATCGTATGATACAATAAAATATAGAATGTAGTTAAGAGAATGTAGTTAAGATGAGCGCGCCGTTCGGCACGTTTCGACATCAGTATAGCAAAAAAGGCAGGCGAGCGCAACCGTGGAAACAAAAGAAAAAACAGGCAGCTTTAGCGGTATTTCCCTTGTGCTTGCAGCGCTGACGGTTTTGTTTGCCGTTTCGCTCGTGTTTCTGCACAAAACGGCATACGAGGGGAACGCGCATGGCGACTATACCGTGACCGTGCAGCACAGGAACGATGAGATCACCGCGCCCACGCGCGTGCTCGTAAACGTCAATACCGCCGACGCGGCGGAACTGGAAACGCTCACGGGCATCGGCCCGTCGCTTGCGCAGGCGATCATCGACTATCGCGCCGAGCACGGAGACTTTACCGCGGCGGAGGAGCTTTTGCTTGTCAAGGGCATCGGAGAGGCAAAGCTCGAGGGCTTCCGCGCGCAGATCACATTCACGGAGGAGGAACCCAATGAAGATCCTGGTCGTTGATGACGAGCTTTTGCTCGTCAAAGGCATGAAATTCAATCTGGAAAACGAGGGCTACACGGTCGAGACCGCTTACGACGGCGCCACGGCGATCGACATGGCGAAAACAGAGGAATTCGACCTCATTATCCTCGATCTGATGATGCCACAGGTGGACGGGCTGACGGCCTGCATGCGCATTCGCGAATTTTCCAATGTGCCGATCATCATGCTCACTGCCCGCAGCGAAGACGCCGATAAGATCATCGGCCTTGAGTCCGGCGCGGATGACTATATCACAAAGCCGTTCAATATTCTTGAGCTCAAGGCGCGCATCCGCGCGCTGCTGCGCCGGGCGAATGCCGCCCCGCAGCAAAAACAGCAGCCCTCGCTTCTGACTGCGGGCGGCATCACGCTGGATCCCGAGCAGCGCGTTGCCATGAAAAATGGCGAGATCATCGAGCTGACGGCCAAGGAATATGACCTCATCGAGCTGCTTGTCAGAAATCCGCGCCGCATTTATTCGCGCGAAAATCTGATGGATCTTGTCTGGGGCTACACCTACGCGGGCGATTACCGCACGGTGGACGTACACATCCGGCGGCTGCGCGAAAAGCTTGAGGACAATCCTGCCGCCCCACAGCATATTCTGACGAAGTGGGGCGTGGGGTACTATTTGAAGGACTGAACGCAACACGTGAGAAAGAGGAAAGGAGGCACCGCCATGCAGGCGCATACGAGCTTACAGCGCAAGATCAGCTTTGGCTATATCGCCATCATTCTGGCGGTGCTGCTTCTGCTGAACACATACCCTCTCATCACGTCGGAAAACCTGACGTTCCGCTCCAAGCAAAGCTCGCTGCAAGGCAGCGTTTCGGTGATGGTGACGGCGCTTGCGGGACTGGAAGAGCTGAGCGAGGAAAATGTGGCAGGTGCGATGACGCTTGTGGAAGAAAGCGGCATTTCGCGCGTTCTGGTCACGGACGCGTCCGGCCGTGTGCTGTACGATACGCGCGAGACCGACGGCGCCATCGGGCGCTACGCCTTTTATACGGAGCTTGTGCAGGCGCTGCGCGGGGAGGATGTTTTTTACACGGAGTTTTCAGACAAGGCGTTCAAAAGCCGCGCGGCCTCGCCGGTCATTTACCACAACCAGACGATCGGCGCGGTCTACGCCTACGAATATGACACCGAGCAGGCGGCGCTGCTGCTGTCGCTGCAAAGAAACCTGGTGACCATTTCGGTGGTGGTGCTGGTGTTTGCCGGCGGGATCAGCGTGCTTTTATCCCGCGTGCTGACGCGGCGCTTCGGCGTGCTGACCGACGCCATTCGAAAAATGCGCGAAGGCTCGTACAGCCACCGTGCCGAAGTCGGCGGAAATGACGAGATCAGCGAGCTTGCCGCCGAGTTCAACGACATGGCGGATCGCTTGCAGACCATTGAGGACGCGCGCCGCCGCTTTGTATCCGATGCGAGCCACGAGCTCAAAACACCGCTTGCGGGCATTCGCCTGCTGTCTGATTCCATTTTGCAGACGCAGGATATGGACGCGCAGACCGTGCGCGAATTCGTCGGCGACATTGAGCAGGAATCTGAGCGCCTTGCGCGCATTACGGAAAATCTGCTGCGCCTGACGCGCCTTGACAGCGGCCTGCTGCCGGAGGCGCAGCGCGTCGATCTTTCGCCTGTCGTTGCGCGCGTGGCGCGCATGCTGCGCCTGGTGGCGGAGGAAAAGAAGGTCGACCTCTCCTATGAGGTGCGCCGCGAGGGGCAGACGCTTGCAAGCGAGGACGAGATCCATGAGATCATCTATAATCTGACGGAAAACGCCATCAAATATAACCACCCCGGCGGCTTTGTGAAGCTTGCTCTGGCGGGGGACGAGGACAACTGCCTGCTCACCGTCAGTGATGACGGCATCGGCATTCCGGAGGAGGACATGCCCCGCATCTTCGACCGCTTTTACCGTGTGGACAAGATGCGCTCCCGTGCAGCGGGCGGCACCGGCCTCGGCCTTTCCATCGCGGCCGACACGGCGCGACGCCGCGGCGGCAGTATCGAGGTGCGCGCAAGAGAGGGCGGCGGCACAGTGTTCACCGTGCGCCTGCCGCGCTGCAAAGAGGGAGGGGAGGAACGATGAAGAAACGCATTCTTCTTGCCGCGGTGCTTGCTATGGCGCTCACGCTCCTTTGCGCCTGCGCGCAGCGCGTGCAGGAGATGGACGAGAGCGGCTACGAAGTCTATTTCCTCAGCGATCCCGCTTCCGCGGGCGGCGAAGACGCCATCTGCGCGCAGCGGACGCGCCTTGCTCTTGACGATACGATGGAAACGGAGGACTGCGTCCGCGCCCTGATGGAGGCGCTGCTCACGGGGCCTGAGGACAAGTCGCTCAGATCCGCCGTCCCGGATGGGACAACGCTCAAGTCGCTCAAGGTATCCGGCCACCGGGCGCAGATCGACCTGAGCGCGCAATATGCGCGATTGTCCGGCATTGACCTGTCGCTTGCGGACTATTGCATCACACTGACGCTGACGCAGCTGCCCAACGTGAACGCGGTGAGCATCACGGCGGACGGGCGCGAGATCCCGTATCGGGAAACGCAGGTGCTCCTTTCGGCGGACACGCTGCTCTCTTCCCGCGAGAGCGGCCTGCGGCCGATCACCGTTTCGCTCTACTTCTGGGATCCGGCGCGCGGCGAACTGCGCGCCGAGCAGCAGACCCTTGCCCTCTACGAAGGGCAGACGCGCGTGAACGCGCTGCTCGAAGCGCTTGCGCAGGGGCCGGAGGACGATTCGCTCGTTTCGCTCCTGCCGGAGGATTTTTCGGTGATCTCTTCGCGCACTGAAAACGGCGTCTGTTATCTCAACCTTCCGACGCACGGCGCGCTGCCGGAGAGAGAAGACGAGCGGGCGCTGATGCTCGAGGCGATCGAGCGGTCGATCCTCTCGCTCAGCGGTGTGGACGAGGTGCAGTTTCTCATCGAAGGCGCGGCGGGATCTGTCCCGCACCGGTAAAAAAAGCCCTCCGCAGAACCTGTCTGCGGAGGGCTTTTGCAGTAGAATTTTGCGTCAGACGCGCGCGAGCATTGCCGCGCCGATCACGCCCGCACGATAGCCGAGCGTACACAGCTCGATGCGCGTGTGGGAGGCGGCATAGCGCGCGCCGAACGAACGCGCGCGCACCCTTTCACGCAGCGGCGCGAGCAGCACCTCGCCCTGATTGGCAACGCCGCCGGAGAGCGCCAGCACCTCGGGGAAGAAGATATTGACGAGATTTGTGAGCCCGCAGGCCAGATGCTCGATGTAGTCCTCCACGACCTGCGCGCCCGCTTCGTCGCCGCGCTCCTTGGCAAGAAAGGCCGTGCGGCCGTCCACGCCGCCATGCTCCGCGGCGATCGTATGCAGAAGACTCTCGGGGTGCGCGGCCATGGCGCGCTTCGTGTCGCGGATGAGGGCTGTTGCGGAGGAGTAGGCTTCAAAGCAGCCGCGCCTGCCGCAGGTGCATTCCTCGCCGTTTTCCGCGATGACCATGTGCCCAAGCTCGCTCGCGGCGCCGGTGTAGCCCGTGAGGAGTTTGCCGCCGAGCACCACGCCGCCGCCCACGCCCGTGCCGAGCGTGACGACGATGGTGCTCTCCGCGCCTTTGCCGCAGCCGAAGAGCGCTTCGCCCAGCGCTGCGGCGTTTGCGTCATTGCCGAGGTGAATGGGGAGCGCCGTATACGCGCGCAGCGCGCTTCTGAGGTCAAAATTGATAAAATTCAGGTTTGCCGCAAAGCGGACGATGCCGCTTGCGTCGTCCACCGTGCCGGGACAGCCGACGCCCACGCCGCCGATGGCGGCCTCACCGTCAGAGAGCTGCGCGATGACTTGACCGATGCGCGACGCGACGGCCTCAGGGCCGAGGTCGACGCAGGTCGGCACGGAGCATTCCTGCAAAATGTTGCCCTCTGCGCTCACAAGCGCCCCCTTGATGTTTGTGCCGCCGAGGTCAATGCCGATATAGTTCATAAAAGCCCCTCCCGGGTAAAAGTTGTCCTCATTGTATGCCGCGGCAGGGGAAAAAGCAAGAGCGGGAACGCGGAAAAGTTTTCCTGAAAAGCGGAAGCGTGAAACTTTTTTGCGTTTTCTTCGTCTAAGAAAGTAAAGGAACAGAAAAGCGCCGCGCACGCGCGGCAAGAGGGGAGAAAGACATTGATGAACCGTTGGCAAGGGGCGGCGTTCGCCGCGTTGAGTGCCGCGCTGCTGCTCGCGGGCTGCGGCGCGCCGGAAACAGAGAACGATGCGGCGCAGGAGCATCAGATCACCTACGAACACATCTGTGAGAGAAATAGGATCTCCGCGCTGCTCGAGCGGCATGAGGTGGTGACCGTTGTGCGTGAGAGCACAGACAGCAGCAACGGAGGTCAGGACGTCAAGAGCACCGATCAGTACACGCGCGACGAAAAAGGCAGGCTGCAAAGTTGGAGCCACGGCTGGTATTCTGATGCGTACGGCGCAGACGATATTTATAGCGTGAATGTCTGCCTGGATGAAGTGCCGGACGGTATGTGCATTATCGCTGGAACAAATGATGACGGCAGCGCTCGAATTGCCAGTGTGATCGCCTGCGGAAGCAATGAATGGTACGAGAAAAGCACCGCGCAGGAATCGTTTTTGCCCGTAGCCGGTGACGGCATCACCGTGGAGGTCGAAGAGCCGTATGAGCAGGACGGCCAGCTCGTGTTTCCGATCAAACATTATATCACCGACGATGACACTGACTACTCGCTGCGATGGCTCTATGTCGATCCAACCTCCGATGACCTGATATCGATCAAGTCGGAGCGGCACAGAAAAGACTTGCAGGGAAAAGACACCTGCTTTGCCACGGGAAGCTATACGTTCAGCTATGATCGCCCTTATGAGCCGGAGGAAGACCTCTACGCGCTGATGCTGTCGGACGATGTTCCCAAGCATGAAATCACGCTCGTGTGGGACCCGGGCACCGCGCAGGAACACGAGCAGCACTTTACCGTGCCGAGCACAGCGTACTTTTCCCCGAGCAGCGGTAAGGGCGTCATGCTTTACTACGACGCCGCCATGACGCAGGAGTATCAAACCCCTGAGATCGAATGGCCGGAGGACGGCAGCACGACCGTCTATGTGAAGAGCGGGGATTCCGACTGACGAGCCTGCAACGAAAATGGAGGAAACGAAGATGAAAAACTGGAAGAAAACTGGCATTGCCGCGCTTTGCGTCGCGGCACTTCTTGCCGGCTGCGGCGCGCAGGGCGGCAAGGACGACAAAGAGGACGATACCATCGGCGCTGACACGCCGATGGATGTGACGCTTGAAACGCTGCGCGAGGTCAACGATCCGCGCGTGCTGCTTGCAAAGTACGACGCCGTGACCGTGAACATTCAGGGCACCGACCGGGACGGCGAGGTGACCTACACCGCAAGATTGCAGTACACGGACGGGGGCGGGGAAGCGCTTCTCATGTCCTCGCATTATAACTATACCGCCAACAGCGGCCCGGGCGAGGATGAGCTGTGGAGCGATGGGCTTGGCGGACTGTACGCCACGCGCATGACCAGCGACGATAACGCGAGCCTGAACATCTATCCCATTCCGGGCGAGGGGACGGAGTATCTCCTTGACATACTGCCGCAGTGCGCCGATCCCGCCGCCAAGAATGCCGAGGAAACGCTCGACGAGCGCAGCGAGCAGGACGGCGCGGTGCTGCTCTCGACCACCACGCGCTTTCAAGACGCCGGCGGCTACTACTATACCACCCTCTACTACGCCGATCCCGAGACGGGCGAGCTGCTCGCCATGTCCGTGACCGACTACATCGAGGACGGCGAGGGCGGCGCGACGGAGATGGGCACGACGCTCTACAACTGGAGCTACAACGAGCCTTACAAAGAAGAACCCTATAAGTCAGGCCGCTACCTTCTGAACGATGTCGTGTACGCGACGGACGACACGAGACCCGCCTGCCTGCTGACGGTCTGCCTCCCCACGAAAGAAGGGGGCGAAGACTGGTGGGTGAATGAATACCATGTGGCAAGGGGGACGTATGTCACCATCTGCTGCAGCATGGGCTGCACGCTCTACGCGGACGCGGCGTTGACGCAGCCCATCGACGACACCGTGTCCATCGACACAAATGGCGAAGAGATGACGGTCTACGTTCTGCCCGACGTGCCGCTGGACTAAAAACGGCATGAACTTAAAAAACGGCGGACTTCAAAAAAGTCCGCCGTTTTTTTCGCGCAGCGTGAAACTTTTTTCTCATTTTTTCGTCTAACCATAACATAGGGAGATTTGCACGACAATTAAACAAATCTTAAAAAAATTGTAACCAAATCGCGCCTGATTGTAACGACTTCTTCATACGATGCGATTATAATAGAAACCTAATTTAGAATTGAGGAGAATCTGCGATGGCAAATGACCAGAAGCCCGTCATCTCGGTGCGAAAGCTCCGAAAGGTCTACATGATGGGGCAGGAGCACGTGGTCGCACTGCACAATATCGACCTCGATATCCCGCGCGGCGAGGTGTGCTGCATTTTCGGCACGTCCGGCAGCGGCAAGTCGACGCTGCTCAACCAGCTGGCGGGACTCGAAAAGCCCACACGCGGCGTGGTGCGCATCGGCGGTGTGCCGATCTCACAGCTCAACGAAAATCAGCTCGCCGCCTTCCGGCAGAAGCACATCGGCTTTGTTTTTCAGTCCTACAATCTGCTGCCGGAGCTGACGGCGGCGGAAAATGTCGCCATGCCGCTCATGTTCAAGGGCGTCGACCCGGACGTGCGGCTGCTCGAGGCAAAGAAAATGCTCTGCCGCGTGGGACTCAAAGACCGCATGGATCACTTTCCCAACCAGATGTCCGGCGGTCAGCAGCAGCGCGTGGGCATCGCGCGCGCATTCGTCACGCACCCCGAGGTGGTGTTTGCCGACGAGCCGACCGGCAACCTCGACACAAGGACGACAAAAGAGGTCATGCACATGATCCGCGGCTTTGCCAAGCGCTTCCACCAGACGATCGTGCTCGTTTCGCACGACCCGGAGATGACCGAGTATGCCGACCGCATCGTGACGCTCATCGACGGCAGGATCGTCAGCAACGTAGAAAACCAGGTCAAGGCGGAGATCGACGCCGCCCCCTACATCGAATAACGGAGGAAATCGAACTATGAAACGCATCACAAGATCCCTGCTCTCGCTCTGCCTTGCCTTTGTGCTGTGCGCGGCGCTGCTGCCGATAAATGTCGCTAAAGCGACTGGCGAAAGCGACGGAGATAAAGAACCGATTACTGTACCGAAGACGACCAGCTTTTTGATCACCGGCTACGAAGCCAGCAGGAGCAGCATCTACACCGGCGACAGTGTGAATATCACGGTGCATTTGTCCCGTACAGACGGCGGCAGCAGCAAGATTCGTGTTGTGCGCGGCCTTGACAGTTTTCAGGGCGGTACGGCAGATGCAGTTGCGGATGGTCAGAACGGAGATTATACAGTTACATTCAGCAATCTGACTTATGCAGGTGATAGTGATAAGCGCCTTGCTTTTACAATTTATTACAGCAGTGAAGATGGATTGACAAGTGCCTATCAGGACGGCAACACTGTACCCATCCGCGAGTGCGTGCCCTACACCGAGCCGAAGCCGGAGCCTGAGCCGACGCCGGAAACGATCCCCGTGCCGCGCGCCGTGTTCAATTCTGACGGCATGGTCTCGGCCATTGCTGCCGGAGAGACGAAAGTCATCACCGTTTACATTCAGAACGCCGGCACCACCGCCATGCGCGACCCCATTCTGACGCTCAAATCCTCCGGTTCGCTCCTCATCATGGGCAGCCAGGACTACATGCTCGACGATATCCGCGCGGGCCGCGATACGGCCGTCAACGTAACGGTCAAGGCGCTCGACAAGGTCGAGTCCCAGATGCAGACGATCGACGCCTCGCTGTCGTTCTACTATGACGATGGCACGCAGCTCACCAACGGCAGCGCCAGCGGCAGCGTCAACGTTCTTTCCGCCGTCAGCAACGATGGGCAGAATGAAGATATCGCAAGCCCCACGCCCATTGTCATTCTTTCAAAGTACAACTACGGCGGCTCGTCCGTTGCGGCAGGCTCGGGCACGAACCTGAGCTTCAGCTTCACCAACACCAGTAAGAAGCTTGCGATCGAAAACGTCATGGTCACCGTCACCGGCGGCAGCGATTTGATGCTCAACGGCTCGACCAACACCTTCTATTTTGATTCCGTCGCCGCGGGCGGCAGCAAGAGTGTTACCGTGCCGATGAAGGCCGCACAGCTCATCAGCGCGAGCGCACAGAACGTGCAGATCGCCGTTACCTACGAATACGTCGATCAGAACGCAAGAAAATCCGGCAGCGCAACGCTTTCCCTGAGCGTGCCGCTCTACCAGCCCGATCGCTTTGAGCTGAGCGAGCCCAAGACCTCCTATACCGGCTACGTCGGCGAGGAAACGAGCCTGACCATCGACTATGTCAACAAGGGCAAGAGCGCCATCAGCAACGTTGATGCGACCATCTCCGGCGACATTGATTCTCCCACGCCTTATCAGCGCGTCGGCACGATCGACGGCGGTAAGAACGGCACCATCGCCTTCGCCGTGACCCCGCAGCTGGAGGGCGAGAATCAGGTCAAGATCGTTATCACCTACGAGGATTCCAACGGCAACACGAAAGAGCGCGTCTTTGAAGCGACGGTCGAAGCCATGGCCTACGAGCCGGCCGACCCCGGCATGGACGATCCCGGCATGATCGACCCCGAGCCGCAGAGCACCTTCCCATGGAAGTACGTCATCATCGCGGGGGTCGCCGCGCTCATCGTCCTTTTGGTCGTGCTGCGCATCCGCAAGAAGAAGGCCAAGCAGAAGGCCGAGCAGGCGCTCTGGGACAAGTGGGACGAAGAGGAGCTTGCCGAGGAGAAGAAGGAAGCAGCGGACGCCGCGGCTGAAAACAAGGAGACTGCGGCCACGGGTGCTGAGGAGCAGAACAAATGAGATTCGCAGACATCCTGAAAATGTGCTTCGACAGCCTGTCGCGGCGCAAGGGACGCACGATCCTGACGGTGCTGGGCGTGTTCATCGGCTGCACGTCCATCATCGTGATGGTCTCCATCGGCGCGGGGATGCAGGAGTCCTACGATCAAATGCTCAAAAATATGGGCGACCTCTCCATCATCCAGGTCTACCGCGGCTACAACCAGAATACCGGCGAAGCGAACCAGACCAAGCTCGACGAAAAGGCGGTGGAGAGCTTCCGCGAGATCGCGGGCGTGCAGGCCGTCATGCCCAAGGCATTCCTTGATAACTACAACACTTCGTTTAAGGCGGGCATCAACGACCGCTACAGCGCCGCCTGGGGCAACTTTGCCGGCATTGACGTGAGCGCCCTTGAGGATATGGGCTTCGAGCTGATCGCGGGCCGCTATCCGCAGAGCAGCGACGAGGTGGTCGTGGGCCAATATTTTGCCTACACCTTCAAGGATACGCTCATGCCAGAAGGCAGAAATTATGTCAGCCGCTGGAACTGGGACGAAAACGGCAATATCGACACGGAAAATGTCCCCGACCCGTTCTTTGACCCGCTCAAGACGGACGTGAAGATGCTCCTGACCTCCTGGGACGACTCCGGCAATGAGACGACGCCCTACAGCGTCGATCTCAAGGTCGTCGGCGTTCTGAAGGAAGATCAGGGCAAGGGCTACGAGACGAACGACGGCGTGATGATGGACATCAATGCGCTCAAGGCGCTCATTCAGGATCTGACGGGGAAGACCGACACGAAGTTTGAGTATTCGTCCATCAATGTCAAGGCGGAGAGCCTTGACGCGGTGGCAGATGTGGAGCAGTCCATCAAGGACTTGGGCTACAGTACGTATTCTATGCAGAGCATGCGCGACGAGCTCAACAAGCAGACCCGCCAGATCGAGCTGATGCTCGGTGGCCTCGGCGCGATCTCGCTTCTGGTCGCGGCCATCGGCATTACGAACACGATGATCATGTCCATCTCCGAGCGCACGAAGGAGATCGGCATTATGAAGGCGCTCGGCTGCTATGTGCGCGATATCCGCGCGATGTTCCTCATGGAGGCGGGCAGCATCGGCCTTCTTGGCGGCGTGCTGGGACTGATTTTCAGCTTTATCATCTCCGCTGGCATCAATCTATTCTCCTTCGGCGCGTTCGGCGGCGGGGGAGTGACGTGGGAACTCATCAAGCAGGCGCTCATCGGCGGAGAAAACGTGACGCGCGTTTCCGTCATCAAGCCGGAGCTTATCCTCTTTGCGCTGGTGTTCTCGGTGCTGGTGGGTCTTGTGTCCGGCTATCAGCCGGCAAACAAGGCGGTCAAGATCTCGGCGCTCGAAGCCATTCGAAACGAATAAAAAATACAGCAGTGGGGCGGCGTCCCGTCGGACGCCGCCCCGTTTTTGCGTGCGGGCTTTGCTTGACCGCGACGCAGCGTTGTGGTATCATATACCAGTAAAATTTTTCACAAAACAGGAGGCGATCGCCTTGGCAACCGTCAAACGCAGATCCACCGTTCCCTATTATGCCGCGGCGGGAACATGGGTCATTTATGCGCTGCTGTTCCCGCTCTACCGCGTACCGCATTTCCTCTTTGTGGCGGGCGTGTCGTGGGTGGTGTTCTTCATTATGAACGCCGTGTGCGGCACGGTCGAGGTCACTGTGCCTGACCCGCCGAAAAAGGAGGAGACCACCGGGAATCCGGAGCTTGACAAGATGATCCGGGACGGCAATCTTGCCATCTCCGAGATGAAGCGTCTGAATGATTCCATCAAGGACGCGAAGATCTCTGCCGACATCGACCGGCTCGAGGATTTGAGCGCGAAGATCTTCGCGCAGGTCAAGGCAGACCCCAAAAAGCTGCCGCAGATCCGCAAATTTATGGACTACTATCTGCCCACCACGCTCAAGCTCCTGAATGCCTATGACCGCATGGGCGCGCAGGGTGTGAACGGTGAGAATATCGATAACACCATGCAGCGTGTGGAGAGCATGATGAGTACCATCGTCGCCGCCTTTGAAAAGCAGCTCGATATGCTCTTCGGCAGCGAGGCGATGGATATTTCCACCGACATCACGGTGCTTGAAAACATGATGAAGCGCGAGGGGCTGAGCGAAGGCGACGGCGTGCAGGCAAGCGGCGGCACGGCGACCGCCTCGCAGGGCGACGTCAAGCTCGAGCTGTAAAGGAGAAGACAATGCGAAAGAAAGTGATGGCGTTCAACGCCAAGGTCAATGCATGGATTCTCAAGCGGCTCAAGGGCGTGTGGCTCGACCCCGTTTTCTGCGCGGTCTTTGCCGTGATGTGTGTGGTCAGCCTTGTGGGCGCGCTGCGCCTGCACAAGAGCAGCTTATACTATTCCACGGCGATCTGGGCGATGGCCACACTGCTGTGCCTGCGCCGCATCCAGCGCATCAAAAAACACGAAAAGGAACAGGCGGAAAGCCAGAATACGGAGGAGAAATGATATGAGTGACAACATGATGCCCGAGCTGACCCTGAACCCCACCGAAGCGGCGCAGGAAGCCGTCCCTGAGCTGACGCTCACCCCGGACGCGCCCGAACCCGAGCAGGAGCAGAAAAAGGAAGTCGAGCCGGTCAAGGTAGACGAGAGCATGCTCTCCGAGCAGGAGAAGAAGGCTGTCGACGAGTTTGCCCAGAAGATCGACATTAAGGACACGAACCTCGTACTCAACTACGGCGTGGCCGCGCAGAAGAGCGTGGCGACGTTCTCGGAAAATGCCCTCTCTTCTGTGCGCAACAAGGATCTGGGCGGCGTGGGCGAAACGCTCTCGAACCTCGTTGTTGAGGTCAAGGGCTTCGGCCAGGAAGAAGAGAAGAAGGGGCTTGCCGGTCTTTTCCGCAAGCAGAAGGACAAGCTTGAGCTGATGCGCGCACAGTACGGCAAGACCGAAACGAGCGTGAACCGCATCGTATCCGAGCTTGAAAAGCATCAGGTCGCGCTGATGAAGGACATTGCAATGCTCGACCAGATGTATGAGCTGAACCTCAAGTACTACAAGGAACTCACGATGTATATCATCGCGGGAAAGAAGCGCCTTGCGGAAGTCCGCTCCGGCGAGCTCGAGGAGCTGCGCAAGAAGGCAGAGGCGAGCGGCCTTGCCGAGGATGCGCAGTCCTACAACGACTACGCACAGAAGTGTGACCGCTTTGAAAAGAAGCTGCACGACCTGGAACTGACGCGCATGGTGTCGCTCCAGATGGGCCCGCAGACGAGACTTTTGCAGAACAACGACACGCTGATGGTCGAGAAGATCCAGTCCTCGCTTGTCAACACCATTCCGCTCTGGAAGAGCCAGATGGTGCTCGCGCTCGGCATGGAGCACAGCCGTCAGGCGACGGCCGCGCAGAGCGCCGTGGCGCAGACGACGAACGAGCTGCTCAAGAAGAATGCCGATATGCTCAAGATGGGCACCATCGCCACGGCCAAGGAGGCCGAGCGCAGCATCGTCGATATCGAGACACTGCAGCACACGAACGAGCAGCTTGTCTCCACGCTCGACGAAGTCGTGAACATTCAGCGCGAAGGCGCACAGAAACGCAAAGAAGCGGAGGTCGAGCTCGGCCGCATTGAGGGCGAGCTGAAGCAGAAGCTCATGGAGCTGAGAAGCTGAGAGCGCTCCGGATAGGAGAACCACATGAAATTCTTTCAAAAACGCGGCGTCGCCATCGCGGTGCTGATTCTGGCGATCATTGCTTCCGGCGCATGGGGACTGCACAAGGCGCCTGCCGTCTCTACGCCGGAGGGCGGAGAAAAGCTCGATCCCTCACTTTCCACGGCGGCCTTTACGCAGTATGTGCGCGATGATGCCGATGTTCTTTCCGACAAGACCGAGGAGGCCATCGGTCTCTACAATGCCAACTGGGACAAGATGTTTGGCAGCATCATGGCCGTCGTCACGACCGAATCCGCAAACGACATAGAGAATGCGGCGTATGATTACGCCATCGAGATGCAGCTTGCGGAAAATGATGCGATCCTGGTCATCGCAAAGCAGCAGCAGGATTACTACCTGCTTGCAAGCGGCAATTTTTACGACCTGCTCAGCAGGCTTTCGCAGAGCTTTGTTGCCTCCTGCATGGCGGATAACGTGCAGAAGGGCGATTATGACGCGGCGGTGCGCTCGCTTTGCGCCGCGCTCCATGTGGAGCTGAGCCAGCAGTATCAGCAGAGTGAGGCGGCGCTGGACGAGGCGGCCAACGGTGTGATGTTCATCATGATCCTCGTCATATTCTTTATCATCTGGATCATGCTTGATGGCATGCGTTATCGCCGCTATCGCCGCCGCTACATGATGCCCGGCATGGGCGTGCCGACGGTCGTGGACGCGATCTCCCTGTTCCGGCAGGCGGAGCTGGAGCTGGACGTGCCGCGGGGCGTGCTGGTCACGATGCAGGATGTGGACACACGGGTGCGCGAGATGGGCAGGCTCGTCGGCTACAGCTGCGATCTGGCGCTGCACCGGGGATTGTCGCTGGGTGAAATTCCGGCTTTTTTGTCATAAAAGGTCGAATTATCGTTATGTAAACTGCATTATGTCCCCACCGGAACAAATCGCTGCAAACAGGCGGGTGTTGATAACGATGTGGAAATGTGGAAAAGCGATTGGTGTTCAAAAGTTTTTCACACTGTCAACAGAGTTGTCAACACCCGTATTTTATGAACTTTTCCTGACCAATTTCGGTTCCCAATAACAGGCCTTCGCTTTTTACGTCGACGGGACGGAAGGGATTATCGTCAACTGCGCACGGACAAAATCCGCGAAAAAGTTCGGAATCTGCCCGGAAGTTTTCCGTATCAAATGGGAAAGCCGGGAAATACTGACGATATATCCAGAAACAGAAGATGGAGGTAGCAGATATGCAGGGAAAGGTCGAGATCTGCGGCGTCAACACATCGAAGCTGCAGACGCTCTCGAACGCGGAGATGCTGCGGCTGATCGAGCGCTCGCAGCAGGGGGATATGGACGCGCGCAGCCGTCTGGTGGAGGGAAATCTCAAGCTGGTCCTGTCTGTGGTGCAGCGGTTTCTGAGCCGGGGCGAAAATCCGGACGATCTGTTTCAGGTCGGCTGCATCGGGCTGATCAAATCCATTGACAATTTTGATGTGAGCTTGAATGTGCGGTTCTCTACCTATGCGGTGCCGATGATCATCGGTGAGATTCGCCGTTATCTGCGGGACAACAACAGCATCCGCATCAGCCGCTCCATGCGGGATACCGCTTACAAAGCGATGCAGATGAAGGAACAGCTGACTGCTGAGCAATCGCGCGAGCCAACAGTGGAGGAGATCGCCGCCCGGTTGGAGCTGCCGCGCGAGCAGGTGGTGCTGGCACTGGAATCCATTGTGGAGCCGGTGTCTCTGTATGAGCCGGTGTACGCCGACGGCGGCGATACCATTTATGTGATGGATCAGGTGGGCGACCATAACGACGACCGAAACTGGTTGGACGAGATCGCGCTGAAAGAGGCGATCCACGGGCTGAGCGACCGCGAAAAGAAAATTCTGCATCTTCGGTTTTTCAAGGGGATGACCCAAATTGAGGTGTCCGGCGAGATCGGCATTTCGCAAGCACAGGTCAGCCGGATTGAAAAAAAGGCGCTCGAACGGCTGCGGACGTTTTTTTAGGTGACAAATCGACAGAATTATATTAAAATAGCTTTACTATGAAATACAGGTGAAGCTATGACAACTGATTTTGAAACGCGATTTCTGGCGGCGCGCCGTGCGGTGATTGCCCGG
>ERZ860322.1199-NODE-1199-length-15635-cov-4.044544_pt1 | contig 15635 bp, 14 predicted proteins | sample MGYA00509979_ERZ860322 | MGnify/ENA primary metagenome ERZ860322 (study PRJEB30046, sample SAMN00715217) | human gut metagenome | study: EMG produced TPA metagenomics assembly of the A metagenome-wide association study of gut microbiota in type 2...
CCCCGCCACTATCTTTATTTACTTCCTGCGCTTATTGCGAATATACAGATACACCGCTCCGCCGAGCATGGCAACTGCACCGGCAACCATTGCGGGGATTTCCCACCAATCATTGTCCAGACCCAGCTTTACGCTTTTGATGTTGGGGATTTTGATTTCAAGGGGCTTGAGAGCTGAAGTGCCTTTCGTAATTTCAGCTTTGCGCGCGGTAACGGGGAAGTAGCCTGCCGGAACAACAGATTCCTCTATCCATACGGCCCCAAGCGGCATGCCAAGGATTATAACCTCGCCGTTGTTATCGACCATAAGGACAGTGTCTTTGCCGTCCTTGTCGAAGATGTATTTGCCGTCTGCCTGCTTTGTGAATGTAAGCGTTGAAAAGCCAAGGCCGTCTTTGACTTTAATGCTGAATCCTGCGCCGGTAAGCGGCTTATTCGTATCCGCGTCAAGCTTTATGAGCTTTATGCCGGTGGGGCAGTTGTTTATGGTTAGATTAAGGGGCTTACTCATGCCGTGTGTAGAGGTCAATTCAAAAGAAATGCTGTCCTCTGCAATATAGCCTGCGGGTACGCTTTCCACAAGCGAATATTTGCCCGCCTTCAGATAGCGGAATTCGGCACAGCCGTTATTATCTACGCTAAAGGTTCCTTCGCCGTCCTCTGCTGCAATACGATAGCCCTTATCGGTCAGCTTTGTCTTTACAATGTTGCCTTCGCTGTCCTTCAGTGTGAATGAAATACCCGCCATAGGCTTGCCGGTGTAGGCATCAACCTTCTTGATGGTCAGCACGATGGGCTCATCGGTAAAGGAAGTAGTTCCCGTCACATTGCCGTAGGCATCGACTTCAAAAGAGAATGTGTTGACATTTAGGGCGAAACCGTCCGGCGATATGGTTTCCTTGAACGTGTATGTTCCGGCGGGAAGCTCCCTGATTGTTATTTTGCCGTCCTTATCGGTAACGCCTTTGTAAAACAGCTTTCCGTCTTTACCGTAAATTTCAACCGTCGCGCCTGGTACGGGCTTTTCGGTTGTTAAGTCAGCCTTTGTAAGCGTTACTTCGTTGGGCTTGTTTGTAAGCTCAAATACGGCGGTTTCTTTATCCTCTGAAGTAATGGTAACGGTTTTGATTTCATCCGAAAGTATGAATCCCGGGGGAGGAGTGAGCTCCTTTATTTTGTATTCTCCCGTTGGCAAGTCGTTGGTTTCGGCATATCCTTTGGTATCGGTGGTAATGGTGTCAACCGGCTTGCCCGAAGCCTCGCGCACTTCAAATACCGCGCCCGCAAGACCTCTTTCGATATTTTCGGCATCCAGCTTATACACGCCGATTTTCCCTTTGAACATTTCGTTGAGAATTGGGTCGCTTACATATTGGGTATTAAGTTCGCTGTCAATAATCAGAGGCAGCTTGTCCGTAAGCATCTTTATATCGCTGTCCGGCGTTGCCAATTCCTTCAGGTAATATTTGCCATAGGGAAGCTTTACCGTGCTTTGGGCTATGCCCTGTTCGTCCGTAGTCAGTACCTCAAGCAGAACATCTGCCGGTATATCTCCGGCATCTTCGGCGGTGTACAGGCCGAACACATAGCCGCTGCATAATACTTTTTCAAAGCTGATTTTATCGGCATCGAACTTTTCCGTATACTTCAGCAGCTTCACTCCGCCCGTGCGCAGCTTGTTTTCGGCTTTTATTGCACTCATGACGATGGCTGTATTCTGGTCCTTGAAAGTCAGCGTTATTTCGTGAACTGTATCGTCTATCACATATCCGTCCGGTGCGCTCTTTTCCTGCACCGTATAGCTGCAAAGGGGCAGCGCTTCGGTTTCTGCAATGCCGTTCTTGTCCGTGGTTATGGTAGCAACTATATTGCCGTCGCTGTCCTTCACTTCGTATACAACGTCCGCAAGTCCCTTGTTTTTGTATATGGGCGTTGCGGCGCTGCCGTATTCCGTTTCAACGGCCTCTCCGGCGGTAAGCACGTCGCCCGTTTTCTCGATGCGGATTTTGCCCACGGCCTCGGAATTGCTGAACGATACTTCCGCAGTTACGCCATCGGTTATCTCAAGGCTTTTTATCTCCGCACTCAGAACATAGGGCTTTATTGTGGAAAGCTCTTTTATGTACACGGTACCTACCGGAAGATCTCCCGATATGCCTGTACCGTTGCTGTCGGTAGTAAGCTCCGCAAGCTTGTTTTGCAGTCGGCATCGCTGTATATGCCGAACACCACACCTGCAAGCGGTATATTGTCCTTACCGGTTTTTACAAGCTGCATTTTGCCGTATTTCGGGGCTTCGGGTGCGCCAACGGAAAGCTGTGCCGTTGCAACGACCTGTGCGGTGGTGGCGCAGAGGAATACCTTTTGCAGGCTGCCGTTTGCGGGAACATAGGCCGTAATGTTATCTATGCTGCGGGTATCCATACCCTCGGCAGATATGCTGAAGCTCTGGCCTGCCGCTGATGCGGGGAGTGTAATGGTGAGCGTTTCGCTCCTGCCGCCGGTATAGCCAGAAACTCTGCTGCCTGACGGCAAACGGGAAGTATCGAGGGTATAGCCGCTGTTGATGTTTGTTAGCTGCACCGTGGTTTGTCCGCTAAAGCCGCCGCCGCTTGCGACAAGCTGCACGGTGGAGGGGGAGAAGTCTATGCCGTGCGGAAGCTCCTGCCGTGCGCGGGCCTTTGCAAGCAGCTCATCGGCATATTCAAGCACATGTTCATATCCGCTTTTGGCCCTTATTGCATTGGGGTTGGAACGGCGATTGGTGAAGTCATACGAATAGCCTTCGCCCTGTTCCGAAAGCCAGAAGCGCAGCGCATTTGCTGTTGCCTGCCGTGCTTCGTCATCCGTGAAGCCGGATGGCTTATTGTTGGGATAACCATACATGAGTATGGAGTTTATACCGGCAAGCGTACTCCCCGAAAAGACGGAAGAAGGGGAAGTTTCGGTATATGTCTGGCCATGCGGGTTCCCCGCGGAATGCTCCACGCAGTAGACTACTTCGCCTGTCTGTTCAATCCAATGGCGGGGCGTATTCAGGTCGTGCCATGAGCCGTTTGAGTAATACTCAAGGTAGTCAAAGGCGCTGTTGGTCTGGCTCTCGATTGTGACCGTGCTTCCCGCAGCAAATGCGGGGGTTGATTGGAATATGCCTATCAGGGTTAATAGGCATATTGCCAACGTGATGATTCGTTTGGTTTTCATTTTTACCTCCGAAAATGTTTTTGTATATATAAAAAGCGCCCTATGACGCTTGAATTGTTGGTTGTAAATATGCTTTTTCGGGCAGTTGTTTTTCGGGTAGTACTCAGGGTTGGGGGTGCAGGGGGAAGGGGGAGCCACGAGAATCACCAAAGCCATACCGGCAAAAGGGCAGACCTATCCCTTGGCGTATGATTCATATTTTGAACATAACAAAAGCGCCCATGCTCGTCAGCACGGACGCTCAGCGTTCCATCTCTCTGCTGCGCTCCCGCCTGCGGTAAAGCTCCAGCGCCTTGCAAATGATTTCTTCTATCTTTTCGGACGGCGTACCTTTGGGAAAGTATTTATCTATGCAATCCTTGGGCAGCCTGTATACTTCCCTTTGATTTGGCTTTTCTTCGGAAAGTATGGAGAGTATAACGTCGTCGTTCAGTCTACCCTCCTGGCTGAACTTCTTGATTTTTATGGCCTGTGCAAGCGATGGGGTGCAATCCTCGCTTTCCATTGCCTCATGCAAAGATGCCTGTTCCTCTTTGGTTAGATAGGACAGTTCTACCGCAGGCCGAAAGGCGATTTTGCCATCGTCTACCATTTGTAGTAGGTCTGGTGTAAGCTCGGTGAGGCGAATGTAGCGGCGCACCTGTTCATGGCTATCGCCGCTTTTTTCAGCAAGCAATTCGCGCGGATTTAACTTCTGCACCATTGGTGCAGAAGTTAAATCCGTTCTTTCACCCTGTTTCCGCTTCATTGCATCGAGTTTCATTTTATACGAAAACGCCTTCTCACTCGGAAGAAGGCGTTCACGCTGAAGGTTGGAATCCACCATAAAGATAATCGCTTCGTCTCTGTCCATATTGCGGACAATGACGGGCATTTTCTCCATGCCCGCAAGCTCACACGCCTTTTTTCGCCTGTGTCCGCTGATAAGCTCATATCGCCCGTCATCCTTTTGCCGCGCCACGGCGGGCGACAATACGCCAAACCGCTTTACGCTTTCCACCATTTCGCTCATAGCGTCGTCCATATCCACATGAAAGGGGTGGTCGGGAAAGCCGTCTATCTCCGCTATGGGAATATCCTGTACGCGCTCCTTGTCCGCTTCGGCGCGGCTTTCCTCCGTGGAGAACAGATCATCGAGCGAGGTCAGCTTTATGCTTTCCTTGTTTTCTGCCATCGCTTAAAACCTCCTTTGTCAATGCTTCATATGCTGCCGCTGCCTTGCCGTGAGCATCGTGGGCGTAGATGCTCTCTCCCTCCGCGCTGGTTTCCGCGGCCTTAATGGCAAGCGGTATTTCCGTTTTGAACACGCGGAGTTTATCCCCGTAGTTATTGCGGAGCAGGGACGAAATCTCCTTTGCAAAATTGGTGCGGCTATCCACCATTGTGATGAGCGCTCCGTCAATCTTAAGGTTTGGATTGATGTTCTTCTTCACTCGGCCTATGGTCTGCAAAAGCTGGCTCATTCCCTTAGCCGGAAGATAGTGCGCCTGTACGGGGATAATTACGCTGTCTGCTGCAGCAAGGGCGTTTACGGTAATCATGCCGAGGGATGGCATGCAGTCGATAAGAACGTAATCATATTTGGCCTTTACCTCATTCAGATAGTTCCTAAGCACGCTCTCGCGGCTCATGGTGTTTACGAGTGACACCTCCATAGCGGAAAGCTCAATGTTGGCGGGCATGAGGTCAACACCCTCCGCATGATGCAAAATTCCCTCATTTGGTTCGATAGGCTCCTCCGTGATAACCTTGCTCATGACGGTGGCAAGGGAAACGAGAAGCTTGTCTGGTTCGTTCCAGCCAAGCGAATCCGTCAAATTACCCTGTGCGTCCGCGTCAACGAGCAATACCTTCTTACCTTGCCGCGCAAGCCCGATACCGAGATTGACGGCTGTTGTCGTTTTTCCCACGCCACCTTTTTGGTTGGCGAGGGCGATTACTTTTGTCATGTGGTTGTCCTCCTTTGCTGATTTTTTATGTTTAATAGTATTATTGCGCTGTAAAAATGGCGTGGCATATCGCGTGGTTGATTCGTTCGCTATGATATAAAAATAGCCGAGGGCTTTTCGAAATGAAAAACTCTTGGCTGGGTTGTTATCTGCACATATTTTGGCCGTTTTATATGCGGATAACAGAATGGGATATGCAGAAAACGGTATGGGGCTTCAGCACCGAATTTACGCTATGGGAATTATGACGTATAATTGCATATATGCAAAACGAGCATCCGCTTGGCAGATACTCGCTTGTTTGCTGATTCAATACGAACGATAGCCCTCTAACGTAGGCTGTTTTGCTAACGGCTTGCTAATTTGAGCTTTCAAAACCACCCGAAATCAGCAATATTGTGTGATACTGTGCGAAAAGCGTTTTATTGAAAAACGCCGTAACACTGGGATTTTTCGGACTTCTTAACATTATGCATAACGCTGCAAAAACGCCGTGGTGTAACTCCTAAGCGTGAGGCCGCTGGTTCGAATCCAGCATGGCGCGCCAGAAAGCCCCGTTTTCGGGGCTTTTTTCATGCCCGCAGTTCTTTCTTAGCCTTTGCGATTTGCTAATCGGTACACTCGCCTTTTGCATCAGCTTGGCTCCTTATGTAATCTCCCGCTTGCTAATCGCCGCATTGCAGAGGCGGGGATTTGCTAATTTTTCAGCCCGTTTTGCTAATTGCTCGTTTTTTCGGGCTGATTTCTTGCTAATCGGCACTTGCAGCGCATACAGTTCCCTGCGTTCCCATACCGCTCAAAAGCTGAAGCAGTTGGGAGGTCAGCTCCGGCGATTTGTTCAGCAGTTCAAGTACCCTTGCCACATCGTTTGTGGCTGCCGCAGGCTGAACGATCTCCGGCTGTACTGTTTCCTTCTCAACAGGCTTCTGATGCTGATAGAACACCTTTTCAAACTTGTCGGCATTCAATCGCCTGTCCTCATCGAGAATGTGGGAGTACACGTCAGATACCATCTTTAGCTGCGCGTGTTCCGTGTCGCCCTGTACGGCTTTCATATCTCCGCCGTTGAGCTTCAGCTTGTAGGTCGTGCTTGTGTGGCGCAACGAATGGAAAACAACATCGGGGAGGCCGTTCTTACGGATGAGGTCCTTGAACGCACGGGATATGACCTGCCCCTCCAGCGGTCTGCCGTTGGGAAGCGATAACACAAGGTCATAGCCCGTGTACTCGTCGCCAAGAAATTCCTTGCGCTCCTCCTGCTGTGCCTTCCACTCAACAAGCATACGGGCAACGGTGGTCGGAAGCCATACCTTTCGGATACTCGTTTTTGTCTTGGGCTTTTTCAACACAAGCGCGGTGTTGTTGCTCGTAAGGACGGCGGGGAAAACCTTGATAACGTCCTTGTCGTTGAGCTTTTGCAGCGAGTTCTTGGAAACGCGCTGAAGCTCCTTGTTTACATAGATGGATGCGTCGTTTTGTTCTATGCTCTTTTCGTCGATTACTACGCAATCCCATGTTAGCGCCATCAGCTCGCCCAAACGGAGCGAACAGGAGAACGCAAGGTTGATAGCAAGGGACAGTCGTTCATCGTCGCAGACTTCAAGCGCATGAAACAGGTCGTCTGCTGTCCATATTTCCCTTGTGGTCGCCTCGACCTTCGGGAGTGTTGCCTTTGCAATGGGATTATGGTCTGCACATTCCCACCTGATCGCTTGATTATAGGCGCAGTTGAGGATTTTATGTATTTCCTTGACGTTCCTCGGAGAAACACATTCGTCCGTTTCCTTACTGCTGTTGCGGGATACGCATTTCACCTTCAACAGCTTTTGATAGTATTCGTCCACCATGCGAGGGGTCAATGCGGAAATCTTGATGTTTCCAATGTACGGATTGATATAGTTATCAATCAGCCCCTTTTTCGCGTCAAAGGTGGATAGCGCCCACTTGGTAGCACCGTACAGCTCTACGAAGTCGTACATGAGGTCGGAAATCGTCTTGATGCTTGGACGGACAAAGGTGTGCGTGGATTGCTTGTACTCAATCTCTGCTTTGCGTTTCTTCGCTTCCGCAAGAGTGCCCCACGTTTCCCATTTCTGCCGCTTTTCGCCGTTCTCGTCGTCGTATGAGTATATTACCGAATACTTGGATTTTCTTTTGATGATCGAAGCCATAATTCATATCTCCTTTGATATTGGATTTACATTTCTTGTTCGTCCAACCACCTATCAAAGGACCTTTTCGACACCCTTATGGAAGTTCCAATTCGCACAGATCGAAACTCATCTTTCAGTACCTTATCATCCTTCCACTCATCAGCGTTGTAATAGGTGGTGGATTTACATTCCAGTCCGCCGGCATCCTTGGTGTCCCGATCCTCCATACTGTAATCCACATTGGCCAGCGCCCACGGATAGAGCGCATGCTGATACAGATAGGTATCCGGGATGACGCGATGACCTGTCTTGAAGGCGTACATCTGCGCCACGACCGGCTCCAGCAGATGCCCCATTTCCTTTTGCCACATGTTTTCACTTTCGTCCGGTATAAGTTTGCCAGCTTTTTCGAGCCACAGATCAAGCGGTGTTTTCCAAGGGCTGATGCCGAACACTGCCGCAACGTCGCTGCCGCCGATGGTGATGGGGATCGAGCCATCGGGCCCGTGCGCCCTTGCCGCAAGCCAGGTTCTTCTGTCCATGCCTGCGGTGTCGCACAATATCTTCGTCGCCGCCATCAGCAGCTCACCGCCCCGGGCAGGTCGTATTCGCTCCAGCGCAATGTCAGCGCCCGAGCGATGGATTCCTCCACGGACAGGAGCTTGCTTTCAGGTACATGGCCGGTTTTGAGGATAAACAGGATCTCCTGCATGGCCATGTATACGTCATGGGCGGATGCGGGTGTTTCACCCACCGCCATGCGGAACATTTCAATGGCCTCCATGGCTGCCGCCTTGGGCATGGCCAGCTTCTTGCAGGCCAGCGTCATGGCGTTGACCGGATAGCATAACGTCAGGTCAAGTAAACCCTCCAGTTTTTTGATGGTGTCGGCAAACTGGGCGAAGAGCATATCCAGCGAGGAATCGAAATCCTGTACTTTGGATTGCCGCCTATGATGCACCGATACCACATTCCCGATGCGGATAGGATATTGTCCTCCCGTGAGCATAGCCGATACGGTTGCAGCCGCAACCCCCACATCTGATGTTGTAAATCGAACGCCCGGCGTGAACTTGGATGCCAAGTGTTTCTGCCCATGTGCAACGAGCGCTTTGTCATAGGTTTCAAGCAATTCATCCCGCTGCGCCGGGAACGACCATGATGCCGTCGCCAGTGAGTGATCGGCATACCCTTGTGAAAAGATGTTGCCGGGGAATCGCTCATTCAGCTTTTCTGACATGGCTGCCATGAGCTCGTCGATAGGCAGGATGGAATAATCCCATTCGTCTCCGGAATGGAATGCCGCCACCTTTTCGCTTCGCACCAGTAACAGCGCCTCGGATTTGTGCAGAGCCAGACATTCGTTGAGAATACTGGCGAGCTTTGTCTTTTGCAGTTTCAGCAGCGCAGAGCCTCCGATCTTCGCCCTGTCGAGTAGGGATTTGTAGGCGGTGTTTCGGATGGGCAGATACCCATTCTCGGTCAGCAGCGCGAGCCCAAGGTTCTTGGCCGTGTCGTTCACAGCCACCTGTGACACATTCGGGGCGAAGGCCTTGCCGTTGGTATACAGCGGCGAGGCCTCGTCCAATGGTTCGATGTGCAGGCCTGATACCGTTTTGCGTGCCCACTTGCTTTCGCGTGCTTGCCGGGCATGGTAGACCTGCATTTCAGCGTAATCGTCGAAAGTCGTGTGAAAATCGTCCAAACAGGGTTGCATTGTGGTTCTCCTTTCGTATTTCGGCGGTGAACCCGCCATGATATGCAAAAGGCAGGCCCTCTGTTGGAGTCCTGCTTATGCTCAAGGATAGGATGAGCTGGAACAAAAAAAGCGCCCAGAGGCAATATGCCCATGGACGCTGATGATACTTGGAAACTGTGCCTTTCCAGCGGAATGGCTTGGATACTTTACACAAGCATTATACCATCGCCGTTTTCATCCGTCAATGCAAGCCTTGCTCGGCTTCTACTCAATAATCTCCCGCACCCGGCCAATCTGGCCGTCCGTCAGCATGACCTTGATACCATGCGGGTGGAAGCTGCTCTTTGTGAGCAACCGCTCTACAACGCCCTCAGTCAGCTTACCCGTGCGTTGGTCTGCCTTCAGCACGATTTTGACCCGCGCGCCGACCTTCACATCGGCTCTGTTCTGTCCGTTCATCCGTTTCTCCCATTCGATCACCTGTATTGGCTGACATTGCCGAGTACGTCCGCAACGGCAGCTTCGACCTGATTGGCGATCTGCTTCGCTTTCGTCTTTGCAATGCCAATGTGCTCCGCTATGGCGAGAATATCCTTTCTGGACGGATCGCGGCCATTGCCGTTTACGCTGGTGGCATGCTCGCCGCCCAGCGAATTGCTGTAAGTTAGGTCGTATGCCGGAGAAAGCTTCCACGCCTGCCGGTCCTCGTCATATAAGAAGGTGAAGTTTTTGGAGTGGTCGTCCCGATTATGCGCATACACGTTGAAGCACATGAGCCGATACATCTTTTCCACTTCGGAGTAATACTTTGTCAGCTCCAGCGTCAGCGTCATGAGCGTTCTATAATCGAGGTTCGGTATGCGATGCGAGGTTTCCAGCAGTGCGGATACGGACAGCATGTGGACGCGCCTTATTGTGCCATCCGGCCGCTTTATACGGTCGAAGCGCTTTGTGCCAAAGTATCCCTCACATCTTGCGGATGGAAACAACCTGGTTTCAGCCACTTCCAGACCGCATTTTCTTGCGCACTCACAATAGCGGTATTCTATGAGCCCCGCATCACGCCTGTCAATAGACGCGGGGAATTTGACGATCCAATCCTCGCCGTCTATCTTGGTCAGTATTTTGGGCCGCGCGCCGCCGGATGAACCGCCGAGCCGGAACAGCATATCCAAGTCGTTTGAGTATTCGGACTCCAATACCTTTCGGCATTCCTCCGCCATGCGGTCATAATCTATTTGCGCTTGCTCCGTTTTCCACTGATGCACAGGCCGGTATGTCAGCGCACCCATACCGGAATCGCCCACGATGGCCAGCCGGTTCAGCATATCCACCTCATGCGGGTCAACATGCTCACGGTTGAGCATCCTGTCTACGAGAAGCCGGCCCCAGCCATCGGGAAGGCTGTCGGCAAAGGCGCCGAACAGCCCGTCGAAAGGGTCGGGCTTCGGGATGAACACCTTCTTTTGCAAGGGCAGGCTGAAAGGGCTAATGGAAAAGCCTTCACGCAGCCAGCCTTCATTGTATTCAAATGCCACAAGACGCCCCTTGTACAGCGCCAATGTTCCGACCTTTCGCTCGCCAATGAACGCTTCCAATACCTTATACCTTTCCATCTATGATCTCCTGTATCGAGCGTATTTCCGTTTCCGCGAACAGCTGCTCGAAGCCGTCCGCACAATCCAACACAACAGCGATTTTCAGCAGCGAGGTCAGAGAGATCTCACCGATGCTTTCAAACCGCTTGATAGACCCGTAGCTGACGCCGGATTTGTCTGAAAGATCCTGCATGGATAGCTTCTGCCCCTTCCTGCGTTTTCGCACATTCGCTGCAATCAGTAGGCTCAGTTCCTTCGGCGTTTTCATGGTGTCATCTCCTTACAGCTAATATTTTAACCCATATCAGCAACATAATCAAGTATTAGTTAATATGTTATCCGCTGCTTGTTTGAATTATACGGAGACTCCACAAAAAAAGTTACCTGCGATCAGGCCGCTTCTTAACTATATTGTTCTTGCGTTGTTCACTCTGATTGTCCGAGAAGACCTCGGACGCAGAGCATATCCGCCGAATCATCCGGCATAGGAGCATTACATCCGCCAACGCTCTCCCAATCAACACGAATCTAACTATGTAGGAATGATTCGGTTATAGCATAGTACTTTAGACACAACTACGACACATGTTTGTGCTATACTATTAATTAATCGGAGGAAGAGTATATGTTGAGGGTATTAATTGTTGAGGATGAACGTGCCATTTCCAATCTGATGTATGTAAACCTAAAGGCCCAGGGATATAATTGCACCTGTGCATTTGATGGTAAGCAGGCGGCAGATTTGATTGAAGGCAACAGCTATGACCTCGTTTTGCTCGACATAATGTTGCCAGAGATAGATGGATATGAACTATTGGAGTATATCCGTCCATTGGGAACGCCTGTAATTTTCATCACGGCAAAAGGAACGCTTGGCGATAGAATAAAGGGGCTACGGTTAGGGGCGGATGATTATATTGTCAAGCCCTTTCAGATTGGTGAATTACTTGCGCGGGTCGAAGCGCTTTTGCGCCGGGCCAAGAAAAACGCTATAGAATACAGCTTGTTTGATGTTGAGATCAATGTGAACTCCCGCACGGTAAAGAAAGGCGGGAAAATCATTGATCTGACCGTCAAGGAGTTCGATTTACTGATAGAGCTAATAAGGAACAAAAATGTTGCCCTATACCGAGATCGGCTATATGAAAGCGTTTGGAATGAGCCGTTTACAGGCGAAACGCGAACGCTCGATTCGCATATCCAACGGCTTAGAAAAAAGCTTGATTGGGATGAACATATCAAAACCGTATTCCGCATCGGCTATCGGCTGGAGGTGTAGCGATTGAGGCTGTTTACGAAGATATTCCTTTGCACCATAGCCGTGGTAACGGTCGCATTGTCCGTCACAGGATATCGATTGATTTCAGATAGCTTAAACAACTCTGTCGCAAGGGAAACTCAGCGTGGCTTAGAGGAATATCAGCTCCTAAAATTCACATTGCAATCGGGCATTTTATCCGCGGAGGAATCGGGGTCAATTTCAACGGAGAATATAAAGACGATTGCACAGCAAACCGCCAACCTCGCCCCAAGCGGCAATCAAACAGCAATTTTAGCTTTAGATAAAAGCGTTATTTTTTCGGATTTCCCGCCCGAATATGATTTTTCCATTATCGATAGTATCAGCGAACAAACAATCATACATACGATCGAAAGCCGCGCCGATGAATATTGGCTTATTGCTGCAGGAAAGTTTTCACAGAGTGATATGACCTTGCGCCTTGTAACAGCAAGAAACATAACGCCCATTATTGAAGAAAAGCAAGCTATGGAGCGCAGCTTTATTGTGATTTTCCTTATCGTCTTGCTCATAAGCGCCGCTATACTGATTGGGCTTTCGGCGCTGCTCACTTCCCCTATAAAGAAATTAGCACAAAATACCCGCCGCTTTACAAATGGAAAGTATGATGAACGCGCTATTGTAAAAAGCTCCGACGAAATTGGCGAACTCTCCCGCAGTTTTAATAGGATGGCAAGAACAATACAGGAAACCATTGAACAACTGGAATTAAACGCGCAGCAGAAAGAGGATTTCGTTGCAAATTTTGCGCACGAATTAAAAACCCCGCTTACCTCTGTTATTGGATATGCTGATATGATCTATCAGAATGAGAGCCTGACCCGGCGAGAAATAAAGGACGCCGCCGGGTACATAGTAAACGAGGGGATGCGTTTGGAGGCCTTATCGCTGAAGCTTATGGAGCTTATCATATTAAATAAGCATGATTTCGCATTTATGCAAATGCGCATGGACGAGGTGCTCCACGATATTGCGGATACTCTTTTACCGATAATACGGAGAAAGAATATAGAATTGAACGTATCGGCACATCCCGCCTACGTTCGTATAGAGTTTGATTTGTTTAAGACGCTGCTTTTGAATTTAATAGATAATGCCATAAAGGCCGACAGCGAGCACATATCACTTTGCGGAAAAATTGACGGAACTTCCTATGTTGTTACTGTGGCTGACGACGGGCACGGCATCCCGAAAGATCAGCATGACCGCATCGCCGAAGCCTTTTATATGGTGGACAAATCCCGTTCCCGCTCACAGCATGGCGCAGGTCTTGGGCTTGCCATAGCATCACGGATCGCAGAGCTTCATAAAACAAAGTTGGAATACGTTAGCGAGGTTAATTTAGGCACGACGGTACGGATCTCACTTGATATGGAGGACAATGCGCTATGAAAAAGCGTGGTGTGATTAAAAATATAGTGGGGCTATTGCTGACAGGACTTATTGTATTTGCGGGGATAACCATTCCCAGCGCTTTATTAGATTGGCAGGTGCAATCTATTGTTGGCGGCATCACTAATGTTACTGTCAATGAGCGTAGCCCAGTTGGAGTAAGTGTAACGTACAAACCGCAGGGAGAAACAGATACATCCGATGCAACGCCTACACCCGTCACAGATTTGGATTCTTTATCTTCACAAATGACTGTTGATGAGCTCTACGCCCATATTTCTGTATGGTATATGGACGGATATAAGACCTTCAGAGAGCCTTTTGAAGATGAATTAAGCATGGAGAGAATTGTTGAAAAGACAAAAACCGCTATTGGCCAGCTTATTAAGACGGATATGCTGCCCCAAGCGTCCTGGAGTGATTACCGCTTGATAAACGCACAGCTTCAGGCAAATATTGTCCCCCTGTCATCTGGCGAATTAAAAAAAATAGTAGGGGGCATCCCTGTACCATCAAATATCGGCAGATGGACACTAAACCTTGAAAGCAACATGGACCATGCAAAAATGACCATGATATGCGACGCAATGACGGGGACTATCTACGAGATCAAGCTCACGGATATGCCGATTGATTTTAACGTGGAGTATATGCTCAAGAGTTTGATTTCATATTACGATTTGGAGGACGACGGATATATTGCTGCAAGCGTAATACAAAACAACCAGATAAGCAGCGATCATTTTATAATCACTTGCGAGACCAAAGATTCAAGCGACTATAATATTTCAATAATGTTGAAGAATTGACAACTCCGGCACAACTATCAAACGAGTAGCGAACACTTCCTTGTTAAGATAAAGAAAAATGGAGGTGTTATTTTTATGAAAAAAATCTCTGCAATTCTGCTTGCAATATTGATGCTTTCAGCAATGGGCTGCCAGCCAACGCCGGGGGCGGAGATTGTTGTTTCAAAAGACGGCAAGCTAGAACGAATTCTCGAAAATGCACCTGTAGTAATTACCCGGTACGACTTCCCGGAAAATGCAAAAAGACTATTTGAGGCAACCGACAAACTAACCGTTGACATTGATGCAGCCGTGGAAATCCCGGAGGCTGACTCTTATCCAGCGTATTCTGTGGATTTTGCTCCTTTTTCAGCGGAACAGGCAAACTCACTAATAAAAACATTATTTGGTGACACGCCCGTTTATATTAAAAACGGAATCAAAACAAGTACTGAGATTGAGGCTGAGATTATTAACTTAAAATGGGTCATAAGCGAAATTGCTACCGGAAACCAGGGCGGAGATGTCGACGAGTTGGCAGAAATAATTGCTGATCTTGAAGCAGAATTAGCCTCCTCGCCGGATTCTTCATCCGATGCGCTCTATGACGGTACAATGTGCACCGATGAAGAAGGCAGTTACTTGATGGTTTACGGCAATCTCGGAAAAGAGCAAGACGCTACGCTTACGATCCGCAATTACGATACCACAAAAAGTGCGCTGATGCTTTTCAAAAATGGAAACGAATACTGGGCTGATGGTGCTATGGATGAACAGGCAGAAGGAGTCTCGCTTACGCCGGACGGTGCGATTGAAATGGTTTCCCAGTGGCTTGATAGTGCAGGAATGGATGCAGTTTATCCTATTTTTTGTCGTGTCGGGAGTGTATACCAATCAGGTGATATAAAAGGCAGCGAGGGCTATGTGGTCATTTGCGAACGGAACATTTTCGAAATCCCATTTACCTATAACCTCAGTACGACTATCGGAGGAACAATAAATAGTATTCCCGATTACACTCAGCAGTTTAATAAAGAAAAGCTGACGTTTACTGTTGACGATACAGGCATTACGACAATCAAATGGGAAAATCCTTTCTCCTATACGGTCAAGAATGAAAATGTGCCGCTGCTATCATTTGAAGAAATGTTGACTCATTTCACACAAGGTATCAAGTTCAAATATGCATGGATTGACGATGGCACTAACTCGGAAGGAACCGTTGATGCAGCCAGTATAAATGTTTCAAATATAAAACTTGGATTGACAGTTGTGCCGGAAAAGGATAATGTCGGCAGGTTTATGCTGATACCCGCATGGGACTTTTTCGGAACGGAAACCACATATCGTGATGGTTCTGCCGGTAGTTCTGCATACTTTGACAGAAGTTTTATAACAATAAACGCCATCGACGGCAGCATAATCGATTTGGCAATGGGCTACTGAACCAAAGGCGGGTGTTTGCAATTTATTAAAAAACAAATTGTTGACAGCATAACATAGTTATATTACTATATTTATAGTAATACTGCGCTTTTAAGGAGATTGACCCA